>ENA-ORUF01002204-ORUF01002204.1-human-gut-metagenome-genome-assembly--contig:-NODE-2204-length-17696-cov-4.039567_pt1 | contig 17696 bp, 18 predicted proteins | sample MGYA00242077_ERZ509203 | MGnify/ENA primary metagenome ERZ509203 (study PRJEB26280, sample SAMEA2338834) | human gut metagenome | biome: human gut; feature: human-associated habitat; material: faeces... | reverse complement strand
AATTTATTATTTATTCTAATTTATTATTTATTTTTAAGTTAAATATATTTATTATGTAATTAATTAAAAATAATATTAATATTGATTTTTATAAAAAATATTAATTTAAATTTTCTATAGGTTTATTAACATAAAAATCATCTAAATTATCATAATTTCTTTGATTATATTGATTATAACCAGTTGCCTTTTGCAAATTCTGTACGTTTTTTTGTTTAACTTTCATATCTGAAATATATTTTTGTACTTGTTCTGGTGTTTTTAATCCTTTGTCATACCAATCAGATATTAATTTATTTAAATAATCAAAATTTGGATTAACCTTTGAAGTAGTTTTCTTTAAAGCTATTTCAATAATATTTAAAGAATAACCAAAATCTAAAACCCACTTTTCTACATAAGCTCTTTCGTATTGTGAAAGTTGTCTGTTTAAAGATAGCTTTTTAGTAATAGATTTAATTATTACATTTATCTTTTCTTGCCTTTCATAGTAATTGTCTAAATCAGAAAATGTTTTAATTTTATTGCTTGCCCAAGCTTCTGCAACCGTTTGAATATAAGACCTATTTAAAGCTGCTTTATTAAAACAGTAATTAAATAAGGCAATCATAACTTCTTCATCAAATCCGTATTTACTAAACCATAATTCTATATCCGGATACCAAGAAAGAGGCATTAAACCAGAAAAATATTTGTTATTTATGTATTCTATAGATTGAGCACGTTTCTGGTCTTCTGCAGATTTTTGAAGTTGCTCAGCAGATAAAGAAGTTTTTGGTTTATAAAGTTTGTGAAGTTCAATTTCTTGAAGATCATTTATAATATAACCTGTTGTCTTTTTTGTTAAAACACCAGCGTCTTCCCAATATTTTATACCATCTTGAATAACTTTAAGAGGCAAAACTAATTTTTTTGATAAATCATTTAACTTTATATCTTTATCATATTTAGATAAAAATAAAATATATAGATATATTTTAATGTAATCTCCATTTGCAGAAGATAAATATTCTGAAAAAAATATATCTGGTATTTGTGTATTAGAAAATAATGGTGCTTGAGCATTTTGTTCTAATTTCATATAATCTGCCTCCTAGTAACTTATATATAGAAATTATGGTATATAAATACTATATACAGTTTACAACAGATTATATCATTTTCCGACTTTTTTTACAATATAAATATGATTTTGGTTTGAAAATAAATTTTGATATATAAACAACAATAGATATAATATTTTCGTGATTAAAACTGAAAATACTTAACAATAAAACAGGTAAACAAAATGTAACAAATATAAAAATTTTAAGATTAAGATTGGTAAATATTAAATTTATTAAACAAAAAACAAAAGCACACCAAATTATATTTAAAATTAAGACATTATATTCTATAATACCAAGAAACTTGCTTTTAAAACTATAATTTTGTGGAAAAATAAATTTCATTAATAAAAACCTCCTTACGAATTATAGAGTTTATATATGGTATAAAGAAATAAATTTATATTTTATTTCATAATTAAACCTTTGGAAAAACTTAAATTATTACTAATATCTGTGCTAATTCCACCTATTAATTCTTTCATGTAAGAATTTGCTTTAATTAATGCATATATTCCACCGGATGTACATTAATTGTGAAAATATATCAGTGGTTTCAAAGTTGAATGTGAATATAACAATTAAAATAATTGAAACTAATGACTGCAATAAAAATAATGAAATTATTGTGCGTACATACATTTTAAAAAACCAAGAAGTAGAGCTATTAATAAGCGTCAAAATTGCAAAAGGAGTTATTAATATAAAAACTTTTAACATAATATAACGCAAAGCATATGAAAATATTAAATTAAGCAAGCTAATAGAAGCAAAAGATTTTATAATTCCGTTAAAAGAAAATATGTTAAAATTGTTATCTTCTGGAGAAATAGAAGCATTTAATTTATTTATTAATTCAGAAAAAGATATATTACAATTAAATATATTTTCTCCAATTTCACGAATAGAAGAAGATAAAAACGAATTTATACTAATAAATTGTTCTAAAATAAAATAAGAGCAATTTATGCAAATACCAAAAATAATAATTTTAGAAATAAATTGATAAGGTCTTTCTATTTGTAATCCAATATAATGAGAATATAGTAACCTAATTCCATAGTATAGTAAAAATCCTACTAAAAGGGAATTTACAATTAATAATATTCCATTAGAAGAATTTGTACCAAAAACTTTTTGCATAAATAAATCACTTAATATATTACTATCTACAAAAACAATATCATCTAAAAAAGAATAAATACTATTATCTATAGAAGAAAATAAAGTTTGAAAAATACTATTAATTGTTTTTATAATAACATCTGTTAAATTCATAGATTCCAAAATATCACCTCATTTTATCCTACAAGACTTTTAATTGCAGATAAAATTAATTGAATAGCTAAAATAAAAGCATAAGAAAATAAACTTCCTCTAATTTTTGGCAGTACGGATTCTTTCCTCATCACCAAAACTAAATTTCTTCATAAAAACACCTATGCCGACGGCAACTGCAGCAGCTGGTGTTGCAAGTTTTATAAGCCAATCTGTAATATTATTAAAAGCATCGTTTAATTTGTTAACCAGTTTAGGAGTCGCAGCAAAAGTAAAGCTTGGAAATACAAAAGATAAGATAAAATAAAAGATTAAAATAAATATTAATAATTTAAAGTAAATGTTATTTCTTGATAGAATTTTTTTATTAAATTTAAACATAAAATCACCTTTTTATAAAAATTTAGGATTTAAATGGTACCCATAAACCAGATATTTAGAACTTTTTAAAATAAGGAAATAATTTAATTTTTTGAGGTGTTAAAATTTTATTACCATCTGATAAAAAAGAAAGACAAGTAAAGTTTTCTAGTTTTTGTGTAAAAAAGTTTGTATCATAAATAAAATCATATTGAAGGTATGTATTTAAACTCTCAGAAATATTAGAATCTTTAGAATTTAACGAATTAGAAAAATAGCTATAATTTGTAGTTTTGGCATTTTCAGATATACTTTTTGATATTTTTTCTTTATCTTCTTTTCCAATTTGCTTTTGAGCACTTTCTATAGTAAATATGTCGTCAGTTCTAAACCATAATTTATTAACCAGGTTTTGAATAATAACTTTTACAGCAGATTCATTATTTATGGTATTTAACAAAGAAGAGTAACTTTGTGTAGCAACAATGTTTATACATTTGGATTCTCTACTTTGCGCAAAAAAGTTAGCGTCAGATATAGTACAATATTCATGATATTCATCAGAAATAAATGCAATAGACCTCTCATTTTCCATATTACATTTAGATAAACGCATTAAAGCTTCTGTTTGAAAGTCCAATTTTAAATATGTTGCTATTATCTTTGATAAATCTGTATATTCACTTATATTCATATTTAAAACTACAATTTTTCCGCTATTTACAACATCTTCAAAACTAAAGAAATTTAATTCATTTTCATTGGGACAAAATGTGCTGTGTACTTTATAGTCAGAAACAAATGTATTTGTTATTCTGGTAATTTCAGATTTTAAAATGGATTTAGTACGTGAATCTAAGTTATTGTATTCTTTTTCGAAAAAATTAAGAGCAGTAAGCAAATTGTAAATATCCTCTCTATTTAATTTATTTAAGATAAAAAGTTCTCGTAAATATTTGACTTTTTCTAAATAATAATTGTCTATCGTAACTAATTTATGGATTTCTTCAAATGTAACATAATTATTGTTATATAATCTGCATAATTTAATGCACTCTGTTAAAACTTGTTCACATTTATCTATCCAAAAACTTTCAGAATTATTAGGCGAAAATAATAATAAAATTGTTTTTAATCTATTTGCTAGTACAGATGCTTTTAAATTTGGCTTATGTAAAGGATTATATTTATAATATCCGCCTAGTTCTAATACAATTAAATCTTGTTCTCTATTTTCATTTTCTACAAATTCTTTTACTTTTTTATAATAATTACCTTTTACGTCCAAAATTAACATGCCTATCTTTGTTTCTGAATCTTTAGAATTATAAGAAATAAGTTGCTTAGTAAAAGGATACATTGCGCTACTAGTTTTTCCAGTGCCAATAGTACCTGTGATTAAAATATTTTGATACAACGACTTTTCATCAATAATAATATTTTGGGACTTTTCATTTTCACCAATTAATAAGAAAAGACCAGATTTTTTATTTTCTATTAAGCATGGAAGAGAAAAATGTTTTACAATAATATGTTTATTTTTATGTTTTTCTTTTTGATTTTTCATAAATGCTTTCGAGAATATATTTAATATTATAGTATAAAGAGAATTAAATATAAATAAAGATGAACCTACAAAAGATATTATAAAAACTATTTTTATGTAGTGCCATAATACAGGTTGCTCTTTACAAATATCGAAATTTCTTAAACCATAATCTATAATAATAGAATTACTTTGAAAAATAGGGACGAAAATATACCAACCAAGTAAGCAAAAAACAAATGAAAAAATAAGAATAAAAACAATACGTTTAATAAAAAGACCTCCTAGATATTTTATTATGTTTATTAATTAAAAATGGGCTATTTTTTATTGAAAAAATCATTCTTTTTTAAATTTAATTTATAACCTTGTTGATTTTTAAAAACTTTATTATCAAAAAACAAATAAATTGAATAGAAAAAGATAAATGAATTAATAATAAGTACAAGAAAGAAAAAATCAATTAAATTTATAACAAAACCTCCTTTTACAATTTTTACCATAATATAATAAAAAAATGATTTTGTCTATACTTTTTTTAAAAAATATGATAAAATAATAAAAATTTTTCATAAAGGAAAATTAATTGCAAAAAAGTTTTATAACTTTATAAATAAAAAACATAGAAAGGAATGAAAATTATTATGAAAATAGAAAAAACAACTACAATTGGTGAAATATTAGAAAAAGCACCAGAAAAAGCAGACTTATTATTGGAAGCAGGAATGCACTGCCTAGGATGTCCAGCATCTCAAATGGAAACTTTAGAAGAAGCTTGTGAAGTACATGGAATAGATGCAGACGAGCTAGTAGAAAAATTAAATAAATAATAAAATTATTATAGTTTTTCACAGTAAAAATGATAAATTTGAGAATTTAATAAAAATATTTTATTAAATTCTCAAATAATTGTTGACAAATAAAGAAAAATAGGTTAAAATAAATTCTGCATTTGTTACTAAGGTGTAACAAATATCTGGGTCATTAGCTCAGGTGGTAGAGCACTTGACTTTTAATCAAGTTGTCCGCGGTTCGAGTCCGCGATGGCTCACCAGATTTTAGGGTTTAATTAATATATACTAGTTAAATCCTAAACTTTATTTAAGGCCCCGTGGTCAAGCGGTTAAGACATCGCCCTTTCACGGCGGAGACATGGGTTCGATTCCCGTCGGGGTCACCAAATGCCACTTTAGCTCAGCTGGTAGAGCAACTGACTTGTAATCAGTAGGTCGTCCGTTCGAATCGGACAAGTGGCTCCAATAATTACGAAGAACTGGAATTTCTAGTTCTTCTTTTTTTTCAACATATAAGGGGGCGAATTTAAATAATGGAAGAAAATCCAGAAAGAAATATAGTAAATAAAGTTGTTGTAGTAACAGGAAGTTCTAGAGGAATTGGAGCAAACATTGTAAAAACTTTAGCTAAGAAAGGTTATAGAGTTATCCTTAATTACAATAAATCCGAAAATTATGCACAAAATGTGCAAAAAGAGTTAATTAATGTTGATATTTTTAAAGCAGATGTTTCTAAAAAAGCAGAGGCTGTTAGTTTAATAAATTTTGCAATTGAGAAATATGGAAAAATAGATGTACTTATTAATAATGCAGGAATTTCCCAAAGTAAATTGTTTACAGATTTAACAGATGAAGATTGGAATAATATTATTAATTCTAATCTAAATTCGGCATTTTTTTGTAGTAGAGAAGCTGCAAAAAATATGATACATAATAAAAGTGGACTAATAATAAATATTTCTTCTATATGGGGAATAACAGGAGCATCTTGTGAAGTAGCATACTCTACAAGTAAAGCAGCATTAAATGGATTTACAAAGGCTTTAGCAAAGGAATTGGGACCATCTAATATCCGTGTAAATGCGATTGCACCAGGTATTATAAATACAGATATGAATAATTATTTAAGTAATGAAGAATTAGAAAGTATAAAAGAAGAAATCCCACTAGAAAGAATAGGGGAAACAATAGATATTTCCAAATGTGTAGAGTGGTTAATAGAGGATAATTATACTACAGGACAGATTATTTCTATAAATGGTGGATGGGTTTGCTAATTTAATAATAATTAAAAATAAACAATAAACTATAGACAATAGACTATAAATTATAGAAAGAATAAATTATGAATTATAAAAATATATAGAAAATAATACAAAATATGAAGTTATATTTTTGTTACTATTTAAATAAAGTCAAAAAAAACCCTCAGCTATATTGAGGGATTTTTTGTTTATTCTTCATTAACTTTTCTTCTATAATTTCCAGAGATAATTCTTGGAATGTAAGTTATTATTTTATAAACAGCAATACGAATTTTTTTACTCCAAATATAAGACTTTCTTAATTTTCTAGGAGCAGCAATTGACATTTCTTCAGTAGGAACTAAAGATAATTCTACTTTTTCTATTGGAAATACATAGTTTGCTCCATTATTATTGTCCCAATTATTATTGTTATTTCTAAAACAGAAATTAAATGTATCATATGATTTTAAGTTTAATTCTGCTTGAAAACCAAGCTCTGTTTTTTCCATTTTAATTTCGTTTAAATCATCCCAATTTAATCCAAAACCATAATGTATAAATACTTCTTCTGAATTATTTTGAAATAAATCTCCTGTATAAGAAATTTTTACATTACTGTTTTCAACCAATTTATCTGTATTAAAAAATATATTCTTTACTAATTCCATTTAATTTTCTCCTTATTCTTCTCTTGTTAACATACAAATTATAATATTAAAAATATGTTTATGCAAGTCTTTTTTACAAAAATTATCAATTATACTAATTAATCTACATTTGTTCCTAATATTTTGCCAATAATATAAAAGTCGTCATCTTTTGTTATACAAATATCATCAATTTCCTTTTTTTCTGCCCTTAGAGCAATATCATCTTTTCTAAGAATAAATCTTCTTATTAATAATTGACCTTTATAAGAGAATAGTCCTATATCTTTATTTTCTAAAGGCATATTTAATGCTAAATATGCATAAGAATCTTTTTTTAATTTTGGTTCCATAGAGTCATCGTTAATTTTTATTGCCATTGAAGCACTTGCCATACTAGCTGGACATGAAATAAAGTTTTCTATATTTACGGCTGGAACTTCCTGATATGAAATGTGATTTACTAATTTATATTCTTTGTGTACTTCATCCATGTTTTTATCTATAGTAAATAATGTTGGTTGGTATGGAACATCTAATGCTTTGCATATTGCTTTTAGGGCTTTATAACTAGGACTTCTTTCGCCTTTTTCAATATGAGTAAGATGACCGATATTTATATTAGTCTTTTCTGCAAGCTCTGTTTTTGACATATTTTTATCCTTACGTATTCTTGCTATCATATCACCAATCATAACAAAATCTCCTTATAAAATATATATAGTATTATATATAAAGAAATGCAAAATGTCCATAATTGTAACAATAATGTAACAAAAATATCAAAATTTGACAAAATATGTATTATTATTTGTTGTAAAAAATATATCATTGTGGTAATATTATTGCATAAAAGCATATATGATATAGTGGGGGAAGGACAATGAGCAAGCAGAAAAAAAATAATAAGAAAAAAGATATACAAAAGAATAAAAAAACACAAGAAATAAAGCAAGAGAAGCTTAATTTAGAAGAAAAAGAATTGAAACAAGATAATACCAAATTAGAAAAAGAGCCAGAAAGTGAAAAACAAGAAGAGAAAAAGGAAACAGACAATAGAGAAAATACAATAGAAAAAGAAATAATAGAAGAAAATATAACTAAAAATAATGATGAAACAGAAGAAGTTACAAATACAAAAAAAGTAGAACAGATTGCAGAAGATATAGATAATCCTGAAAATAGAATAAATAGTAAGGAAAATAAAGATAATAAAATAGAAGTAAACGAAATAAAAACAGATAACAATGTAAAAAAAGACTTGGTAATTAATAAAGAAAAATCTGTTACAAAGATTAAAGAAGAAAATAAAAAGCAAAAAAACAAAAAGAAAAGAAAAATTATTTATATAGTTTTAGGAATAATAATATTTATTTTAGCAATAATGTCTGTAATTTTTTCATTAATAAATATAAATAATAATGATATAATATCTGGAGTAAGTATAAAAGGTATTAATGTTTCTGGGATGTCTAAAGAGGAAGCAAAACAAAACATAGAAAAGGTAACTAAAGAAAAGCTTTTAAAAACAATAAAACTTATAGATGGAGATTATAAGGTAGACCTTAATCCAAAAGATATAGAAGCTTCATTTAATGTAGATAAAGCTGTAGAAGAAGCTTATAACATAGGTAGAGACGGAAATATTATAGTAAATAATTATAAAATTCTTATGGCACAATTATTTAAAAAAGATGTAAATTTAGACTTTACATTAAATGAAGAAAGACTATTGGAAATAATAACTGATACATCATTAAAATTACCAGGAACAGTAGTACAAAGCAGTTATTACATAGAAGATGATGAATTAATAATTACAAAAGGAACTGCTGGAGAAAGAATAAAGGCAGATGAACTAAAAAGAGAAATATATAACAATATAGAAGACTTAAATGTAGGAGATAAAAATTTAAATATACCAACAGAAATAGTTGAGCCAGATCCAATTAATTTAGAGAAAATAAGAGCAGAAATTTATAAAGAACCAAAAGATGCATATGTAACTAAAAATCCTACAAAGGTTCATACACATGTAAATGGTGTAGATTTTGCAATAAGCATGGATGAAGCTAAAAAAATAATAAAAGAAGAAAAAGACGAATATGTAATTCCACTAAAAATAACACTTGCAAAGAAAACTATAGCAGATTTAGGAGAAGAAGCATTTCCAGATAAGCTCTCAACTTTTACAACAAGGTATGATGCAAGCAATTATAATAGAAGTACAAATATAGAATTAGCAACAAAATCAATAAATGGAACTGTTATAATGCCAGGAGAAATTTTTTCTTATAATAAAACAATAGGCAGAACAACTTTAGAAAAAGGATATAAAGAAGGTACAGCATATGTAGGCGGAAAAGTAGTACCAGATGTAGGAGGAGGAATTTGCCAAGTATCTTCAACACTATATAATACTGCATTATTAGCAAATTTAGAAATTACAGAAAGAAGTAACCATTTATTTGAAACATCATATGTATCACCAAGTAGAGATGCCACAGTATATTGGGGGTCAATTGATTTTAAATTTAAAAATACAAGAATATATCCAATAAAAATTGTAGGAACAGCGAAAAATGGAGTAGTAAAAATTGATTTATATGGAATAAAAGAAAAAGAGGAATATGAAGTTGTAATTGACTCAGATGTTATATCTTATATTCCAAATGAAACAGAATATAAAAAAGATCCTACTTTAGAAAATGGAAAAAAGGTAGTAGAACAAGTTGGATTTAATGGTTGTAAAAGTAAAGGATATAGAATATTAAAGAAAAATGGAACTGTTATTTCTAAAACACTATTATCTACAGATACTTATAGTCCAAAAAACAAAATAGTAAGAGTAGGAACAAAAAAAGTAACAAATAATAAAACAACTACAACACAAAACAAAGACATAAAAATAGAAAATAAAACTGAACAGTAAAAAATAAAAATATATAACTATTAAATTAAAAACTTTTCAAAGATATTAAGAACTTTTTAAAGAAGTATTGACAAATACTTAAAATACAGCGTATAATATACGTTGTACGCGCCATTAGCTCAGTTGGTAGAGCAGCAGACTCTTAATCTGATGGTCGGAGGTTCGACTCCTCTATGGCGCACCAAAATGATTGAGAGAGTAAGAACATACAATTCTTACTCTCTTTTAATTAATAGTATATTACTTTGTACAAACAATAATAGAAAGGAGCTTGAAGATGGCTACATTTGAAGTTAATTTTCCGCCAAGGCAAATAGCAGATTTTATGTCAGAAGTATTAGTATTAGGAACATATAGTAAAGATGGTGTAGTACTAATAACTCCAGAAAGAAAAGTGGAAAATGGAGATAAACTAGGATAAAGTTTAGTTAAAAATGTATAAAAATCTATGTTAATTGGAAAGAATAAAAATAAATTTAGAAAGGAGAGTATGGTCTATTTAAATTATTAAATAAATCATACAAGAATAAATGAAAGCTTTAGTTACAGGTGCATCTTCTGGAATTGGAAGAGATATGGCAAAGGAACTTGCAAAAAGAGGTTATAACTTAATTTTAGTAGCAAGAGATGAACAAAAATTAAAAGAAGTTTCAGAAGAAATAAAAAATATTTACAAAGTAGAAGCAAAAGTTATACAAAAAGACTTATCTATAAAGCAAAATTGTATAGACTTATATAACGAAGTAAAAAGCGAAGATATAGATATTCTTATTAATAATGCTGGTTTTGGAGTACATGGGAATTTTGTTGAAACAAATTTTGAAAAAGAAATTAAGATGTTAGAAACAAACGTAATGGCAGTGCATATTTTAATGAAATTATTCTTGCAAGATATGGTAAAAAGGAATAGTGGACAAATTTTAAATGTATCTTCAATGGCAGCATTTAGTCCAGGACCACTAATGGCAGGATATTACTCTTCAAAAGCATATGTGTATAGGTTATCAGAATGTGTAAAAACAGAATTAAAAATGGCAAAATCAAAAGTTAAAATATCCGTATTATGTCCAGGACCTGTTAGAACAAATTTTAATAAAGCAGCAGATGTAAATTTTGCAGCACCATCATTAAGTAGTGACATAGTTGCAAAATATGCAATTAATAAGATGTTAAAGGGAAAATTTACAATTGTACCAGGAAACTTAATGAAGATAACAAGATTTTTTGAAAAAATATTACCACATAATTGGGTAAGTTATGTGTCGTATTTAGTTAATTATAGAAAAAGCAATAAATAAAAAGCAAAAATATAAAAATAAAATATTTGAAATATTGAAAAATAAATATATTATGATAAAATTAACTAAAATTTTAATATAAAAATTAGCAACCTACATGCTAATATGTAAGGATAGTAGTAATTGCTTTAAGCATAGATAAATTTAATAAATAATAAGTAAAATAATAAGTAAAATAATAAGTAAAATAATAAGTAAAATAATAAATAAGTAATAGATAAGTAATAAATAAAATAATAAGTAAAGATAGGAAAGTGATATAAAAATGAGTATTGGATTAGTATTAGAAGGTGGAGCAATGAGAGGACTATATACAGCAGGAGTTTTAGATGTATTTTTAGATAATAATATAAAAGTAGATGGAATAATTGGAGTTTCTGCTGGAGTATTATTTGGAGTAAATTATTTATCTAAGCAGAAGGGAAGGGGAATAAGGTATAATAAAAAATTCGCAAAAGATAAAAGATATATGGGAATTAGGTCATTTTTAACTACAGGAAATATAATAAATAAAGATTTTGCTTATTACGAAATTCCATATAAAATAGATATATTTGATGACGAAGAATTTAAGAAATCAAATATTGATTTTTGGGCAACAGTAACAAATATTGAAACAGGGGAAGCAGAATATTTAAAATTAGATAGTGTATTAAATCAAATGGAAATTTTAAGGGCTACTTCGGCAATGCCATTGGTATCTAAAATTGTTGAATGGGATAATAAAAAGTATTTAGATGGTGGAGTTTCAGACAGTATTCCAATAGAAAAGTGTAAAAGTATGGGATATGACAAAATAGTTGTTGTTTTAACTAGACCAATAGAATATAGAAAGAAAAAAGCAAACAGCTTATTAGCAAGAATTAAATATAAAAGATATCCTAAATTAATAAGAACAATGGAAAATAGGTATAAAAAATATAATGAAACTGTAGAAAAAATTATAGATATGGAAAACAAAAAAGAGATTTTTGTAATAAGACCATCTAAAGATTTAAAATTAAAAAGAATAGAAAAAGATATAGATAAATTACAAGCAATGTATGATTTAGGAATAAGTGATTGTAATAAATGTTTACAAGAGTTGAAGGAGTACATAGGGTAGTAAGAAGAGGGGAATCCCTCTTTTTAACTTTCTATTCTTTTATCTCTTTAGCCAATTTCTCAATAGCCTTAGTTTCAATTCTAGAAACATAGCTACGACTTATGCCCATAGACTTGGCAATTTCATTTTGAGTTTTAGGCTTATTACCGTCTAAACCAAATCTTAATTCTAAAATTGTTTTTTCTCTAAGTTTTAAAACTTCTTTCATTTTTTGGTATAGTTTTTTTATCTTAAATTTTAGGTCAACTTCGTCTTCAATATTTTTTTCATTATTTTCTAGAACTTCTTGCAAGGTAACAGTATTGTCGTCTTTGTCTTTTCCAATAGGGTCTTCCAAAAAGACTTCTGCACCAAGTTTTTTTGTACTTCGTAAAAACATTAAAATTTCATTATCTATGCATCTTGAAACATATGTAGAAAGTTTTACACTTTTAGATGGATTAAAACTATTAATTCCTTTTATTAATCCTATTGTACCAATTGAAATTAAATCATCTAAATCTATGTTAGTAGAAGAATACTTTTTACAAACATGTGCAACTAAACGTAAATTTTTTTCTATTAATATATTTCTAGCTTCTTCATCACCTTTTTTTAATAATTCTAAATATTTTTGTTCATCTTCACTACTTAATGGCTCAGGGAAAAGGCTATTGTTTGAAATATATCCAACTAAAAAAACAGCAGATTGTAAGAATGCTAAAAAACCACCTAAAGAAATAGCAAGCATAATGCACCTCCAAAATCACTATAACAAATTATATGTTTAAAGAAATTAAAAGTGCATGACCTTAAATAAAAAAGTAAACACTTTGTTTTTTCAGTGTTTACTTTTATTTCTTACCAGCTCCAACCGCGTTGTTCTGTTACTAATCTAGCAAATTTTTTTAGTTTTTCAAATGCTAGGTAGTTTATGCTACCAGCAGGGAAGCTACCATTCGAATCTTTTTTTCCTGCAGGTACTCCTGTTAAAATTTCTATTCCTTCCTCAATTGTAGTTATTGCATATATATGGAATTTCTTTTCTTTTACAGCTGAAATTACTTCGTCTGAAAGGTTTAAATTCATAACATTTTGTTTTGGAATTATAACTCCATGAGAACCATCTAGTCCACGCATTTTACATACTTGGAAAAATCCTTCTATTTTATCATTAACTCCACCAATTGGTTGAATTTCGCCTTTTTGATTTACAGAGCCTGTTACTGCTATTGATTGATTTATTGGCATACCAGATAAGCTTGAAAGTATTGCATAAAGTTCTGTACTTGAGGCACTGTCGCCATCTACTCCATTATATAATTGCTCAAAACATACGCTAGCAGTTAAAGATAGGGGAATACTCTGTGCAAACATTTCTCCAATGTATGAGCTTAATATTAGTACACCTTTAGAATGTGAAGAACCAGAAAGTGCAACTTCTCTTTCTATGTTTACAACTCCACTTTTGCCTGTGTAAGTGTTAGCAGTAATTTTTACAGGTTTTCCAAAAGTATAGTCTCCAACATTCATAATAGTAAGACCATTTATTTGACCAACTTTAAACCCAGATGTGTCTATTAATAAAGTGTTTTCTTTTATCATTTCCATATATCTTGAGTCGTATTTTTTAACTCTTTCTATGCGTTCTTCTAAAGCTTTGTCTATAAATTTACCAGTAATAACTTTAGAATGAGCAAGTTTTGCCCATGTAGCAGATTCTGCAATTATTTGAGCCAAGTCATTAAATCTAGTAGAAAGTTTATCCTTACTGTCAGCAAGTTTTGATGCATATTCAACAACTTTTGCCATAGCATCTCTGTCCAAAGGTAGTAGATTTTCTTGGCTGCAGTAACTTTTAACAAATCTTGCTAATTTATTCATATTTTCAGTATTTCTAGGAGCTTCTTCTTCAAACTCAACTTTTATTTTAAATAATTTTTTAAAGTCACTATCCATAGCAAGTAAAGTTTGGTAAATATTATCGTCGCCGATTAAAATAACTTTTACATTTAAAGGAATAGGCTCAGGCTTTAACGAAACCATAACCATTGAAGAACGGGCATCTGCTGTGTTTTCAATACCTATTTCTTTAGAACGTAGAGCTTTTTTAAGAGCTTCATAACACAAGCTATTGCTTAATAGGTCATGAGCTTGAAATATAATATAACCACCATTAGCAATATGAAGTAGTCCTGGTTTTAACATCGTAAAGTCTGTTTTTAATGCACCATAGTAATTCTCATACTCTAGTTTACCAAAAATATTGTGATAAGAGTAATTAGAGTCCATTATTACAGGAGCACCCTCTAAGTTGCTATTATCTATAAATAAGTTAACACGGTAATTAAGCCATGGCTGAACAACATCTGGTTTTGGCTGAGGTGTTTGTCTTTGGTCCTTTTTGTCTTCTGCAACAAAATATGATATATTTCTTAATATATCTTTTTTTATGTTTTCTAAAAATTGAACAATTTTTTTATTTCTTTTATATTTTGCTTTAATATAGTTTATGTGTGCATTTACAGTAAGAAGTGCAACATTAGATTGCCATTCTGAAACTTTTTGCTCAGATTCTTTTTCTATAGCTTTAATTTGGCTAATTGCTTCCATAATATGTTGTTGAACTATGTTAGATTTATCCTCGTATTCTTTTTTAGTTTCTTCGTCTAATTTATCAAATTCTTCCTCTGCAATAGCTTTACCATTCATAATTGGCATCATGTAAATACCAGTTTGAGAAGATTTAACTTGAAAGCCGTATTCAGCAGATTTTTCATTTAATTGATTCATTAAAGCAGTACGCTTAGCATCAAATTCTTGTTTAATAAGAGCTCTTTCATGCTCGAATTCTTCGTTATTAAATGTAGACTTAATATCATTTTTTATATCTGTAATAAATCTATCCATTAAGTCTTTAAATTCTTTTCCTTCTCCTGCTGGAAGAGACACTGCAATTGGCTCATTTGGATTGTCAAAATTATATATATAGCACCAATCAGAAGGTACTTTTTTCTTTTTAGAAATTGTATTTAGGTAGTTTTTAGTGTACATTGTTTTACCAACGCCACTTGGACCTTCTAAGTATAAGTTGTTTCCTCTAACATCAACATTTAAACCAAATTCTAGAGCTTTAATACCTCTATCTTGGCCAATTCCACTGTATATAGGTTCTAATTCATCTGTTGTTTCAAAGCTGAAAATATTAGGATTGCAAATATTTTTTAAATCCTTTGCATTTAATTCGTTTTTCATTTGTTTTTACCTCCAATTTTATTTGTATTTTTATGCTTATGTGTTAAATTTAATAAATTTTTGAACTGTTTTAAAAATTTTTTAAATCTTTTGTCATAATAACTGCATTATTTATACCATTATAATATTTTTTTCGCAAGCCCACTTTTTTAAAATTATATTTTTCATAAAGATGTAGGGCAGGTGAGTTATTTTCATCTACCTCAAGTGTTATAGTGCTTGCTCCAAGCTCAATAGATTTATTTATTAAATTTTCTAACAACATAGAAGCTATACCAAAGTTTCTTTTACTTTTTTGTGTTACAATATTCATTAAATCTACTTCATCTAAAATTTTTTTAATTCCTGCAAATCCAACTATATTATTATTTTCTTTTGCAACTATGTAATAAGAATTTGTACACTCAAGTTCTTCTTTTAAAGTATTAAAACTCCAAAATTCATCAAAATCTCTAATTAAAATATCTTTAAGAATTTCTAAATCTTTTTCATCCATTTGAAAAATTTTAATATCCATTTATTCACCTTGTCTTTCTTGCTTTTCTTCTAAGCTTCTTTCCGCTTGAGACTTTCTAAGATACATAGGAAAAAGGGAAGAGTTATAATCTTTAGTAGCACCATTACTATTTACATATTTATTATAAGCAAATCTGGCAATACTTATACTTGAAGCTAAATTTTTTTCTTCCTCAAAAAAATATGTAGAAAGTGTAGAACTTACTTCTAAGCTATTATTTAAATCTATTTCTGTAGAGTTACTTAAGTCTTGTCCTAAAGATTGTTCTAATTTATTTCTATAAGCTATAGCTCCATCACCAACAAGTGCAATAGATGTGTTAAATTTCTTTAATTTATCAATTAATTCATTAATAGAACATGTAGAAAGTTCTTCAAGCATATTATAATTTTTGTCAAATAAACCATAATAAACATTTTCATTTTTTGCATCTATAAGTGAACAAATTACATTAATATTTAATAAGCTAATATCATTTTTTATATTATAAGCTAAACCTTCTAAAGAGCTAATGCCAACAGTTTTAAAATTATATACATCTGCAAAAGCCTTAGCAGTAGATATACCAATTCTTACACCAGTAAAAGAACCAGGTCCAATTGAGCATGCAAGTAAATCTATATCGTTTAATGTTAAATTAGTTTTTGTAAACATTTTATCTATTAATGGCATTAATGTTTGTGAATGTGTTTTTTCGTCATCACTATGTAACTCTGCTATTACATTATTATCTTCTAATATACAAGTTGTACACCTTTTAGAAGATGTATCTATTCCTAATATTTTCATAAAAATTCAATTCCTTTCTTTCTTATTTTAATATAATTAAAAATATAATTGAAGATATGAGTAAAAATATAACTATAACTATAACTACAACTAAAACTCTTCAACTAAAATTTCTCTATAGTCATCCTCAGAACTACTTTTTTTAAAAGTAATTTTGGTATAATTATTTTTTAAAACATCTTCAAGCATTTCGCCCCACTCGAAAATACAAATACCATTAGAAAGGTATTCTTCTCCACCAATGGCATAAAACTCATCTATATCGGATAACCTATATAAATCAAAATGATATATGTTTGTATTTTTTGTATTATATTCATTTACAATAGTAAAAGTAGGACTAGAAATTTCATTTTCTAAACCAAAATATTTTAAAACGCCTTGAGTAAACTTAGTTTTACCAGAACCAAGTTCACCAGATAATATTATAATATCTCCAACTTTTAAATTTTTTGCAAAATCATTTGCAAAATTAATTGTATCTTCTTCACTTTTAGAAATAAATTTATACATAAAAATTCAGTTCCTTTCTTAATGTGGTTACAAGCATAAAGTTATAAAATTTTATCTTAAAACTAATAATTCCTTTAACTACTGCTATTTTATATTAAACATGTGAATTTGTAAATAGTGTTTACAAAACAATAAAAGTAGTATTTTAAATTCGACTGCGGACGCACAGCTACTTAAAATTTGTATACACAAATTTTAAAGACCTTGTCTCACAAAAATATTACATTTATTGCTTTTTATTTGTTAATACTGAACAATAAAAGTAGTATTTTTGGTTCGACTGCGGACGCACAGCTACTTAAAATTTGTATACACAAATTTTAAAGACCT
>ENA-ORUF01002199-ORUF01002199.1-human-gut-metagenome-genome-assembly--contig:-NODE-2199-length-17755-cov-4.000282_pt1 | contig 17755 bp, 13 predicted proteins | sample MGYA00242077_ERZ509203 | MGnify/ENA primary metagenome ERZ509203 (study PRJEB26280, sample SAMEA2338834) | human gut metagenome | biome: human gut; feature: human-associated habitat; material: faeces... | reverse complement strand
GACGGAAAGCACATTAAGTGCTTTCCTTTGCGTGCGGAACTCGCGACGAACTAAACAGCCAGGCACGCTGTGCGCGTTCGTCATCATCCCGAGGGTTATCTGATGAAAGAAGGTGCGCCGGCTTTCGCCGGCGCTTAATAAGGGATCTAGTTGGTGCTCATTCGTTTTGCTGCGGATTCGACGTAGCTGGCCATCTCATCGACGTCGCAGACGTCTTCGAAGCGGACGGGCTTGGACTCGAGTTCGGCGAGCTGGGCTGGGGCGACCGTATTGGTGGCCTGCTCGAGAAGGCGCATGGCCTCAAAGTCGTCCTCGGGAACGTCGAGCCCCAGAGCGTCGCAGCATGCGCGCGGGAACTTGTAGGGGCTGGCGGTCGAAAGCAGCACGCGGGCCTTAGCGCCCTCGGTGGGGGCGACCTGGTCAAAGACGTGATAGCCGCAAGCGGTGTGCGGGTCGATCACGTAGCCGTTTGTGTCCCAGCAGCTCTTGATGGTAGCGCGGACCTCGTCCTCGCTGGCCCAACCGCAGCCAAAGACGCTCTGAATCTTTGCCAGCAGGTCGGCGGGAACCTCGTAGCGACCCGTCTGGGCAAGCTGCTCCATAAGGCCGGCAACGAGCTCGCAGTCGCCATCGGACAGGAAGTACAGCATGCGCTCCAGGTTAGAGCTGATGAGGATGTCCATCGACGGCGAGATGGTCGTGAAGAACGGACGGTTGCGGTCGTAGACGCCGGTGGTCAGGAAGTCAGCCAGCACGTTATTCTTGTCGCTCGCGACGATGAGCTTGGCGACGGGCAGACCCATGCGCTTGGCATAGTAGCCGGCCAGGATATCGCCAAAGTTGCCGGTCGGTACGCAGAACTCCACGGCGTCGCCGGCCTCGATGGCGCCGGCGCGCAACAGCTGCGCATAGGCGGCAAAGTAGTAGACGACCTGCGGTACCAGGCGGCCGACGTTGATGGAGTTGGCGCTCGAAAGCACCGTGCCGGCGGCCTCCAGACGCTCGGCAAGCTCCTTATCGGCAAAGATGCGCTTGACGGCGCTCTGGGCGTCGTCAAAGTTGCCGCGGATGCCGCAGACGGCGACGTTATCGCCCTCCTGTGTGGACATCTGCAGATTCTGCACACGGCTGACTTTGCCCTCGGGATAAAAGACGGTGATGCCCGTGCCCGGGGCGTCGGCAAAGCCGGCGAGTGCTGCTTTGCCCGTGTCGCCCGACGTGGCGGTGACGATCATGATGCGCTCGGCGCCACCGTCCTTGGCGGAAGTGCGGGCCATCAGACGGGGGAGCATCTGCAGGGCGACGTCCTTGAAGGCGCTCGTGGGGCCGCCAAAGAGCTCCATCACATAGGTCTGAGGGGCGTCAGCGCCCGGCGCAGCGTCGAGTTTGACGAGCGGCGTAACCTCTTCACTCGCGAACGTGCCGCGGTATGCCTCGTCGACACACGCCGAAATTTCTTCGGCCGTGTAATCATTCAGTAACATTCCCAACACATCTTGAGCGATTTCAAAGTACGATTTATCTGCAAGCGAGCTGATATCGACCTGCTGGGTGCCGAGCTCGTCCGAGACAAACAAACCCCCGTCGGGAGCGATGCCGGTACGGATTGCCACCTTACTTGAGCACGATAAAGTGCGTCCTCGTGTACTATGATAAGTTCCCATATAACACTGCTCCTCGGATGCCTTGGTCCCAATCGGTGAAACCATGGTATCAGAGCGCGCAAAACAGGTTTGCAGAGGCTTTTAGAAAGGTAACCTCCACGCCATGATAAAAATTGCCAAGTTTGGCGGCTCGTCGGTCGCCGACGCCGAACACTTCAAAAAGATCAAGGCCATCGTCGACGCCGACCCTGCCCGCCGTTTTGTGGTGGTTTCTGCCTGCGGTCGCCGTTTTAAGGGCGACACCAAGGTGACCGACCTGCTCTACCTGGTTAACGCGCACGTTAAGTACCACGTGTCGTGCGAGGAACTGCTCGAGGACATTGGCCAGCGCTACTTTGATATTGCTGACGAGTTGGAGCTTGCCTATCCCATCCGCGAAGAGTTTGCGGCCTTTGCCGAGCGTGCTCGCTCCGGTGGCTACTCTACTGAGGAGCTCGTAAGCCGCGGCGAGTACTTTACCGCTCGCCTGATGGCCGAATACCTGGGCCTGCCGTTCCTGGACGCCGCGACGGTTGTGGCGTTCCATCACGACGGTACGCTCAGCATGAACCGCACCTCCGAGCTGGTGCAGGAGTACGGTCAGCAGGGCGGCTTTGTTATGCCTGGCTTCTACGGCGCGACGCGCGAGGGCCAGATCAAGCTGCTCGACCGTGGTGGCGGCGATATTTCCGGCTCGATCCTGGCCAAGTGCCTGGGCGCCGACCTGTACGAGAACTGGACCGACGTTTCGGGCTTCTATTCTGCCGATCCTCGCATTGTGCCCGAGGCTCAGCCCATTGCGCGCGTTACCTACGAGGAGCTGCGCGAGCTTTCGTACATGGGTGCAAGCGTCCTGCACGAGGAGGCCGTGTTCCCCGTGCGTGAGGCGGGTATTCCGCTGGTCATCAAGAACACCAACGCGCCGCAGGACCCCGGCACCATCATTAGCGAGACGGCTGACGAGGGCGAGGCGGAGCCCATCATTACCGGCGTGACCGGCAAGCGCGGTTTTGTCGCCATCAACGTTGCCCGCGACCGTACCAAGCCCCGTGTTGGCTTTATGCGCCGCGCGCTTTCGGTCTTCGAGCGCTATGACGTTTCCGTCGAGCACATGCCCACCGGTGTCGACCGCTTTGGCGCCGTGGTGCAGGAGCAGGATGTGCACGACTCGCTGTACTCGCTCGTGGGCGACATTCAGCAGGAGGTCGAGCCGCTCGAGATCGAGGTTGTCGAGGGCTTGGCACTTATCGCGACCGTCGGCCGTAACCTGCGCGGTCGTGCAGGTATCTCGGGCCATCTGTTTGGCATGCTCGGCCAGGCCGGCGTGAGCGTGCGTATGATTTCGCAGAGCTGCGACGAGATTAACATCATTATCGGTGTCGAGGAGAAGGACTTCGACCTTGCGATTCGGACCATTTACCGTGCCTTCTCCGACGAGAACGGCATTGTGAAGGTCTCCGACCTGGAGGCTCCCGCGCCGGCCGATCCCACCTTGGCCGCGCTCCATAAGTAGCTGCCATCCCGGTGGATTTTTGGGACAAGTGCCAAAAATCTAGTGCGGGGCGTTTCGTTTCGGTTTCGTTTCGACGGGGCGGGTTTCGTGCCCGCCCCGTTCTTGTATACACTGGCAACAATAATCGGCCTGCTCGGCGTGCGGGCAAAAGCCATAACCTTTAAAGGGGGAAGCATGAAACAGTACACGGTTGCTATTTTGGGCGCGACGGGAGCCGTGGGCACCCAGATGCTCGAGTGCCTCAACGAGCAGGAGTTCCCGGTTAGCAAGCTCAAGCTACTGGCGAGCGCGCGTTCTGCGGGCAAGATCGTCGAGTTCCGCGGCGAGCAGGTTGTGATCGAAGAGGCTTGCCCCGAGGCCTTTGAGGGCTGCGACATCGTACTCGGCGCTGCCGGCGACGACATCGCAAAGGAGCTGCTGCCCGAGGCCGTCAAGCGCGGCGCCGTCGTGGTCGACAACAGCCACGCCTTCCGCATGGACTCCGAGGTGCCGCTGGTCGTGCCCGAGATCAATGCCGACGACATCAAGTGGCATCACGGCCTTATCGCCAACCCCAACTGCGCGACCATTATCGGTCTGGTTCCCACGTGGCCGCTGCATCAGTTTGCCGGCGTGAAGCGCATGATCGTCTCGACGTATCAGGCGGCTTCGGGTGCCGGCGCTCCCGGTATGGCCGAGCTCGAAGCGCAGCTTGCCGCCCTGGGCCGTGGCGAGGAGATTCCCGAGCCGCGCGCATTTGCCGCCCAGCTGGCGAGTAACCTGATTCCGCAGATTGGCGGCGTCAAGGAGGAGGGCTTTACCTCCGAGGAGATGAAGTTGCAAAACGAGGGCCGCAAGATCATGCACCTGCCCGAGCTGCGCGTGAACTGCACTTGCGTGCGCGTGCCTGTGCTGCGCTCGCACTCCGAGAGCATTACGCTCGAGTTCGAGCGTGACATTACGGTTGAGGAGGCCCGTGCCGCGCTGGTTGCCGCTCCGGGCGTGAAGCTGGTTGACGACATGAGCGCCGAGGATGCGCACGACCGCTTCCCCATGCCGATGGATACGTCCGACCAGGACCTGATTTGGGTCGGTCGCGTACGCCGCGACATCTCGAACCCCGAGGCTGCGCGCGGCATCACCTTCTGGTGCTGCGGCGACCAAATCCGTAAGGGCGCGGCAACTAACGCCGTTCAGATCGCTAAGCTGCTCTGCGAGTAGCGGTTGACCTGTCCGGCGGGGGCCGGGCTTAGTTTTCAGAACGTCCTTGACCATGTGTGGCGCCTTGTCCTGCTTCTTCGGAGCCGCGGACAAGGCGCCACACTGGTCTGCGGAGTGTTCTGAAAACTAAGCCCGGCCCCCGCCTGCGGTGACTCGGCTGCGAGCGGCTTGCGATGGGGCCGTTGTTGGTTGGGGCCGCTGGGCTGATGTGAGGGCACGTGGCTGTTGCGGGCCCTAGTCCCGGCGGCGGCCCCGGCACTTCGTGCCTGCCGCCTTTGGGGACTGTGGGGCTCGGCCGGCAGCTGCGGCGCGTTGCGCCTGCTGCCTGCGGGGACTTTGGGGTCGTGCGGCAGCCCCGGCGCTGCGCGCCTGCTGCCTTGGGTGACTTTGGGGTCGATTGGGGTTGTCTGCACAATTCGCGGTATTATGGTGCGAAGTTTTGAAAGGAGCCGCTGGTGGTCACGACGACGTTTGCTTCGCCTTTGGGCGAGATTTTGCTTGCCGCTGATGGCCGCGGTTTGACTGGGCTTTGGTTTGAGGGGCAGGAGCACTTTGGCTCTACGCTTCTCCGTGAAGACTCCGAACATGTTGAAGGCGCCGATGCGGTTTCCGGTATTGGTGGCATATCGCCGGTGAGTCCGGCAAATGGTGCGGCCTCTTCGGTGCTTGAGCGCTCCTGGGCTTGGCTGAATGCTTATTTTGCAGGGCAGGAACCTCGGTTTACGCCGCCGTTGCATATGATTGGTACGGCGTTTCAGCGCGAGGTTTGGTTTGAGCTGCTTTCTATTCCGCGCGGCGAGGTCGCCACGTATGGCGAGATCGCCCAACGTGTTGCGGCTCGACATCGTGCACCGGGAAATGAGGATCCCGTTGTGTCTCCTCGTGCGGTGGGGGCTGCGGTCGCGCGTAATCCCATATCGATTATTGTGCCGTGCCATCGCGTGGTGGCGGCCGACGGATCGCTCAACGGATATGCCGGCGGGCTTGATCGCAAGGAGTGGCTGCTGCGGCTTGAGGGCGCGTACGAGGAGTAAGGCACGAACACTTTGCATAACTAGGACGCCGCGAAAGGACGAGTCGCTGTCTTTTCACGGCCGGCATGCGTCCAGGCGCTCGGCGTCTGCGCCTTAAGTTTGGCTAAGCCATATCCTGCGTATTTGAAAACGCGCAGGTTGAGCAGCTAAGGCTGCGCTAAGGCGGCTGACGGTGCGCTATCATCGGCAGTATCGAAACCTGTATAGTCGTGCGCCAAAGGAGCAACCATGAAACTGATGCTTGCCGAGGACGAACCCGGTCTCTCCCGCGCCCTTACCGCGATTCTTCAACATAGCGACTACGAGGTCGATACCGCGCTCGACGGTCTGACGGCGCTCGAATATCTGCTTGCCAACGACTACGATGCCGCAATCCTGGATATCATGATGCCCGGCATGGATGGCATCGAGGTGCTCAAGCGCACACGCGCCGCCGGTAAGCGTCTGCCCATCATTATGCTCACGGCCAAAAGCGAGGTGTCCGATAAGGTCGAGGGCCTGGATGCCGGTGCCAACGATTATCTGACCAAGCCGTTTGCCGCCAAGGAGCTGCTCGCTCGCATTCGTGCCATGACGCGTGCCGCGACGGCAATTGACGCCACGACGCTCAGTGTGGGCAACATGCGCCTCGACACGGCATCGTGCACGCTTGTGGGTCCCTTGGGCGAGGAGCACCTGGCCAATCGTGAGTTTCAGCTTATGGAACTCTTTATGCGCAACGCCGGCACGCGCATGCCCACCGAGCGTCTGATGCTCGAAGTTTGGGGTGAGGATGCGCCCGAAGGCGCCAACGTGGTGTGGGTCTACATCTCGTATCTGCGCAAAAAGCTGACGGCGCTTGGTGCCAACGTGGTCATTCGCGCATCGCGCAATCAGGGCTATTCGCTTGAGGTTGTCGAAGGGGACGAGCGGGCGTGAGCGTACGCTCGTGGTGCAAGCGCATGACGGAGCGGTTCCACACCGCCTCGAGTAGTACGGGGCGGGCAAATTCTGTTGACGCATTGGGCCGTCGCCTGCGTCGCAAGTCTATCCTCGTTGCCATGGGCGCCGTGACCGTGGTGCTCACACTCATCATCGCCGGCATCAACATCGTCAATTATTCGCATGTCTGCAAAATGGCCGATGCGCGCCTGGGCTATATCCTGGCGGGCAAGGACGGTATCGATTGGGGGGACGAGCCTAAAGATGATCCCGCTAATGGCAAGGATGCCAGCGATAGCCAAGCGGGCGTTCGCATCAGGCACTTCGAAGGTATGACGGCGGAGTCTCCCTTCGACACGCGCTACTTTACGGTGACGATTGCCGCCGGACAGGTTGCCGATGTCAATACGGCCCGCATTGCCGCGGTGGGCGCCAAGCGCGCCGCCAGCATTGCCGCAAAGCTGCATTCCAAGGGTTGGGTCTCGGGTTTTTCTGGCAATTATCGCTATACCACTACGGCTCAAGACGATGAGACCACCTATGTGTTCGTGGACTGCTCGCGCGAGCTCGCAAGCTTTCATTCGTTTTTGAGCGCGAGCGTGGCAATCAGTTGTATTGGCTGGTTGGCGGTGCTGGCAATTGTGGCGGGCGCCTCGGGTGCGGTAATTCGCCCGATGGTCGAGAGCTACAGCAAGCAAAAGCGCTTTATTACCGATGCAAGCCACGAGATCAAGACGCCGCTGGCCGTGATTGATGCCGCTAACGAGGTGCAGGAAATTGAGAGCGGCGAGAGCGAGTGGACGCAGAGCATTCACGAACAGGTTGCACGGTTGACGGCGCTCACGGAGCGTCTGGTATTTTTGGCTCGTATGGACGAGGGCTCGGCGGGCTTTACCATGACATCGATCGATCTTTCGGAGGCAGTGGACAAGGCAGCGGTGCCGTTTGAGTCGGTGGCGGTTTCGCGTGGCAAGCGTCTGTCGACGTCGATTGCGAGCGGCGTGCGGGCCCATGCCGACGCTGCAGCGGTGGCGCAGGTGGTTGAGTTGCTGCTGGATAACGCCACACGCTACGCAAGCGAGGACAGCGTGATTGAGCTAAGCCTGCGCGCGGCCTCGCGCGGTCAGGGTAAGGGCGCCGCCGAACTTGTCGTATCGAACGCCGTGGACGAGCTGCCCGAGGGTGACCTGGACCGGCTGTTCGACCGCTTCTACCGCGCAGATGTCTCGCGCAGCTCCAAGACAGGCGGTTCGGGCGTGGGCCTATCCGTGGTGCGAGCCATCGCCGAGGCCCATGGCGGGAGCGCTTCTGTCTGCGGCCACGGCAACCAGATTACCTTCACCGTCCGCCTCTAAAACCTGCCAAAATCAACCTGTCCCTTTTTGGTCGGTGCGAAATGGGTAATACTAAAGAGTTATCCGACCAGATTGGAACCGATCGATGGCCTATATCGAATTCAAAGACGTCATCAAAGCATACGGCGAGGGTGATGCCCGCATTCATGCGCTCGATGGCGCGAGCTTTACGGTCGAGCGCGGCGAGCTCGCCATCATTTTGGGTGCTTCGGGTGCCGGCAAGACCACGGCGCTCAACATTCTGGGCGGCATGGATACGGCGACCTCCGGCACCGTGAGGGTGGACGGGCGAGACGTGAGCTCCGCCAACGAGGCACAGCTCGTGGAATATCGCCGCGCCGACGTCGGCTTTGTCTTCCAGTTCTACAATTTGGTCCCCAACTTGACGGCGCTCGAGAACGTCGAGCTCGCGGCGCAAATCTGCCCCGATTCGCTCGATGCCGAGCAAACGCTTTGCCAGGTTGGTCTGGGTGAGCGTCTCGCCAACTTTCCCGCGCAGCTTTCGGGCGGCGAGCAACAGCGCGTGTCCATTGCCCGCGCACTGGCCAAGACCCCCAAGCTTCTTTTATGTGACGAGCCCACGGGTGCACTCGACTACAAAACCGGCAAGCAGATCTTGCAGCTGCTGCAGGACACTTGCCGCAAGCAGGGCATCACGGTCATTATCATCACCCACAACTCCGCGCTGGCACCCATGGCCGATCGCCTGATCCGCTTTAAGAGCGGCCGCGTGGAGAGCGAGACGGTCCAGCAAAATCCCGTGCCTATCGAGACGATCGAGTGGTAGCGCTCATGGACCAAGATCGCCAAAACGGCCAAAACCACGATACGCAGCACGTGAGTCGCGACCGGGAGTTCGCGACCTACCGCGCCGCCCAAAGCTCAAACGATATGGTGCCGACGGTTTTTCGCCGTGGCATCTATCGCACAATCCGCGGCAGTCTTAAGCGCTTCCTATCTATCGTGGTCATCACCGCGCTCGGCGTGAGCGTGATGTGCGGCCTTAAGGCGGGCTGCGAGGACCTGTGCGATTCGGTCGACGCCTACTTTGACCAGCAGAATGTCTATGACATTAACGTGCAGTCGACCTATGGCCTTACGCGCGACGATCTCGCGGCTATCCAAGAGGTCGACGGCGTCGAGACGGCCGAGGGTATCTACACCGAGACCGCCTACACCGCCGTGGGCACAACGCACGAGCGCGTGGTCGTGCAGAGTCTCTCCAAGGAGAACATCGATCAGCCTGTGCTCGTGAGCGGCGATTTGCCCGAGAGCGCCGATGAGGTCGCGGTGACTTCGAAGTTCCTGAAGGCTTCGGGCAAAAAGCTCGGCGATACGGTGAGTTTTGCCGCCAATGACGCGAGCTCATCGAACCAAAGCGCCAAGGATCAGTTTGCCGCGGGCGAGTACACCATTACGGCCGAGGTCCTCGATCCTACCGACGTGAGCTCCGACTCGACAGTCAACGCCTTTCGCGCTGCTTCGGCGGCGGACTATAAGTTCTATGTGAGCGAGGATGCCGCGACATCTTCTTCCTACTCCGCGGTCCACGTGATCGTCGAGGGAGCCAAGAGCCTCAACTCCTATTCGGATGCCTACACGACAAAGATCAACGAGGTCAAAGGCAATATCGAGAAGATCCGCGAGGAGCGTGAGAAGGCGCGCGCTCAGGAGCTGACGGTCGACACGCCGGCAAGCTTAGATGCGGCCGAGCGCCAGGCGAATATGCTCTTTGGGATTGAACAGGACAACATCGACCGTATGGCCGAGGGCAGCGAGGAGCGCGTCCAGGCTCAGGCCGAGTTGGACCAGCGCCGCGCCGCCGCCGACCAGCATTTTGCCGACGCCCGCGCCGAGCTTTCCGATCTGGGTGAATGCACCTGGTACATCCAGGACCGCGATAACATCGCAAGCTACTCGAGCGTGGAGAGCGATAGCTCGTCAATTGAGGCCATCGCCACGGTGTTCCCGTTCATCTTCTTTATCGTCGCCGTGCTCATCAGCCTCACCACCGCCACGCGCATGGTCGAGGAGGAACGCACGCTCATTGGCCTGTACAAGGCGCTTGGCTACTCGCGCGGGCGCATCCTGTCCAAATACGTGGACTACGCGCTGTGGGCGTGTCTGATCGGTGGCGTGCTCGGCAATATCATCGGCTTTGTGGGCCTGCCGCTGTTCTTGTTTACGGTGTTCGACGACATGTATTCGCTGCCCCAGATGCTGCTTTCGTACGACATCGTGTCGTCGCTCGTGTCGGTGGCGCTATTTGCCGTGGGCGTGGTGGGCGCTACGATTATTGCCTGCCGCCACGAGATGGCCGAGACCCCTGCCTCGCTCATGCGTCCCAAGGCCCCACGTGCCGGCTCGCGCATCTTGCTTGAGCGCATCGGCTTTATTTGGCGCCGCATGGGCTTTTTGAACAAGGTAGCGGCGCGTAACCTGTTCCGCTACAAAAAGCGTGCCTTTATGACCATCTTCGGTATCGCCGGCTGCACGGCGCTCGTGATCTGCGGTATGGGCATCCGCGATACGTCGGTGGCGCTTTCGCCCAAACAGTACGGGCATATCACGCGCTATGACTTGTTGGCGGTCGCCAATCCCGACGATTTTCCGCAGACGTGCGCGGCATTGGATGAGCGCAGCGCAGCCAATGATTCCAACGTGACCGTGACCTCGACCCTGCCGATTATAACTGACAACGTCACCTTTACGTTCGGCGGCAAGAGCGAGACCGTGCAGCTCATCGTGATTCCTGATGACCGCACGGGTGACTTGGGCGATTACGTGCGCCTGGAGGATGAGTCCAAAGAACCGCTGTCTTTGCGTGACGGAGACGTGTATCTGAGCAAGAGTTCACAGCTGGTACTGGGGATTCAACCGGGCGATACGGCGCACGTCCAGGATTCGTCGCTCAATGTTGCCAAGGTCAAAGTCAGCGACATTTCGCTTAACTATCTGGGCAACACGCTTTACATGACGCAGGGCACCTATGAGCGCGCGTTCGGTCGAAGTGCACGCCTTAACGGCGTTTTTGTGCTGCTTAAGGGTTCGTCGGCCGACCAGATTGCGTTTAGCAAGAAGCTTAAGAGTGACGGTTGGCTTACGATTTCGAGCACGGCCGAACATTGGCAGAACTACGAGGCGAACTTTACGATTATCAATTCTGTCGTGGTGCTCGTGACCTTTATGGCAGCGTGCCTATCGTTTGTGGTGGTGTTTACGCTGTCCAACACGAATATCTCCGAGCGCGAACGCGAGCTGGCGACCATCAAGGTTCTGGGCTTCCGTCGCGGCGAGGTGCACCATTACGTCAACAAGGAGACGTTGATCCTCACGGCGATTGGCGCCGCTCTGGGTGTACCGCTAGGCGGTTTGCTGGCCGAGAGCTTTACCTACATTTTGCAGATGCCGTCGCTGTACTTTGACGTTGAAGTCGAGCCGCTGAGCTTCGTGCTCGCCGTGGTGCTTTCCTTTGGCTTTACGTTTATCGTCAACCTCGCCACCAATCGTACCCTCAACAAGATCGACATGGTCGGCGCCCTCAAGAGCGCCGAGTAACCTGTCCTGGGATTCAAGTTCTAGCGAGCTGCGACGTGCCACAGTCGCTTTATTGCATAAACCGCCCCGTCGAATGCATATTTCGGCGGGGCGGTTGCTATTTGTCCACAGGTACCCCCGGGGGCGGCGTGCAAATTCCGGAGTATTCAGCATCCCGAAGTCCGCAGGCGCGCAAAACTGCGCTGAAAGCCCTGATTAAGAGCCCCCAGCGCCTCAAGAGCCGCTCATTTTCCACAGGATGTGCCCCATGGTGCCTGCCTTTCGCCCAAAATCCAGTATGCAGGCATCCTCGGCTGCTGAATACTCCCAAAAATGCACGCCGCATCCTACCCCAGGCACCCGCAGCAAGAAGACGAATAGCCTCGGCCTCCCTAGTTGCCGCAGGAGACCCCAGGGCTTACCTCCCAAATCTTTCCGCAGGACGGAAGGACCCCGCCGCGCGAAGCGCACGGCGGGGTCCTGACATGTCCGAGGACGATTTGGGAGGTAAGCCCTGGGGCCTCCGATGGGGCGGTTCCAGCCGAGGCTATTCGTCGCCGAAGCTGATGCCCAACGCCTTGGCCTCGCGTACCAGGTCGCTCTGGGGGTCGACAAACTTGAGCTTGCCGGCGACATCCTCGAGCGGCATGTGGCACATCTTGCCGTCACGCAGGGCAATCATGTAGCCAAACTCGCCGCGTAGGCAGCCGAGTGCTGCCTCGACGCCGCACTGGGTCGCAAAGATGCGGTCCTGGGCGTCGGGCTGACCGCCGCGTTGCGTGTGGCCGGGGATGGCGACGCGGGTCTCGCGACCGGTCTTAGCCTCGATCTCCTTGGCGATGTCGTACACGATTGACGGGCTCGTGCGCTCGGCGAGCTTCTTCTTGTACTCCTTCTTGGACAGCGCCGCGTCCTCCTTGGAGATAGCGCCCTCGGCGACGGCTACGATGGTAAAGCGGCTGCCGGTTTCCATGCGATGCTCGATGGTCTTGATGACGTTATCCATGTCGTAGGGGATCTCGGGAATCAAGATGACATCCGCGCCGCCCGCGACGCCGGCATACAGCGGGATCCAGCCAACCTTGTGGCCCATGATCTCGATAACGAACACGCGACCATGGCTCGAAGCGGTGGTATGGATGTCGTCGATGCACTTGGTGGCGATGTCGATGGCACTCGTAAAGCCAAACGTCAGCTCGGTGCCCCAGGTGTCGTTATCGATGGTCTTGGGCAGGGCGATAACGTTGAGGCCTTCTTCGCGCAGACGGTTGGCGGTCTTGGTGGAGCCGTTGCCGCCCAGCATAAACAGGCAGTCGAGCTGCAACTTATGATAGGTGTGGACCATCGCGGGCACCTTCTCGACGCCATCGGCCTCGGGAATGTCCAAGCGCTTGAACGGCGTACGGCTCGTGCCCAGGATGGTGCCGCCGCGGGTGAGGATGCCGCTAAAATCGGCGGGCGTCATGACACGGAATCTGCTGTAGATAAGGCCCTGGTAGCCGTCCTCAAAACCATAGATCTCGATAGGTTCTTCGCTATTGGTCATAAGCGTTTTGACGATGCCGCGCATAGTGGCGTTGAGCGCCTGGCAGTCGCCGCCACTGGTAAGAAGACCGATCCTGAGCATGATGAATCCTTCCGGGCAAGTTATAACATGCGCATAAGTTTACCCCCGTACACTGTTGATAAGGGGGTAAAACGTGTTAGCTCAAGCGTATAGAAATGTAAGCAATGTCAGGCGGGCGTAAGGTTGACGGGCCCGGCTCCTTACAGTGCGAAGGCGTCGACGTCGCCCCAGTGGCGGCGCAGCGTAATAGCGGCGGCGGGTTCGGTATTGTCAAAGACGACCGACCATTGCGTATTGCTGGTGATGTCTTCCGGATTGGGCTCTTGCGCTGCGGCGCGCAGGGCTTCCCAGGCAATCGTTTCGTCCTGGGCATCGACATGGGCGTCAAGGACATCGGCGATTGCGACGGCGCGCTCTTTACCATGGCCTAGCTCGTCATTCTTTTGGTTGGGCAGGACTTCGTCGCCATAGCAGGCGTAGAAGTTCGTAACCTGGTGTACAGGAGTCGCTTTGAAAGCGCGGTCCGGATCGTGCGGATCCCACTCTGCTACGCGCGCGTCACCGGCGGCGTCGTTGATAAAGAAGTGGTAATCGCGTCCTGCCATGGCGTGCATGTCGTAGGCGGAAAGCAGGTCGACAGCTTCTTGCGTGGTGGCGGCACGGTCGAGTACCAGACGGATGGCGAGCGAGGTATTGATGACGGGGCGTTGCGTGTCCTGGTCACAGGGCTTGGAATCCAGTGTGAGTACGGCAATGGACACGCCGCATTCGTTAACACCGTCGAGCTGGGCAAACGGGCCCATGAGTGCGGCGGCGCGTCCGGCGACGGAGTCAAGCGGAGTGTTATCGCCCAGGTTGTTAAGGGCGGCAAGCCCGATGGAGGCATAGCCGCCGCGCGGGTGATTACGCACCAGCAGCGCCGAGGTGTCGTCCTTAAAGTCGTAATTGCGACCGGTGCGCACGCGGCCTTCGGCATCTACGGCGACAAAAGCGCTGCAGGCAAACTGGGGCGCCTGGACATGTGCCGGCACGCCGGGCAGCACCTGCGCCACCACGGCATCGATGTAGGCTTGGTCGTCGCGCACGCCAGCGGCGATGATGCGATCGAGATCGTAGTCGCAGGCGATGTCGATTGCATACAGGTCATAGCCATCCGCGTAGCCGGTCAAGCGTTTGAGCGATGCGGCGGACTTGATTTGCTTGTGATAAACGATACCGCTGGCAGCGGCAAGGCCGACGGCGACTCCCGCGACACCGCAGGCGATGGCAATGTTACGTGGCTTCATGACGACTCCTCTCGTCCTGTTAGCGCAATTGTCGCAAAAGGAGCGCGGGCATGATGGCTCAACTTGGTGAGCGGCGCGGGATTAAACACGGAATGAAGAGTGCGGCGCTGGCGCGGCGGGGTATGCTGGAAGGGACCATCAACCCAGCGAAAGGGGAGAGCATGACGGATCAGGAAACGCCCGAGCGCGCGCATGTGACGGCCGATGATATCGAGGCCGCCAACGACCTTATCGACTTTATCGAGGCATGCCCCAGCATGTTCCATACGGCGGCGACCATTATGGCCGAGCTCGACGAGGCGGGCTTTACCTACCTGCCCGAGAATGCGGCGTGGGACATCGAGCCGGGCGGGCGTTATTACACGCAGCGCAACACCTCGAGCGTTGTTGCCTTTAAGGTGGGCGAGGACCTGGCCGCGACGTGGGGCGAGGACGGCGTTGCCGGCGACTACCATTTTCAGCTGACGGCGTCGCACAGCGACTCGCCGACGTTTAAGGTCAAGGCCGTGCCCGAGCTCGACGGCGCGGGCGAGACGCTGCGCCTGAACACCGAGGCCTACGGCGGCATGATCGACTACACCTGGTTCGATCGCCCGCTGGCGCTCGCGGGCCGCGTGTTGGTGCGCGAGGGCGACCGTATTGAGAGCCGCCTGCTTGCCACCGAGCGCGAGGTCGCTATCATTCCGAGCCTTGCTATCCATATGAACCGCGGCGTTAACGAGGGCTTTGCGCCCAACCGCGCCGTCGACCTGTGCCCGCTCATCAGCGCCGGTGACCTTAAGCAGGGTGACTTTGATGCTCTGATCGCCGACGAGCTGGACGTTGAGCCCGAGCAGATTCTGGGCCGCGATCTGTTCCTGGTCAATCGTCAGGATGCGCGCATTTGGGGTTGGGCCGACGAGTTTATCTCGACGCCCAAGCTCGACGACCTGGCCTGCGCCTATACCTCGCTACAGGCATTTTTGGGTGCCGAGAACGCGCATGACGTCTCGGTCTTCTGCTGCTTTGATAACGAGGAGGTTGGCTCCGAGACCAAGCAGGGTGCCATGTCGACGTTCTTGGCCGACGCGCTGCGCCGCATCAACGGATCGCTGGGCTTTGACGACGAGTCGTACCATCGCGCACTTGCCGCCTCGATGCTTGTAAGCTGCGACAATGCACATGCCGTGCACCCCAACCACGCCGAGAAGTGCGACGTTCGCAATCAGGTTGTGCTCAACGGCGGCATCGTCATCAAAGAAGCCGCCAACCAGCACTACTGCACCGATGCCTTTAGCCGCGCGGTGTTCCAGGCCATCTGCGATGACGCCGACGTGCCCACGCAGGCCTTCGCCAACAAGAGCGATATGGCGGGCGGTTCTACCTTGGGCAACCTGTCCAATATGCAGGCGAGCATGCATGCCGTGGACGTGGGCCTGCCGCAGCTTGCCATGCACTCGAGCTACGAGACCGGCGGCGTGCGCGACGTGATGTACGCCATCCGCGCCCTCACCGCCTTTTACGAGCGCGACCTAACCATCAACGGCGCCGAAAGCGTGGAGCTCTAAAACCTGCCAAAAAGGGACAGGTTTATTTTGGCAGGTTTTATCTGGGCAAATGCTGCAACGCCAACAGCAAGACGGAACTGCTGGGATTTCATAGGCAGAGCCTGCGCTAGTCAGATCCCGCAGGTCGAATAAAAGTCAGCGAGAGCCCGCCGTTTGAGCCAAGGTGCCGTGAAATGAAAAGGCGCTGACCTTCTGGTCGCGCCTTTGAAATTGAACGGCAGATTGGCCAAACGGCGGGCTCGCAGCGTCGAGGGGTTCCGGCGTTTGGCAAAACGCCGGAACAAATTAGTGCTCGATCCAGCAGCGCAGGGTCTCGCCGGCTTGCAGGTGACGCAGATTCTCCGCGGCGATGTCGACGACGTTGTTGAGCGTCGCGGCTAGGTGGAACCAGCCGGAGACGTGCGGCGTGATGAGCATGTTGGGCGCATCCCACAGCGGGCTTGTCTCAGGCAACGGTTCGGGGTCGGTGACGTCGACCGCGGCGCCGGTGAGATGACCTGACTCCAGGGCGGCAACCAAGTCGTCGGCGACCACAAGGTCGCCGCGGCCGCCGTTGGCAAAGAAGGCGCCCGGTTTCATCGCGGCGAAGAACTCGGCGTTCGCCAGGCCGCGGGTCTCGGGCGTGCTGGGCATAAAGGATGCGACGACGTCCGCCTCGGCCAGGCGCTCGGGGAGGGCATCCATGCCGTCCATGTCCTCAAACACAATGGGGTAGACGAGCGGATGGCGCTTGATGCCGCGGACGTGCGCGCCCATGCTGCGACAGAGCATGGCGAAGTGGCCGCCGATATCGCCCGCGCCCAGCACCAGCACATTGGCGTTTTTGAGCGAGGTGACCGGGCCCAAGTCCTCCCAGCGATGCTCACGCTGCAGGTCCTGGTAGCCGGGCAGGCGCTTCATCATAGACAGCACCATGGCAAACATATGCTCGCTCACGGCCTGACCGTAGGCGCCGATTGAGCAAGACAGCTTGGCTTCAGCCGGCACGGTGCCGGCGGTAAGGTAGTCGTCATAGCCGGCGGTCTGCAATTGCAACAGCTGGAGATGCTCGCATGCCGTGAGCATGTCGGGGCCGATGTTGCCCAAGATCACGTCGGCATCGGCGACCTGCTCGCGCGTGGCGGCGTCGGAGCTCGTGTAGATAAAGTCCTCGCCCGGAGCGCTCGACTCAAGAATTGCGCGATGGCGGTCGTTGACGGGCAACAAAACCAGGATGTTCACAAGCAGTCCTCTCCGCTCGACCTGCCAAAAAGGGACAGGTTTATTTTGGCAGGTTTTATCAGGCAAAACGTTCAAATAAAACGCCGGATGCAAAGCGGGTTTGCCCGTCGGCATCCGGCGCCCGCATGGCTACCAGCTCAGCAGTTCGTAGCCATCCTCGGTCACCACGAGCTGTACCTCGCACTGGGCCGAATCGCTGCCGTCCTTGGTGCGCACGCACCAGCCGTCACCCTTGCTGATCTTGATGTCGGGCGCTCCGGCGTTGACCATGGGCTCGATGGTAAAGACCATGCCCGGAGCCATGATGGTGTCCACATCGGGCGCCTCGGTGGTAAAGCCCACAAACGGGTCCTCGTGGAACTCCTTACCGATTCCGTGTCCGCCGTACTCGCGCACCACGCTAAAGCCGGCGTCCTCGACGGTCTTTTGCACTGCCTCGGCCATCACGGACAGCGGCAGCCACGGCTTGACGGCGGCAAGGCCAGCCTCCACGCTGGCGCGGGTGACGTCGACCAGGCGCTGGCGCTCGGCAGAGACCTCGCCGATGCAGAACATGCGGCTCGAGTCGCTAAAGTAGCCGTCAAGAATCGTGGAGCAGTCGACGTTGATGATGTCGCCCTCGTGCAGCACGTCCGTATCGCAGGGGATGCCGTGACAGACGACGTCGTTGATCGAGGTGCACACACTCTTGGGGTAGCCCTCGTAGTTGAGGTCGGCTGGCGTGCCACCGTGCTCGACGGTGTAGTCGTAGATCATCTGGTCGATCTGGTTAGTGGTCATGCCCGCGGCGATGTGCTCGCCTACGTAGTCGAGCACGCCTACGTTGATGGCTGCCGAGCGTTTGATGCCCTCGATATCGGCGGGCGTCTTATAGAGCGTGCGGGGCAGGACCTCCCAGCCCTCTTCCCACAGGCGCTCGAGGCGCTCGTCG
>ENA-ORUF01002188-ORUF01002188.1-human-gut-metagenome-genome-assembly--contig:-NODE-2188-length-17847-cov-4.065310_pt1 | contig 17847 bp, 17 predicted proteins | sample MGYA00242077_ERZ509203 | MGnify/ENA primary metagenome ERZ509203 (study PRJEB26280, sample SAMEA2338834) | human gut metagenome | biome: human gut; feature: human-associated habitat; material: faeces... | reverse complement strand
GAGATCATCATCTGGAACACCCAGGAATTCGCGTTCGTGCGTCTCGATGACGCCTACTCCACCGGCTCCTCGATCATGCCGCAGAAGAAGAACCCCGACATCGCCGAGCTCGCCCGCGGCAAGTCCGGCCGTCTCATCGGCGACCTGACAGGCCTGCTCGCCACGCTCAAGGGCCTGCCCACCGCGTACGCCCGCGACCTGCAGGAAGACAAGGAGGCGGTCTTCGACCAGGTCGATACGCTGGAGGTGCTGCTGCCCGCCTTCACCGGTATGATCGCCACCATGAGCTTCGACCACGACCGTCTTGCGGCCGAAGCGCCGACCGGATTCGCGCTCGCCACGGACATCGCCGAATGGCTCGTCAAGAATGGTGTGCCGTTCCGTCACGCGCATGAGCTTTCCGGTGCATGCGTCAAGCTCGCCGAAGGCCGCGGCCAGGAGCTGTGGGATCTCACGGATGACGATTTCATCGGGATCTTCCGTGACTTCCTGCCCGCCGACAAGGCCCCGCAGGTGCGCGAGGTGCTGTCCACCGAAGGCTCCGTGTCCGCCCGCAACGGCAAGGGCGGCACGTCGCCGGCCCGTGTACGTGAGCAGATCGCCTGCGCCAAGGCCACCGTCGACGCGCTGCGCGTGTTCGCCAACTCCGTGAGCGATGGTCCGGCCTACAAGTCTCCGAAGTCCCTGCGCTCCGTCACCGACTGACCGCCTCCACATCCCCGCCAGCGCGCGCGGGCTCATCCTGAAGGATGAACCCGCGTGACAGGAGTCTGACCTAGAATCATGACTGGAAGAGACACAGACATACGGAAGACGGATTCGGGCGAAGGGAAACAGTGTGCTGACGCGCAATCAGATTCGGTCGTTGGTCAACGAGCATGGGCACGACATCATCGTCCATGATCATATGCAGCATATCGAGCGCGGATGCTACCAGCATGGAGCGGTGACGACATTCGCGCATTCTATCCGCGTGGCGTGCCTCGCCGTGTGGATGGCCGACCGCCTGCATCTGTGGGACAAGGTCGATCTGCATTCGCTGGTCCGCGCGGCTCTGCTGCACGATTACTTCCTGTATGACTGGCATGACTGGGATGACGGCGCCCATAGGCTGCACGGGTTCACGCACGGGCAGGCTGCATTGCGCAACGCAGTGCGTGACTTCCGCCTCAACGCGATCGAACGCGACAGCATCGCATGCCACATGTTCCCCATGACACTCAAGCCGCCGAGCTACATCGAAGGCTATCTGGTCACCATGGCCGACAAGATCAGTGCCACACGGGAGACCTTCTCCCTGGAGCGGTTCTCCAAGCCGCAACTGGAGTCCGGTAAACCCCTCGCCGCAATCGAAAGCGGAGCATCCGCAGCGTCCGCGCACGACGGGCGGCACAAGCCCTCACGGAGCCGGGGGTGCTGGCCTGATGCTGTTCGTGGAAAAACTGTTCCTGTGGTTCCTGTTCTACAGCTTCTGCGGATGGGTGTACGAGTCCATTCTCGTGTCCATCCTGGAGCGCCGGCCAGTCAACCGCGGATTCCTCAACGGCCCGTTGTGCCCGATTTACGGTGCGGGCGCGGTCGGCGCCGTCGTGGTGCTGGGACAGGTGCACAATCCCCTGGTGGTGTTCCTGCTTTCGATGGTCGGGGCCAGCATACTGGAATACGTCACATCCTGGGTCATGGAGGCGCTGTTTCATGCCCGCTGGTGGGACTACTCCGACTACAAATTCAATCTTAACGGGCGCATCTGCCTGCTGGGGGCGTTCGTGTTCGGCGTGGGCGGCGTGCTCATCACGTCGGTGATCCAGCCGCAGGTTGCAGGTGTCACCGACCGGCTGCCGCTGCCCGCCATCCACTGGCTGTGCGGGGTGCTGTTCGTGCTCACGCTGATCGACCTCGTCGTCACGGTGTGCGGCATCATGCATTTCGAGAACAGTCTCGACAATCTCATGGCCGCCATGACGCATTACGGAGACGCCATGAAGGTCGCCGTCAGCGATGTCACCGGCAAGATGAGCGAATCGTGGAAATCCGGCAAAGAGATGTCGTTCGACTTCATGATGCGGGTCAGGGACGCGGCGATGTCCATCTTCAACCGTCAGCAGCGTGAATGATCGCCTCGTTCCCGAAACTGCGCACCGAACGCAACAACGATGTGCTGGAGCAGCTGCGCCGGATTCTCGAAAGCCTGTACCGTCACTGACGGCCGGATTCAAGCGACGAACCGGGGAGCATTCCCCGACGTTTCGCGGGCAGCCGTCCTGGCGCATGCTGTCGATATGTTCTGCGAGACTGATAGATGCACAATGCCCAGAATTTGATAGGGAGTACCAATATCCATGGCTCACGTCACCGATTTCAAAGAGGCCGGATTCGATTCCGTCCTTGAAGAACTGGAATGGCGCGGGTTGATTTCCCAGTCCACCGACAGGAAACAACTCGCCGAAGCGTTGAACGGGGAGCCGGTCACCTATTATTGCGGCTTCGACCCGACCGCGGCGTCGCTGCATATCGGCAATCTCGTGCAGCTGATCAACATGCGTCACCTTCAGGCCGCCGGGCATCATCCGATCGCCTTGGTCGGCGGCGCGACCGGTCTGATTGGCGACCCCCGCCAGTCGGGCGAGCGCACCCTCAACCCGAAGGACGTCGTCGCCGGCTGGGCCGAACGGCTCAAGCGGCAGATCGGCGGCATTCTGGAAACCTACGGCGACAATCCGGTGCGTTTCGTCTCCAATTACGACTGGACCGCGCAGATGTCCGTCATCGACTTCCTGCGCGACGTCGGTAAGAACTTCCGACTCGGCACCATGCTGGCCAAGGACACGGTCGCGCGTCGTCTGAACTCCGAGGAGGGCATCTCCTTCACGGAATTCAGCTACCAGGTGCTGCAGGGCAACGACTTCCTTCACCTGTTCGACGAGTACGGCTGCACGCTGGAAATCGGCGGATCCGACCAGTGGGGCAACCTGACCTCCGGCATGGACCTGATTCGCAAGGTGCGCGGCGCCACGGTGAACGTGTTCACCAGCCCGATCATCACCGACGCCACCGGAAAGAAATTCGGCAAATCCGAAGGCAACGCGGTGTGGCTCGATGCCACCATGCTCAGCCCGTACCGGTTCTACCAGTTCTGGTTCAACCGCCCCGACGTCGAGATGGAAGGCCTGCTCAAGGCATTCACGTTCCTGCCAAAGGCCGAGATCGAACGACTCGCCGAAGAATCGCGCACCAATCCCGGCGCACGCGAAGCCCAGCGCACCCTCGCATGGGAAGTGACCAGCTTCGTGCATGGCGAGGCCGCGACGCAGGCGGCGATCGACGCGTCCGCAGCCCTGTTCGGGCGCGGCGGCGACCTTGCCTCCATCGACGAGGACACGCTTGAAGCCGCCATCGACGGACTCAAGATAGAGGACGAGTCCGGTGCCAAGACGTTCGCGTCCGTCGGCATCGACGACCGCATCACCGAGGCCGGGGTGAAGGCAGGCCTGTTCAAGTCTATTTCCGAGGCCCGCAAGACCATCAAGTCCGGTGGCGTGTATCTGAACAACAACCGTGTGACCGACGAAGAGCAGACATTGGGCCAGGACGATTTCCTGCACGGTCGTTTCGCGCTCATCCGCCGCGGCAAGAAGGCGCTCGGCGTCGTCGAGAAGCACTGATTCATTCCTGCTCCCACTGGCGGGGAGCTGCCGGCCAGGGCCGGCTGGGGTGGTTGCGCCGGCATGGAGGCTATCCCGCTCATCGTGACATCGCATCGCAACAACAGACTTTGCATTAAGAAAGGCATACACGTATGGCAGAAGAACAGGGTCGCTCCGGCGGCAAATCATACGGCAACCGCGGTTACGGCTCCGGACGTTCCGGCGGTTACCGCAAGTCGGGCGGTTACCGCAAGGACGGCGACCGCGGCGGATTCCGTCGCGACGGCGAGCATGGCGGGTACCGCGGCAAGGGCGGTTTCCACAAGGATGGGGAGCGCCGTGACTTCCACAAGGGTGGTTTCCGCAAGGATGGTGATCGTGGTGGTTACCGTCGCGATGACCGCCGCGGCGGCGACAACCCGCGTTACCGTCGCGATGACCGCCGTGACTTCCATCGTGATGGCGATCGCCCGCGCTATCAGCGCGATGACCGCCGCGACGGCGAGCGTCGCGAGTTCTCCGCCGAGGAGAAGCGCGAATATCGGGAGCAGAAGCGTCAGGACTATATGAACGGTCCCCGTCGCAATTCCGACGGCACGGTAAGCTACCCTTCGCAGAACCCCTATACGGATCGTCGTCCGAACGAGCCGAAGATGCCCAAGGGCATGGAATGGTCCATGCTGTCCAAGGAAGAGCGTGAACGCCTGCGCGGCCTGTCCAAGGAGCACGCCGAGAACATCGGCCTGCACATCCTCGCCGCCTATGCGCTGGAGGAGAAGGATCCCGAACTGGCCCTCGCCCACGCCAAGTGGGTTGCTCATCAGGCGTCGCGCATCGATTTCTCCCGTGAGACGCTTGCCTTCATCGCGTACCGTCAGGGCGATTACAAGCTCGCCCTGCGTGAGTTCCGCACCGCGTACCGCATGAACGGCTTCCTCGACTACCTGCCGTTCATCGCCGACTGCGAACGCGGCAACGGCGATCCCAAGAAGGCCATCGAAGTGGTGCGCTCCGACGATGCCAAGGCGTTGCATGGCGAGGCGAAAGCCGAGATGTTCCTGGTCTATGCCGGTGCCCTCGCCGACCTCAAGATGTGGGACAAGGCCATCGAGATCGTCCACACGCTCGGACGTTCCAAAGGGCTGCCGGGCGAATACCGCATGCGTGCCGTGCAGGCCGAGCAGTACTTCCTCGACGAGTGCGGCCGTACCGAGGAGGCCGCCGCATTGGACGACCTGCTCGACCGTCTCGAAACCCAGTACGCCGAAGCCGATGAGGACGAGACCGTGGACGACGTGATTATCGATCACGACATGGAGCACTTCACCGATGACGAGCTCGACATGCTCGGCATCAGCGAGGACGACGCCCAGTTCGCGCCCGACGACTACGACGACATGTACGGCGGCTCCGAAGACGGATACGGCGACGAGTCGGACGATGCCGAATCGGATGACTCCGATGACTCAGCCGATGCCGAAGCCGGCCAGAACTCCGATGCCGAAGACGAGGCGTCCCTTGACGGCCCGCTGGCCGACGAGGAGGAGCTGACGGCCAAGGAGACCGAAGAAGGCGCCGAATCCTTCACCGACCCCGCCGACCAGAACGCCGATGACACCGGCGAAGCCGCTGATGAAGCCGAGGACGCGGAACCCGCCGAAGCCGACGATGCGCAGACGGACGAAGCGGAAGCTTTGGATGCCGCCGAACCGGCTGCGGAAGCGCAGGACGAGTGACGTGCATGAACGCCATGCTCAAATCCACCGACCGTCCCATATCTCAGACGTACCGGCTGGCGCTGCTCGATCTGGACGGCGTCGTCTACCGGGGCAAGAACCCGGTGGAACACGCCGCCGATTCCATCAGGGCGGCGCAGCGTGCGGGAATGCAGGTGGAATACACCACCAACAACTCCTCCCGTTTCCAGCGCGTCGTCGCCGAGCAGCTTCGAGGCTTCGGCCTTGACGTCGAACCGCGGCAGGTCATCACCTCGTCCGTGGTGGCCGCCCGCATGGTGGCCCGGCACGTTCCGGCCGGAGCGCGCATCCTCGTGCTGGGTGCCGAGCATCTGCGCGAGGAAGTGGCCGGTCAGGGACTCACCGTGGTAGACCATGCCGAGGACACCCCGGAGGCGGTCATCCAGGGATGGTATCCGGACATGACGTGGCAGCAGATGGCGGAGGTCTCGTACGCGGTGGAGCGGGGCGCGCTGTATCTCGTCACCAACCGCGACCTGACCATTCCCCGCGAGCTCGGCATCGCGCCGGGATGCGGTTCCATGATCCAGGCGGTCATCAACGCGACCGGCGCGAGCCGATCGCATCCGCGGGCAAGCCCGAGTCTGCCATGTACGACGAGGCCCGACTGCTGGCCGCGGGAAACGAGACGGAGCCGGTCAGTCGTGAATCGTGCCTGGCGATAGGCGACCGTCTCGATACGGACATCGAGGCCGGCAACCGCGGCGGATACGATTCCCTCGCGGTGCTGACCGGCGTCACCAACCCGCATGAGCTGATGACGGCGCCGGCGCATCTGCGCCCGTCCTATATCGTCCGCGACCTGCGCGGACTGCAGGAGGCCCAGCCATCCACCGATGCGAGCGACGGCAACGTCTGGACGTGCGCCGACGCGACCGCCCGGCTGGAAGACGGCTCACTGACGGTGAGCGACGCGACCGACATCAACGCCCTGCGCGCGGCCTGCGCCGCTGCATGGACGTACGCCGACAACGGCGGGGACATCGGTTCGGTCTCATTGCCGGAATTCTCACTGTGATCATCGCCGCTCGCCGCAAGGCCGGCGGCGTTTTCCGTGACGTGCAGGGGCACATGAAACACTGGGCATAAGGAGCGGCCATGCCGGACGATATCACCGAACGTTACCCACAGCTCGCCGACCTTGACGGCAAAGACGACGACCAGCGCATCGAGGTCTTCCGCGACGTGCTCGGCCAGCTGCAGCGCGAGCTCGACGAGAACCACTGAAAGACAAGGCCGCTGGCAGGGAAACCACCGGATGTGAAAGGTGCAGGAATGGAACGTCTTGACGTGCTCATCGTCGGTCTGGGATTGGTGCCGAGCCGCTCCAAGGCACAGCGGCTGATCCGTGACGGCCATGTGCTGGTCGACGGTGTCGCCGTCACCAAACCGGCCGCGAACGTGGCCACCGCGTCCTCGATCACCGTCGACAAGGGCGACGACTACGTGTCTCGCGGCGCGTACAAGCTGATCGGCGCCTTCGACGAGTTCTCCGGTCGAGGCCTGCCTTCGCCGCGCGGCCTGCGCTGCCTGGACATCGGCGCCTCGACCGGCGGCTTCTGCGACGTGCTGCTGCGCAGGGGAGCCGCTCAGGTCATCGCCCTGGATGTGGGGCATGGTCAGCTCGATAGTCGTATCGCGCGCGACCCGCGCATCATCGAGATGAGCGGGGTCAACATCCGCGACGTGACCGCCGCGAATCTGCCGTATCGGCCGGACATGATCGTGTCGGACGTGTCCTTCATCTCCCTGACATACGTCATCCCGGTCATTGCGCGCATCGCCGCGCCCGGAGCCTCAGTGGTGCTGCTCGTCAAACCGCAGTTCGAAGTGGGCAAGGGCAATCTCGGCAAGGGCGGTATCGTGGAGGACCGGCATCTGCGCGATCAGGCGCTGGAGACGGTCGTCGATTGCGCGAACCAGCATGGGTTGACGGTTGCGGGAACCGCCCCGTCACCGATCGAGGGCACCCACGGGAACACGGAGTTCCTGCTGTTCGCCCGCATGGATGACATCGCCGCAAAGGCCGACTGAAAAACGCCGCATCGTGCGCGGATTCGTCGTCCGTGTCACGTGTTGCGCAGATACACACGCTTGGCGGCGCCGGATACCAGCAATACGCTGGACGTGCTGTCCATGGCGAGCTTCGTGATGCACGAGGCGCGTTCCACATGCGATTCGTCAGTCAACCGTATGAAGACGCCCTGCATCAGGGTGCAGATGAGCCTGCTGACACGCAAATCGCCGCCGATGATTCGTTCGGCGTTGCTCGTCTGGGTGAATTCCGTCATGCCGCTGCGCCCGAACATGGCGCTTGACAGGGGAGTCATCCGCAGCCGTTCGGTGCGCAGCTCGTCCGCGTCCAACGTGCCCTGCATATCCAGGTATCTCGTGACGATGCATGAACGGTTGCGCAGCAGTCCGCGAACGGTCATGCCGCCAGGGCACATGACATCGCCCTGCACGATGATCTTGCCGGTGAAATCCAGAGCGGAGCAACGCAGGTCGCCTCCGACATGCAGTTCGCCATGCCCGCTGATTCTGTTGACATGCATGTCGCCGCGGCAGACCAGACGCCCCTCGCAATGCACGTTCCCGCCGTCGAGCCCCATCGCATCGAACGAGCCGCGGGCACGCAAACCGTCGAATCGCATGCCGGCATCGCAGGAGCAGCTGCCGTTCGCCGTCACGTTTTGATACGAGCCGTCGGGCACATGCCCGTCAACCATCGTGATATTGCCCATTGCGCCACCCTCGCCGCCGCCATGTCGTTACGTTGCGACGACTGTGCCGCAACATCTTTTTGACTGTACCAATTGGATGGCGCTGCGGCACGTGCCTGCGTTCAGTATGTGGTCATACGGGGGTATGGAGGGGTGCCTGGCGTCGGTCAGCCGCGAATGAACTTGTCGATGTTGTCCTGCTTGCCCATGATGACGAGTTCGTCGTTGCGGTGCATGACCAGTTCCTTGGAACCGTACTGGAACTCGCTGCCGGGCGCCTTGATGCCGACGACGGTGACGCCGTAGCGTTCGTTGACCTTCGCGTCCGCGATGGAATAGCCGACCACGTGCGAAGGCGTGTGGATCTTGACGACGGTGTGCGAGCCCTCGATCTCGATGTAATCCAGATAGTTTCCGGACACCAGATGCCCGACGCGCTTGCCTGCATCCGTTTCGGCGTTGATGATGTGACGCGCTCCGATGCGCTGCAGGATGCGCGCGTGCTCCTTCGACACCGATTTCGCCCAGATGTCGCTGATGCCGGCGTCCAGCAGGTTTCCGGCGGTGATCACCGACGCCTCGACGCTGTCTCCAATGGCGACGACGGCGGTGTCGAAATCGGACGCGTTGAGCTGCTCGACGGCGAGCACGTCGGTCATGTCGGCCTGAACGGTGGGAACCTGCGCGGACCACCTGTTGACCAGTTCGGGATCCTTGTCGACGGCGAGCACGTCCTGCCCCATGGAATCCAACGTGGTCGCCACCGAACTGCCGAATCGTCCCAGTCCGACGACCAGAATGCTCCTGTTGTTGCGTGCCATGCCATCATCCTTTCCGCCGCCGTGCGCGGCGATGCGCCGGTGCCGCCGTCATGGACGCCGCCGATTCTCCGGGCGGCGGTGAACGGTACCGCTTCTACGTCATGATATGGCCATCCCTGGCCGTCCGACAAAGGCGGAGTCGGCGGCATCCGTCGGATGCAGACGGTATCGGTGGCGCCCTCAGCCGACCACGATGGGCTCGTTGGGGTATCGTATCGATTCCAAGGCGCGGGGCCTGTTGATCGCGTATGCGATCGTCATCGGACCGAGACGACCCACCACCATCGCCGTGGCGAGGATGAACAACGCCGCCGGATTGTCCTCGCGCGCCACGCCGACCGAATAGCCGCCGAGCCCGAACGACGAACAGGCGTCGAACAGGGCATCGGTGAGCGAGCAGCCCGAGGCGAGCATCAACGCCAGCGAAGCGCTCAGCACTAGGAACAGGCAGGCGGCGGTGATGCTCACCGCGGTCATCGCCACGCGCGTCGGAATCCGGCGCCGGAAGGCGTTGATGTCGGTGTGTCCGGTGAACGCGGCACGGCAGATCAGTAGGATGACCGCGAACGTCGTGACGCGGATGCCGCCGGCCGTGGAGGTGCTGCCGCCGCCGATGAACATGATGACGCTCATGAACACCTTCGTCGGCTCGCTCACCTGCGGCACCCAGCTCAGGTCGAAGCCGGAGCTGCGCGGCATTACCGCCGCGACGACCCCGTAACGCAGCCGCGTCTCCACGTCGGCGCCCTTGAACAGGAACGGGTTGTCCCATTCCACCAGCAGGAACCACGCCAGCGACAGCAGCACCAGCGAGAACGTCGTCACCAAGGTGATCTTGGTGTGCAGGCTCCAACGGCGTGGGGGAGTGCGGTGGCGGGCGCAGCGCATGAGGTTGAGCAGCACGGGAAATCCCAGCGTGCCGCAGAACGCGCTGGCCATGATCGGCATGCCGACCGCCCAGTTGTTGACGTGCAGGCCGGCGCCGTCCGGCGTGAAGCCGGCGTTGTTGTACGACATGACCGCGAAGAACAGCGCCTCCCGGGCGGTATGGCGGACATTGCCCCTGTTGATGCCGTACAGGCCGGGGAACAGGGCGAGGAACGTGACGGACTCGATGATGAACGTGGTGGTGATGACCACGGTGAGCACGCCGCGGATCTCGTTGAGTTTCGTGTTGCCGAGCTCGTTGGCGGTGAGCAGCCTCTGCGTGGCTTTCATGTGATGGTTGGCGGCCAGGGCGATCAGCGATGCGAACGTCATGACGCCCAAGCCGCCCATCTGCACCGACACCAGCAGCACCACCTGGCCGAACGCGGTCCAGTGCGTGGTCGCGTTCACGATGGAGATGCCGCATGTCGACAGTGCGGACACGGCGGTGAAGAACGCGGTGGAGAAGCTGGTCGGCTCCTCTTCGTGTGAGGAGACCGGCAGCAGCAACAGACTGGTGGACAGAGCCACCAGCAGCAGGAAGTAGATGATGGTCAGACGGCCGGGATGCGAGGTGAGATGGTGAATGAAGCTGCGTTTCCTGCGGGTGCGCTCCTCGGCGGCGGCCTTCTCGAACGTGTCGCCGGAGAACCACCACGCGCAGCCGTGCGATGCCTCGCGGTTCGCTGAGGACTCGTCAAAAACGAGATTTGACATGGTCCCCGCTCCTTCGTATGCGTCGGCGCGCGTCAAGCGCGGCAACAGACTGGTTGCACTCGCCATTTTAGTATTCTTTGGCGCTGATGCCGCCGTCGTCCGCATCGCGGGCGCGGGCCCGCCCGGCCCCGGATCGGTCTTCATGGACGCGCCGCCGGCGGCGCTTGCGTTTCGTTTTCGGCGGATAAACGGTTCGTGGCGCCTTATGGGATATTGTGGATGACAGTACGTGGTCGTTTCGGATGATGATGAGGTGTGCGATGGTCTGCGCTCGGCATGCAGTGGTGGTGACGCATTCGCGTCTGCGTGAAAGCGGCACGGTGGTGTCTGAGGCGGTCGACCGGCTGCGCAACGTCGGGTTCGAGGTGTCGATCATCGACAACGTCGAGGCGCCGCAGTTCGGCGGCGTGACCCACAAGGTCGACGAGGACACCGAGATCGTCGTGGTGCTTGGCGGCGACGGCACGATACTGCGGGCCGCTGAACTGGTGCATTGCACGCAGGTGCCGATTCTCGGCGTGAACATGGGTCATGTCGGTTTTCTGGCCGAATTCGAGAGTTTCCAGATGAGCGAGGCGATCCGGCGCGTCGCCGACCATGACTATTCGATTGACGAGCGCATGATCGCCCATGTAGATGTGTGGCTGCCGGGGGCGCATGAGCCGCTGCAGGACTGGGCGCTGAACGACATCACCTTGGAGCGCGCCGACCGTGGCAAGATGGTCGAGCTGTCGGTCCGGGTGGACGATGTGGAGATGAGTTCGTTCGGCTGTGACGGCGTCATCGTGTCGACGCCGACCGGATCCACCGCATACGCGTTCTCCGCGGGAGGGCCGATCATGTGGCCGAACGTCAAGGCGCTGCAGCTGGTGCCGCTGGCGGCGCATGCTCTGTTCGCCCGCCCGCTGATCATCGGCGCCGGCTCGACGTTCACTCTGGACATCCTCGACGATTCGTCATCCGAAGGCTGGATCTGTTGCGACGGACGACGGCAGTGCGCCCTGCCGAAGGGAACCCGCGTCGAGGTGCGCGAGTCGAAGAGCACGTTGCGGCTGGCCCGGCTGTCCGGTGTGCCGTTCACAAACCGTCTGGTCACCAAATTCGATCTGCCGGTGGTCGGATGGCGCGAGCACGCGAGGAACGGTGGTTCCTCGGCGCAGCGCACGCGTGCAAGGGGTGCGGCGGACACGGCCGCGGTGCCTTCTTCCGGCGAGCAGGGGGTCGACCATGCTTGAGGAACTGGAAATTCATGACCTCGGCCCGATTCATCGTGCCCTGCTCACGCCGGCCGGGGGAATGACCGCGATCACCGGCGAGACCGGAGCGGGCAAGTCCATGCTGTTGAGCGCCATCCGGCTGATTTCCGGCGGACCGGCCAGCAGCGGGCGCGTGTCCCCGGGCGCTTCGGAGGCATGGGCGCAAGGCGTGTTCGCCGTGGATGACCGCGGCGGCGTGGCGCAGGAGGCCCGCGATGCCGGGGCCGTGCTGGAGGACGGGGAGTTGTACTTGTCGCGCACGGTGCCGGTGTCGGGCCGGTCCCGTGCCGTGCTGAACGGCAAGAGCGCCCCCCGCTCGGTCTTGGAATCACTGGCGTCGCAGTTGGTGACGATTCACGGGCAGACCGACCAGTTGCGCATCGCCGCCGCATCCAGGCAGCGGGAGTTCCTTGACATGGTCGCCGGCGATGATGATCTGCTGGCGCGGTACCGTCATTCATGGGATGCTCTGCGCGATCTTGATGACCGTCTGGAACGGCTGCGCCATCAGGAGTCGTCCGCCAGACAGCGTGCGGACTATCTGCGCGAATCCATCCAGCGCATCAACCGCGCCGACCCCCAGCCCGGCGAGGACGAGGAGCTCAAAGGCCGTCGCGCCCGCATCGAGAACGCCGCCGATATCGCGCAGGGTGTCAGCCGGGCGCTTGCGGCGCTTGACGCCTCCCAGGTGGATGTCGACGCCGATTCATCGAGCGCGTCTGATCTGCTGAATCAGGCGATCTCCTCATTGCGCGACATCCATGTCGACGGTGATTTCGGCGAATTGGCTGACCGTCTGGAATCCCTGAACGCGGATCTGTCGGACATCGTGTTCTCGCTGTCGCGTGAGCTTGACGGCGAGGAGAGCGTCGAGGACCTGGATGCCATCAACGCGCGCATCCACGAGCTGGGCGAGCTGACCCGGCGCTGGGGGCCGACGCTGCAGGACGTGATTGCATGGCGCGACAAGGCGACGTTCGAGGTCGAGGATCTGGACGCGTCTCCTGAGAAGGTCGCCCAGCTGCAGGACGAGCGCGAAGCCGCATTCGACCGGGCCCTGCAGGATGCCGGGGCGCTGAGCGAGGCGCGACGGGCCGCGGCGCAGTCGCTGGCCGCCACCGTCACCGACGAGCTGTCGTCGCTGGCCATGGCCGGGGCGCGGCTCGATATCCGCGTCACGGATCGCGGGGAAGAGGCGGTACCCGTATCCGATTCCGCCGGCGAGGCCTCGACATGGCCGCTGGACGCGAACGGCCGCGATGACATCGAATTCCTGTTCACGCCGTTCCCCGGATCCCCGCAGCTGCCGATGGGCAAAAGCGCTTCCGGCGGTGAGCTGAGCCGCCTGATGCTCGCATTGGAGCTCGCCGCCGCGGATCGGCGTTCGAGTGCGGCTCCCGCGGGCGAGGGCGGGCCGATGACGTTCATCTTCGACGAGGTCGACGCCGGTGTCGGCGGCAAGGCCGCAGTGGAGCTGGGACGGCGTCTCGCCCGTCTCGCGCGGACCTCGCAGGTCATCGTTGTCACGCACCTGGCTCAGGTGGCCTCATGGGCGGACGCGCAGTTCGTCGTGACCAAGGGTGCCTCGGACGGCGGGCAGTCCGCGGTGACGACCACGGTCGCCGAGGTATGCGGCGACGCGCGCGCCCATGAGATCGCCCGGATGCTGTCCGGCAGCGAATCCGAGGCGTCGCTCGACCACGCGCGCGAGCTGTTGGCATCATCGTCGCTGACATAGCCGGGGGACGGCCAGCGCGCACGTACGGACCGGATAACCGGCAATAGCGGAAGGAACATCATGGACGACAACCACGGCAAGGCGGCAATCTTCGATCTTGACGGAACGTTGCTGGATTCCATGGGCGTATGGGATCAGGTCGACATCGATTTCCTCGCCAAACGGGGCATCGAGGTCCCTGCCGACTACATGGGCAAGGTGGCGGCGATGCAGTTCCGGCAGATCGCCGAATACACGATCGCCCGGTTCGGCCTGCCCGACACGCCCGAGGCGCTGATGCAGGAGTGGGATGACATGGCGCGCGTCGCCTATTCGACGGTGGTGGAGGCCAAGCCGCATGCGGTCGAATACCTGTCGTATCTCAAGCGGTCGGGTGCGAAGCTGGCCGTCGCCACGTCCCTGCCGCCGGCGTTGCGCGAGCCGGCGATGAAGCACGTCGGCATTTTCGACTATTTCGACCAGATTGTCAGCGTCGACGATGCGAACGATGTCGGCAAGGACCGTCCCGACGTGTTCCTTCTGGCCGCCGGCCGTCTGGGCGTGGTGCCGGAGCAGTGCACGGTGTTCGAGGATCTGCTGGTGGCGATGCGGTCCGCCAAGTCCGTCGGCATGCGGGTATGGGCGATCCATGATGATTCTTCTGACGGGGACTGGCCGGATATCTGCGGTCTCGCCGATGGCGTGCTGTTTGATTTCAGCGAGGCTCCGCGCAGTCTGTGAACCGACGCGCAACTGTTATGCTCTCGACCTTGACAGTTGTCCATAAGTGTTCTACTGTTATATGTAACAGTAGAACAGTAATCCGGCTGTGATACTGGAGACACATGGAAAGGGGCATAGATGAAACTGATCATCTCATCCGTGTCCGGAGAACCCATCTACGAGCAAATCAAGAACCAGATTCGCAGCGCCGTGATGAGCGGCGAGCTTGAGGCAGGGGAGGCCTTGCCCTCGCTGCGCAAACTCGCCAAGGAACTGCGCGTCTCCGTGCTCACCGTCACCAGGGCGTACAACGAACTGGCCGATGAGGGCGTGGTGCAGAACCTCCAGGGCAAAGGCACCTTCGTGATGGACAAGGGCAACGAGCTGATGCGACGTCAGCTCGAAACCCAGGTCCGCGAAAACCTGGCCGAGGCGATACGCGCGGCCAAAGCCGCCGACATCGCGCTGAGTGAACTGGGCCGCATGCTCGAAGACGAGTACCGCAAGCAGTGAGTGCCGGCATTGGCCGGCAACCTGCGAACACCGTGGCGTCGCTGTGATACGCGAGGCCACGGGACGAGAGAGTTTCCCAAAAAAGGACCATAGCCATGACCACCATATCCGAACCCGACACGATGGCCCTTGCGGTCACCGGCGTCACCAAGCACTACGACTCCGGCTTCGTGCTGGACGACGTGACCTTCGACCTGCCCAAGGGCTACATCATGGGGCTGATCGGCCCGAACGGCGCCGGAAAATCCACGCTGATCAAGCTGATCCTCAACATGATCCGACGGGACCACGGCAGCATCCAGGTGCTCGGCCTCGACAACATCATTGACGAGGAGGCCGTCAAGGAACGGCTGGGCGTCGTGTTCGACTCCAGCTACCTGTACGAACAGTGGAAGGTCTCGAAGGTCGAGCGCATCGTCGCCCCGCTCTACCCGGCATGGAACGGGGATCGGTATCGGCGGTACCTGGACGATTTCGGTCTTGGGGGAGCTCAGAACGGCAAGAAGAAGATCAAGGACCTTTCGAGGGGCATGCAGATGAAGCTGATGCTCGCCATCGCGTTGAGCCATGACGCCAAACTGCTCATCCTCGACGAGCCGACCAGCGGACTCGACGTGCTCGCCCGCGACGAACTCATGGACATGCTGCACGCCTACATCGAGGACGGCGAGCATTCGGTGCTGTTCAGCACCCATATCACCGTCGACCTCGAACGTGCGGCCGACTTCATCACCTACATCACTGGTGGAAGGCTCTACTACACCGGGCCGAAGGACGAATTCGAGGAATCGTTCCGTATAGTCAAGGGCGGGCCGGGCGAGTTGGCCCAGCTGCCTGCCGGCGTGGTGCTTGGCTCGCACACATACCAGACCGGTTTCGATGCACTGGTGCGCTCCGACAGCCTCGGCACCGTCAGCGCAGCCGTCGCCGATATCGTCGTCGAGCCGGCCTCCATCGACGATATCATCCGCCTGACCAACGTCCGTGATTCCGTCGCGTCTTCGCCCGAGGCCGCGTCTGCACTCAAGGAGGTCGGCCATGGGAACGTTGACTGAGACCGTGCCATCCCGTGCCGTACGGGCACGGCGGGGAAATCGTGGGCTGGCAACCGCATTGCATCTGGACCTGGCGTATCTGCTGGGCGACGGCGCCATGCAATCATTCGCCTCGGTGCTGCTCGCACCGGTGTTTTCGATCATGTTCAACGGCGGGGCGTTCGTCGACGGCTTCGGTTTCCGGTTGGGCGTCGTCATGGCGGTGTTCTCACCCGCCATGATGGTGCTGACCGTGCCGTTCATCGACATGCAGAGCGGGTATCGGCTGCGCGGGTTGGCGCCCGCATCGCGGCGGAACCAGATGGCCTCGCGGTACTTGATGGGACTGGCTCTGGCCGTGTACGGGGCCGTGGTGATTGCATTGATCGATGGGGTGCAGCCGCTTGTCCGCCGTGATTGGTCATTCACGGGCAATCTGTGGGTGGCCGGCGTGGGCGGTCTGGCCATCGTGCTGATTATTGCGGTGATCATGCCCGTTTCCTGTTTGTGGGACAAGATCATCGGACTGCAGATCACGGTGTGGGTGTTCTATGTCGTCACGTTGATCGGGGCGTTCATCCCGTCAGTCCTCCCCGTATCGATGATCGCCAAGGTGATGGGCGTGGTGGACGCCGTCGTCTCGCATCGTTTCTGGCTGTCCGCGATGCTGGTCGCGGTCTCCGCCGCGGCGTATGCGGTCTCGTATGCGATCGCCGTGCGCGTGTACAAGGCAAAGGAGTGGTGAGATGCGCTGGAGTTCCGTAGTGAGGCAGTGCAGGTTCGATTGCGTGCGAGTGGATTTGTTCGGGTTGTCCAACATGCTGTTCATGTTGCTGTTTCCCGTGCTGTCCTGCGTGGCCGCGCTGGTGCTGACCGTGACCGGCGCACCCGGACAGGTCGCCGTCAGCGTCTACGGCGGCGTATGCGGCATGGCTGCGGTGATGTCGTGGATGTCCGCCTTGAGCGTGAATGTTGCGGAGGAGAGCGGCGGTCATCGGGCCATGAACGGGATGATTCCCATCGCCCGTACGTCGCAGGTGGCCGGACGGTTCCTGTTTCTGCTGGTGACCTGCGCGATGTGGACCGTGGACGTGATGGCATGCAGCGTCTTCTTCGCCTTCGGCGACATGATGGATTCCGGCTGGGCCGGTGCCATGATACCGAGCGCCGTCATCATCGCGTTCTCCCTGATCGTCGGATCGATTCTGATGGCGTTTTCGTACCGGTTCACGTTCCGGGCGATGATGCGGATATTCGTTGTGGTCATAGTCGGGCTGTATGCACTCGTCGCGTTGCTGTCCAGATTGCCGTTTGATTGGCAGGGCTTGCTGCAAGGCGTCGCGGATTTCATGAGCGTATGGTGGCGTGCCGCTCTGATTGCCGTCGTGCTGTGCGTGGGCGTCTACTGCATCTCCGCCGCTCTGGCCATCCGCTTCTACCGCGCCAAAGAGCTGTAAGCCCCTTTATGCCCCTGCTGGCGGGCTGAGCCGTCGAGTAAACAGCAGAGCTGTTTACAGCGCCTGGGCGGCCTTTTCGACGTAATCCTCCATGCCGTCGATGGGCACGACGTCCTTGAAACGTACATCGGCGGTCTCAAGTCCACGCAGGGCGGCCGGAGCGGTGGTGCCGGTCTCGCGAGACAGCACATCCATGCATTCGAAATCGGTGCCGTCGGCATCCAGGCCCAGTGCCTCGTTGACCACGCGCGGGAACTTGTAGGGGCTCGCAGTCGACAGGATCACGCGCGGGGTCAACGGGTCGCGCGGCATTTGCTGAGCCACGAAGTACGCGCACGCCGTGTGCGGGTCGATCACGTAGCGGTTCTTCTTCCAGCAGTCGGCGATCATCTCACGCACCTGGTTCTCGTCGGCCCAGCCGCAGCCGAACAGCTGGCGGATCTTCGCGAGCAGCGGCTCCGGAACCTCGTACGTGCCCCACTGGCTGAGGTCATTCATCAGCATGGAGATCAGACGGGTGTCGCCCTCGGACATGTAGTACAGCATGCGCTCCAGGTT
>ENA-ORUF01002181-ORUF01002181.1-human-gut-metagenome-genome-assembly--contig:-NODE-2181-length-17920-cov-2.925497_pt1 | contig 17920 bp, 13 predicted proteins | sample MGYA00242077_ERZ509203 | MGnify/ENA primary metagenome ERZ509203 (study PRJEB26280, sample SAMEA2338834) | human gut metagenome | biome: human gut; feature: human-associated habitat; material: faeces... | reverse complement strand
CGCTTCCTGCCCGACAAGGCTATTGACCTGGTAGACGAGGCGGCGAGCCGCCTTCGCATGGAGCTTGACTCCATGCCCGCCGAAATCGATGCGACGGAGCGCCAGCTCACCCAGATGCAGATCGAGGAGCAAGCGCTCATGAAAGAGGCCGACGATGCCTCGAAGGAGCGCCTGCAGTCGCTTCGCCAGGAGATGGCCGAGGTCCAGGAAAAGCTCAACGTGCAGAAGGCAGGCTGGCTCAACCAAAAGAACGCCATCGACCGCGTCCAGGAGCTCAAGGGCAAGCTGGACGAGGCCCGCGGCGAGGAAGAGCGCGCTACGCGCGATGGCGACTTGGCGCGTGCGAGCGAGCTGCGCTACGCGGTGATTCCGGGCTTGGAGCACGACATGCAGGCTGCCGAAGCCGAGCTCGATGAGCAGAAGGAGCGCGGGGGTGGCCTTAACGAGCAGGTGACTTCCGACGAGATCGCCGAGGTGGTGAGCGCGTGGACCGGCGTGCCTGTGTCGAAGATGATGCAGGGCGAGCTCGAGAAGCTCTCCCATCTCGAGGAAGAGCTGCATAAGCGCGTGATCGGGCAGGATGAGGCCGTGCGGGCCGTGTCTGCCGCCGTGCGCCGCAGCCGCGCGGGCCTGTCCGACCCCGACCAACCCATCGGAAGCTTCTTCTTCCTCGGACCCACCGGCGTGGGCAAGACCGAGCTCGCCAAGGCGCTTGCCGAGTGCCTGTTCGACGACGAGCGCGCGCTTGTGCGCATCGATATGTCCGAGTACATGGAGAAGTTCTCGGTCCAGCGCCTCATCGGCGCCCCTCCGGGATACGTTGGCTACGACGAGGGCGGCCAGCTGACCGAGGCCGTGCGCCGTCGCCCGTACAGCGTGATTCTGCTCGACGAGATGGAGAAGGCACACCCCGACGTGTTCAACGTGCTTCTGCAAGTGCTCGATGACGGGCGCTTGACCGACGGCCAAGGTCGCCAGGTGAGCTTTAAGAACACGATCATCATCATGACGTCCAACGTGGGCTCACAGGCGATCGCGGAACACGCGGGCACCGATGACGGGGCGCTCAAGCGCGAGGTCGATGAGGCCATGCGAGCCACCTTCCGGCCGGAGTTCCTCAACCGTATCGATGACATTGTGGTCTTCCATCCGCTGGGAATGGAGCAGATCGAGCAGATTGTCGACATCCAGCTGGCCCATGTGCGCGAGCGCCTGGCGAAGCAACGTATGGCTCTTGCGGTTACGCCGGCGGCGAAGCAGATGCTCGCGATGGGCGGTCTCGACCCGGTGTACGGTGCTCGCCCGCTCAAGCGCCTCATTCAAAACGAGGTGGTCGATTGCATCGCGCGTGCAATCATCGATGGCGTGGTGCACGAGGGCGACCAGGTGACCATCGACGTGGACGCGGACAATTCGTTCTACGTGGTTGCCGGCGAAGCTGGTCCTGTGGCAACCTATGAGGTGCCGGCGGAGTAAAGCTAACGCTGGCGCATACCGGGCTGTGCGAGGCGGGGGGCGGTGCGCTTGGGCATCGCGCGCCGCTCCCGCCGTCGCCGGCCTGGCCGCGTCTTTGTCCAAGGCGCGCCGCTTGTGCCATTGAGTGCAGAGAACGGTGTTTGTTGTATCCGTGTCGCGTTGCATTGCGCGGCGCGGATACTTTTCTGGCTAAAAATGTCGATTTATGGCGATGGCTCGGTGCTCTCACGACGGTTTCGACGCCGCCTGCATTGGGGGCGCGTGCGAAGCGCTAGAAAAACCTGCGGATATGGTGGGTTACACGGATCAGCGCAGATTGTTTGTTGGCATTTGAGGAAAAGGCGCGGGCGGCGAGAGCAGAAAATCGACATTTTTAGCCAGAAACATGCGTCGCAGATAGCGATGGCCATGCGCGGGGGTTCGTCGTGGAGTGCATGATTCGTGCGAGAGCCCGACCGCGTTTGTGATAGCGTTGTTGCATGGAGTGCATCGTTGTTTCACATACTTCTGCCGTCCGCGGTGCGAGAGCTGAGCGCTGCTCATATGCTGCGGTTACCTGGCATCCCTTAGATAAAAGGGAGCAGCGCCGGGTCCTTGCCTCATGCGCCCCAAGCAAGATTGCTATCGATTTTGAAGAGCTGGTCCGCAAGGGTTTCTGGCAGGGGACCGAGGGCGAAGAGCTTCATATTTTGATGGGCGATCCGTCTCATGTAAGCAGGAAGAGCGGGTTGCGCTGCCACGTGATTTCAAGGCCCTTGCCTGCGGGCGCCATCATGCGCGTGGGCGCTGGTCTCTATTGTTGCTCTCCCGCGTTCGCCACGCTTCTGTACTCCGAGGGGCGGTCGCTGCCTGAGGTCTACGCGCTTGTTATGGAGCTGTTGGGAATCTATTCGCTGCCTGCCGAAGCTACGCTTCCCATTGCATGGGGTGGCGTGTGGCCAGATTTTACCGATCGGCATAACGTGGAGCAGGAACATTGTCGCTGCGAGCCTGCCGTGACCATGCGCGAGCTGCGTGCCGTCGCTGCATGGGCAACCGGCAGACGGTACGCCACGTTTCGTCGGGCTGTTGAATATGCACTCTCGGGCTCGGCCTCTCCCATGGAGACCGTCATGGCTGGCATGTTCTCTATTCCCATGCGTTGGGGCGGCTTCAATTTGCGGGCGCTTCCTCAGGGAGGAATATTTCTCAATCATCGAATCGACTTCTCTCCCCGGGCGGTTCGGATGGCATCGGGGATTCCGTACGCCGTGTGTGACTTGTACATTCCCGCCGCCGGGTCCGACCTTGAGTACAACGGCGGCTACCACGAGCAGGAATCGGTGCGCGTACGAGATGGCCAACGCAATAACGGCCTCAAGGGAATGGGGGTCAAGGTCCTCGTGATTAATCGCGACCAGATGATAGATATCGTTGCGCTTGAAGCTATTGCACAGTCGATCTATGACGACGCCAACCAACGTTTTCGCTATCAAGCGGCGGGGTATCGCGCGCGACAACTGGCGCTGCTCAACGGGTTGCGCGCCGGTATTGGCTTGCCGCCTGTGTGACGCGCTGGAATTCCGGTGCGTTGTGCTCGGGGCTCCATTTGCGTGCTTCCTGCCCCTGTCTGCACCGACGAGTATCGGTTTGTATCTTGCGGCGCTCGATTTTGGCTAAAAATGTCGATTTCTGGCGATGGAAGATGGGAACTTGGGCAGGACGGGGGTGACTCTCTCGCCATTCGCGTGACGATGGGACGGCTAACAGGCAGAATGCGAGCCTCCGGCCCGACAAAAGGGGCTAATGAGGCCGCGACGTTCTCTCGGTGCGGGTGCGGATTGCCATAAATCGACATTTTTAGCCAAAAACGGCGGGCGGAGGTTAAAACGGACCGCGCGCGGCGGTGAGAAGCGAGGCGGGACGGGCGTGCAGGCGCCGGCAAAGGGCGGGACGGGCGCGCGGTCGCCGGTGGGGGCGGGACGGCGTCCGCGCGGCAGCGAGGGACAATGCGCTCGAACGCGCGGCGATGTCGGGGCGAAACGGCGTGTTCGCGGCAGCGAGGGCAACAACGGGCAAGCGCGCCGAGCGCTACGTCTAGCATGCGTGACGAACAGCGCGCGCAGGGTCGATAAGCAATCGGTTGCGTAGCCAGAAACGGTATCGAAGCGGCTTTATGCCCCGTATGCCAAGTGGGCGTCATCGATATTCTCGAGCGTTTCGCGCAAGAACCGGCGTGCCCACCATTGCGCCGCGGGGAGGTTTTGGTCCAGATAATTGCCGCAGGCTTCGGGCGCAGCTCCGGGAATCTCTCCCTTAAAGCCGGCGACGAAATCAAAAAGATCGCGAATGAGCGGCAGGATTTCGCGCGACGTGACCTCGCCGAAAACAACAAGGTAAAAGCCGGTGCGGCATCCCATGGGGCCAAAGTACACCACGCGCGAACTCCACACGGCGTCATTGCGCAGGAACGTCGCGCCGAGATGCTCGATAGTGTGCACCTCGGCGGTATTCATGACCGGCTCGCGGTTTGGCGCGGTCAGGCGAATGTCGAACGTGGTCACGACGGCGCCGGTCGCGGGATCGCGGTCAACGCGCGATACGTAGATCCCCGGCTCGAGCGTAAGGTGGTCAACGGTGAAGCTGGCAATAGTCTCCATGGTGCTCCCTGCGATTCTTGAGGGTTGGCGTCATCTCCTGTGGCCTGTATTGTAGCGTTGCCACACCTCAAGCTGCGCCTGATAGAATAACCGGAGCCCAAACAGCGCAATCTCAGGAAGGGAACGGCATGCTCTCACCGCAAGCAGTGGTTTTCGATATGGATGGCACCCTCGTGGACACGGAGCGGGTGAGTCAGGCATCGTGGCGAAGGGCCGCGGCGGATATGGGCATCGTCCTGCCCGATAGCATGCTCAACGATTTCGTTGGCTGCAGCATCCCCAATGCTCGCACCATGGTGATTGAGCTGGTTGGCGATGTGCAGCTTGTTGATCGGCTGTTCTCGCACCAGGCAGAGCTGTTTCTCACTATGCGCGACGAAGATCTTGAGATGCGTCCGGGGGCATTCGAGGCGGTGCGGGCGCTCCACGATGCCGGCCTTCCCGTGGCGCTTGCGACTTCGACGGAGCGGGGGCACGCGATGCCGCTCATGGAGCGCTTCGGATTGGCGCGGTTCTTCTCGACGACAGTTTGCGGAGACGAGATTGAGCGTTCGAAGCCCGAGCCGGACATCTACCTCGAGGCAGCGCGCCGCTTGGGCACGAGGCCGGAAGCATGCGCGGCGGTGGAGGACTCCGTGAATGGTGCGCGGGCGGCGCTCGCGGCCGGCATGGTGACGTTCATGGTGCCCGAATGGGCCGAGCCGACTCCCGACGTGCGCTCAGCGTGTGCGGGCATCTTGCAGAGCCTGCACGAGCTGCCGGCGCTGCTTATCGGGTAGCCTTGTTTGGGGCACGAACCTGGGGGAGTTGCGGCAAGAAAAGGGATAGCGCGCAGATCGATGGCGTAGGGGAATCCAGGGCACGGCAGGCGCCGTGGCTACCAAAGGCGCGCAGTAACGATGTGTCCCGCAAAGAAGATGACGCCCGCAATATAAAGGCCAAGGTGCGCGCGGCGCGATTTGCTCGCGTTGAGGTTCGCAAAGCGCGCCATACTCACGGCACAGAGAACGAAGCAGGCAAGGGCTGCCCAGCCGCACGCGTACGCTCCAGCATGCGCGCCCGATGCATAGAGCGTGGCGCTCACCCCGTGTACCGTGGCTGCGGCAACGAGGCCGACTCCCCAGGCGGCATGTCGCCGAGCGCGCTCCCTTCCTGCACCGCTACCTTGCGTGCGGTTGAGCAGTACGCAGATGAAGCGAACGGTAAGCGCGCCCAGGCAAACCAGCCCTACAAGGGCGGAGATGATCTCGACGAGGAGTATCGGGGTCATGGTAGGTCCTTTCGTTGGTTGAACAATAAAAGATAGCCATAGCTAACTAATTACTGGAACGAGAGACCTTTGATTCAAAGAACCTCTACGGGCGTTCGTTGCCGAGCTTTGCAGTACACGGTTCCGTGCATGCAGAGGCCGGCGGGGTGATGGCTGGCGCGGCGGGTGCGGCCGGCGGCAATGCGATCTCTCCTCGTAGATGCAGGAGCGGTGTTTCCCGAGACACTGAGCCAAGATGCAGATATGGGCCCGCTCTCGTGAATGCAGGGGGTATGCTTACGGTATGGAACGTGGCGGAAAGGATTTGGTATGGCAGAAGCCTTGGACAAGTTGGCGCCGGTTGACGGCGGAAAGCAGACGGCGCCGGTTGGCGGCGGAAAGCAGGAAAGCCTCCGCAAGGCGGAGGTCCCAAGCGATCCGTTTATCCGAGCAGAGAATGAGGACGACGACGGCTACGATCCCTATTCCGACCGTCTACCCGAGCCCGAGCCGCTGTTCGAGCGAGATCCGTGGGGCTAACGTCAGCTGCGCGTTAATGCGCCCCGCCAGCCGACGAACACCGCCTGTTCCCATGAACGCGAAGTAGAATCATGCGCAAGGGTCTGTTGGGAACGAAAGGGGATGTATATGGACGAACGGCTTCAACCGCTCTTCACGCCGTGGAAGATAGGAAACGTCGAGCTCAAAAACCGTATCGTGCTCACATCGATGGGCGGTACGGACCTCTTCGGCTGGATGGAGAAGAACCATTTCGATGAGGCGGGCGCCCGCTTTATTCTTGAGGTTGCCAAGAACAACGTCGGCCTCGTGTTGCCGGGCTGCCAGCCGGTGTATAACCCCATGTTCGGCCAGTGGCTCTACAAGAATAAGAAGATGTACCGCGACCTTGCGGCGTGGATGCCCAAGCTGCACGCCACAGGCGCCAAGCTCTTCGTCCAGCTCACCGCGGGCTTTGGCAGGTCGTTCACCGTGAGCAAGCTCATGGAGGACCTCTACACCAACCCGGTGCTGCGGCGCGCGTCAAAACCGTTCATGGACCTTGACCGCATTTGCGCGACGGCAAGCCCCACGCCGAACCGATGGTCAGACAAGGCTCCCTCGCGCGAGATGACCGTCGAGGAGATTCACGAGATGGTCGACGCGTTCCGCCGTTGCGCGGTGCTGTTGCAGGAGGCGGGCGTCGACGGCGTCGAGATCCACGCGGTGCACGAGGGGTATCTGCTCGATCATTTCACGCTGCCCTACGTCAATCGTCGCAACGATGAATATGGCGGTTCGTTCGAGAACCGGTATCGCTTCGCCGTCGAGATCGTTCAGGCCATCAAACAGGCCTGCGGCAAGGACTTCCCGGTATCGCTGCGCTACAGCGTCGTCTCCAAGACGAAAGGCTTCCGCGAGGGCGCTCTGCCGGGGGAGGAATACGCCGAGGTCGGGCGCGATATGGCGGAATCCGAGCGGGCGGCAAAGTACCTGCAAGACGCAGGCTACGATATGCTCAACTGCGACAACGGGACCTACGACGCATGGTACTGGGCCCATCCGCCCATCTACATGCCCGAGAACTGCAATCTTGAGGATGTCGAGCACATCAAGCAGTTCGTGGACATCCCCGTGGTCGCGGCGGGGCGCTTGGACCCGCGTGTAGCCGCCGATGCCATCGCAGCGGGCAAGCTCGACGGCGCGGGCTTCGCTCGGCAGTTCCTGGCCGACCAGGCGTGGGTCACGAAGCTCGTCGAGGGCCGTCCGGAAGATATCCGCCCCTGCATCCTTTGCCACAACGGATGCTTCAACATGTGCCACTACAAGGGAGTGCCGAACGACCAGGAGCTTACGGACAGCTTGGGGCTTTCGCGGTGCGCGGTGAATGCCGAGACGATGCAGTGGAAGAAGCACCGCATCGTGAAGACGTCGGCTCCTAAGACCGTGCATATCGTAGGTGGCGGCATCGGCGGCATGGAAACCGCCCGCGTGCTCAAGCTCCGCGGCCATGAGCCGGTGATCCACGAGCGCTCTGGTGAGCTCGGGGGGACGTTCATCGCAGCGAGCGCGGAATCGTACAAGGGGAAGCTGCGCGACCTCTTGGCTTGGTATCGGCGCCAGATGGATGAGTTGGGTATCGAGGTGCGTTTGAACGACGAGGTGCGTGACGTTGCCGCGTTGGGCGCAGGGCCGGTTGTCGTCGCGACGGGCGCGCGTCCGAAGATCATGCGAAGCGTTCCGGGCCATGAGCTCATGGTCGAGGCTTGCGACTATCTGACCGGCACGCCGGTGGGCGACCGCGTCGTGGTGGCCGGGGGCGGCCTCACGGGGTGCGAGATTGCCTATGAGCTGGCGCTTCAGGGCAAGCATCCCGTTATCGTTGAGATGAAGGACGACCTTATCGCGCAGACGGGCGTGTGCTTGGCTAACAGCTCCTACCTGCGCGAATGGTTCGCTCTGCACGAAGTGCCCGTGCACTTGGAGGCGACGCTTGCCGAGGTGCGCTCCGATGCCGTGGCGTGCCGCGCGAAGGACGGCTCGACGTTCGAGATCCCGTGCGATAGCGTGATCAGTTCGGTTGGATACAGTCCTGCGCCGATTGCGCCGAAAGGCAAGAACGTCTATCTGGTGGGCGATTGCAAGGAAGTGGGCAACCTGCGCAACGTGATCTGGGGTGCCTATGAGACGGCGATGAAGATTTAGCGGCGGAACGATCTGGCTGCGGGTCGGCGCCTGCGGTGCGGAGCTGGCGGTGCGGCGCCGGTGGTTTCGCGTGGCGGTCGTGGCGTGGTTGCGCCGCAGCATTGCCGGGCGAGATCTGGGCGGTGCTCGCGTTGTCGGGCACGATTCGGACAACGCCTTGCATGTCCGGATCCCGCCCGCGAATGCGCGGCTGCCATCGCGCGCCGCCCGCAACCTGCACCGCCCCACACCCCGGCGCTCCGCAGTTTCATCCCGCTCCCAGACTCCTGCGCTAGGATAGTCGTAACACGAAAGGAAGCATATGGACCACACCATGCAGCTAACCGAGGAGCAGCAAGCCATCCTCGACGGTGCACAGGGCGAGACCATGGCTCGCGTCATGGAAACGCTCGTGCGCTACGGAGAAATCTTCGGCGCCACCAAGATGGTGCCGGTTACCAGCCAGTACAACCATCTGGTCACATCGTTCGGGCTGAAGGCGCTCACGCCGGTCTACGACCTCATGAACCAACTCATCGAGACGGGCGCCACCTCCAAGCAGCGCTTCTCCGCCGACCCGCGCCCGCTCGACCCCAACGTGCCCAGCAATTTCATCCAGAACATCGTGTTCAAGAAGTTCATGTACTCCAAACAGGACTTTTACGAGGGGCAGCTCCACAAGCTGGGCCTTATGGAGAAAGACGCTTTCACCTGCGCCTGCTATATGGATGAGGTGGGCAATACGCCAGCAGAGGGCGAGGTGCTCAGCTGGTCGGAGTCGAGTGCGGTGGTGTACGCTAACTCCGTTCTGGGCGCGCGCTGCAACCGCAATTCGGGCATCATCGACCTCATGGGTTCCGTGGTGGGCTACGTGCCGTACTTCGGCCTGCTTACGGACGAAGGCCGTAAGGCGGACTGGATCGTCGAGGTGCGCACCACCAAGCGCCCCGAGGCGCAGCTCCTGGGTTCGGCCATCGGTATGAAGGTGATGGAGGACGTGCCGTATATCGTGGGGCTCGACCGGTGGCTGGGCGAGCTCGATGAGGACGCGCGCACGTATCTGAAGGATTTCGGCGCGGCTACGGCATCAAACGGCGCGGTGGGCCTCTACCACGTGGAGGGAATAACGCCCGAGGCGGTGCGGCAGGGCCGCGGCCTCGTTAAGCCGGGCGCCCGCACGTACGTGGTCGACGACGCCGAGCTCCAGCGCGTCTACGACAGCTACCCGGTGGTGTGGAAGAAGCGCGACGCTCGGCCCAAGCTGTGCTTCATGGGGTGCCCGCACATGAGCCTCAACCAGCTCGTTACGTGGACCGAGCGCATCGAGCAGGCGCTTGTGGAGCTGGGCCGCGACCGCGTGGTCATCCCAACGGTCTTCACGGCAGCACCCGCGGTGCTCAAGCGCTTCGAGGAGACGCCGTACGCCGCGCGTCTCAAGGCGACGGGCGTGATTACCTCTTATATCTGCCCGCTCATGTATATGAACAACCCGCTCTGCGCGAGCATGCCGGTTATCACATCGAGTAACAAGTTGCGCACGTATACCACCGCGCGCTACTACACCGACGACGAGATTCTCGAGCAGATTACCAAGGGAGGCGAGCGCTGATGAAGACGTTTACAGGGCGTGTGATTTCGCCCGGAGAGACCAGAGGCCGTGGTGACGCACGGCGGGCTCAACACGCTGGCGTCGTTCCAGAAGGCGCTGCAATTTGGCGATAAGAAGGCCACGTGCGGCGACCAGAACAATCCGGATCTTTACGGCAAGCAGATGGCGGGCCGCGCGCTCTGCCTGCCTCAGACCATCGGTTCCACCACGGGCGGCCTCGTGCTGTATTGCGCATGCGCTATGAAGCGCCAGCCTGCCTGCATGTTGTTCTCGGAGCCCATCGATTCGTTGGCGGCGGCGGGCGCCGTGCTCGCCGACGTGTGGCTGGACGATGTATCGATGCCGGTCATAGATAGCCTGGGCGATGAGTTTTTGAGTTACGTGCAGGACGGCATGGCGGTGACCGTGCGCGAGGGCGGCGTAGTTGAGGTTGGCTAGGCCGAGCTTTACGGGGCAGGGGGTAGGCCTCTGCCCCGTTTTGTTGCGCCGGTGCAAGGGGTGGTAGCGGTGGATCCGCGTTTGATAGTGCTCATGGTGATGGGCGTTGCACTGCTCGCGTGGGTTGCCTTCTGCGGCGTCATGGCTGTTCGGCGCCTGCGGAGCTCCGCGTCGCGCTCTGGTCTTGTGGCGCAGGCGACGTGCGATACGTGTGGGGCGCGGTTCGACGTGGATGCTGCCGAGCTTGCGCGAACCTTCGTCTCGAAGTCGCGAAGCGTTACCAAGACGAGGCGCCGTGGCGCAGCTCTTGTTGATGAGCCAGGGTATCAGCGTTTTTCCAAGAAGGTGTGGTGCCCGCATTGCGGCGCGCAGAGATGGGCGAACATAGAGAATGTCAACGAGCTCAATGAGCGGCTTCGTCCCGAGCTCATGCGCGTGGGCATACGATGCTTGCTGGTGATGGCAGTGGGCGGATTCATCATCTTGGGTGCGGCTTCGGTGGCAATGGGTTTTGCCGATCGCGCTGCCGAGGCTCGCGTTGAAGAGGCGCGCCAGCAGCAGAGGGATGCGCTCATGGAGCACTACGATAGCCTGCGGGACGCCGATTGACGTCGGCGCCACCTGCGCTGAGGTAGGGGCGGGCTGCCGGCCGCGATGGGGTTCGGCGGTAGCGGCATGCTAGTGCTTGGGCCGGCGGTCCTTGTACTTCTCGGTATAGCCCTCGATATGCAGCGTGCAGGCGATGATGTCTTTGATGACGGGTTCCGGCACGTCCTTATGCGAGCGAATGTAGAGGATGAGCCCGCTGATGAGCACGTAGAACGTTTCGTAGACGTTATCGATGAGGACCTCGTGGTACCGCGCAAAGTCAACGACGGTCGATTCGCAGATGTAGCGCGCGCAGCGTTCCGCCACACGGTTCACGAACGTGGTATAGAGCACGGCGTCCCCGCCCTCGGTGATAGAGCCCGAGATGCCGGGCATTTCGAGGACGAGCGTCTTGAGCAGATGGGAGATGCCGTCGAGGGCGCCTTCGATATCGCCGAAGGTGCGCCCTTCATTCCAGCTGCGGAGGCGCGCGATGAAGGCGTCGATGGTGTAGTCGAGCGCGGCCTCGAGGGCGACCTCTTTGCTGGGGAAGTAGTGGTAGAAAAGCGAGCGCGCGCAACCAACGCGGGAGGTGACGTTGGAGACCGAGAGCTTGCCGATGCCTTCGGCGGAGCAGACATCGATGACCGCCTGAAGAATCTCTTCGCGGCGCACCTCGTGCGAATGGCGTGCCTGGCGCGCGTGGCCGGGGCTCTCTGCCATGGGCTAACTCCTTCTTCGCTGGATTTGCTGCATCTTTGATTGTTGAGCAATATTGACAAAACGTCAATGCATAATCGGTGACAGTTGTCATGGGCGATCGGGTTGGCTGATCTGCGCGACGCGCCCATGGGCAGGCGGTTTCTGCTAGACTTTACCTACTTGCCTCCGTAGCTCAGGGGATAGAGCACCGCTCTCCTAAAGCGGGTGTCGACGGTTCGAATCCGCCCGGGGGCACCAGCGTATACGGCGGCGTCGCGTGGGCGGCGCCGCTTCTGGTTTCGCGGGGCTGTCCGGCGGATTCGGTCCGCCGACACCCGCCCGCCATCTTCCCCGCGGGTGTCGTTTTCGAACCCGCCCGGGGCAGGCGCATCCGGCGGCGTCGTGCGAGCGACGCCGCTTCTGGTTTCGCGGCCCGCGCTGACCCCTCATATCGACCGCAATCAATCTCGTTCCAATAAGGTGACGGTTATTATGTAGGGAGTCGGTACCGGTTCGTGCTCTAGGGGGCGAGCGTTGGCATATTCGCATCAGGGCGATGGGGTGGGGCCCTTGGCTTCGTATGCGCCGGCAGCGGCGCTCGATACGCTCAAGCGCTACTTTGGCTACAGCTCGTTTAGGCCGGGGCAGGAGCGCATGGTTTCCGCCATCCTTTCTGGCTGCGACGCGCTTGGGGTCATGCCCACGGGCGCCGGAAAATCTATCTGCTATCAGGTTCCCGCTCTCATGCTGCCCGGGCTTACCCTGGTCGTGAGCCCGCTCGTCTCGCTCATGGCCGACCAGGTGCGCGCGCTTAAGGCGGCGGGCGCACGCCCCTCATATCTCAATTCAACGCTTACGCCGGCGCAGCAGAACACCGTGCTCAAACGAGCCTCCGAGGGCTGGTACCAGATTATGTACGTGGCTCCCGAGCGCTTGGCCGATCCTCGCTTCCTCGCGTTCGCACGGGCGGCGGCGGGACCGGGTGGAATTGGCATACCGCTCGTTGCCGTTGACGAGGCGCATTGCGTATCCCAATGGGGGCAAGACTTCCGCCCGTCGTACCTCGAGATAGCCTCGTTCGCTGCCGCGCTTCCCCAGCGTCCGGTGCTTGCCGCCTTTACCGCGACGGCAACGGAGCGCGTGCGTGCGGATATTTCCACGATGCTCGGCCTTCGTGCACCGCAGACGGTCACGACGGGATTCGACCGTCCCAACCTTTATTTCGAAGTGCAGGAGCTGGGCGATAAGGCGAAGGTTGCCTGGGTGCGCGATTACGTGCGCTCGCATGCGCAGGAGAGCGGCATCGTGTACTGCGCAACGCGCAAGAAGGTGGATGAGCTTGCGCAGGACCTGATGCATGAGCTTGCGCCCTTGGGTGTGCGCGTGGGGCATTACCACGCGGGCCTTTCCATCGAGGAGCGCCGGGTAAACCAAGAGGGGTTCATCACGGATGCGATTCCGGTGATCGTGGCAACGAACGCCTTCGGCATGGGCATCGACAAGCCGAACGTTCGCTACGTCATTCATCTGAATGCGCCGGAAAGTATCGAGGCATATTACCAAGAGGCTGGCCGCGCGGGGCGCGATGGCGACCCGGCGGGATGCGTGCTCCTGTGGAATGGCGCCGATTTCAACCTGCGGCGGCGGCTCATCGACCGCGACCCCGGCGATGTCGAGCTCGATGAAGGGCAACGCGAGCAGGCCAAGCGCAACCGTTTCAGGCTGCTTTCCCAAATGGAGGGCTATTGCCGTACTACGGATTGCCTTCGAGCGTACATTCTTCGATATTTCGGCGAAGATGGGCGCGATAGGGAAGGGGCCGGCCCAGCTCCGGCGGTGTTGCGTAAAGGGGAGGGCGCTGTCCAAGCCTCCGCGGTGGCGCGCAAGGAGGAGGCCGGCCCGACCTCCGCTGCCGCGCGAAAGGCGGAAGGAGCCAGCCTGCCGCCCGTGGCTGCGCGCGGTTGCGGCAATTGCTCGAACTGCCTGACGCCGTTCGAGGCGGATGATGTCACAGAGGCCGCGCGCGCGATTATGCGCTTCGTTTTTCGGCATCCGGGCCGCTTCGGCAAAGCACTTATTGCCGACGTGTTGCACGGGGCGAATACCGAGCGCATTCGCTCGCTTCGCCTTGATGGCGATCCGGAATATGGAAAGCTCGCCGAACTGCCGATCGCACGCGCCAGGGACACGGTGGAGCAGCTCATTGGCAGCGGATACCTGACCGTCTCGATGGGGCAGTATCCGGTAATCTGCATGGGTGACTTAGGGTTAGCGGCGCTGAACAGCTCGGAGGAGTTCGCCTTCAGCATCAAGCGCCGCAAGCGTGGGCGTGCTGGTTCCGAGCGGGCGCGCCGCGCGGTGGATTTGCTGCGCGACGAGGCGGCCCTCGACAGCAAGCCGCGGGTCGGCGACGATGCCGAACTCTTCGAGCGGCTTCGTGCGCTTCGTCGTGAACTCGCAGAATGGCGCGACGTGCCTCCGTACATCGTTTGCAGCGATAAAACGTTGCGCGGGCTGTGTCGCCAGCGTCCGGTGACGCGCGAGGACTTGCTGGAGGTTTCGGGCATCGGCGAGCGCAAGGCGGATGAGTTTGGCGAGGCGTTCCTCAAAGCTATTTCGGAGTTCGAGGACGAGCACCGCGGCTAAAAGATGTGTTTTTCAATTTAATAACTCCCCAGGTTCGAGAAAAGTATCCAAATCTGCGCTAAGTCGGTCTTTGATCCTGCGAAAACATGGGTGGCGATTCCTCACATGCCTGGTAGACGGGCCATGATACATGCTTCTACCAGCGCGGTGGACAATTCACGCGGAAGAAATGCAGGAAAAAGACCGACTTAGCGCAAATATGGATACATGGGGCAGGGAGCCCGCGCGGTAGGTGCGTTACAAGAGCTCGCTTTGCGGCAAACACCGGCTTCATGCGGGTTTCAGCTGATACAATGGGGCCGTTTTTCGCGGTAGCCGCACCTGTCCTGCGGTCATCGCGTTCATCTCCGCGCAGAAGGAGGAGCACATGTCCGATCAAGTTGCCGCCCCGCTCGACGCCGCCGCTGCATCCGACGCCGCGTTCGCGCGTATTAGCTCGCAGCCATTCCCCCAAGATATCTTCGCGGCGCCCCAGCTGCGCTGGGCGGTTATCGGCTGCGGTGTAATTGCAAACCAGATGGCGCAGGTCATGGCGCTCGCCGGGCGTCCGCTTGCGGGCGTTGCCAACCGCACGATCGAGAAGGCGCGGACGTTTGCCGAGCGCTATGGCGTTGAGCGCGTGTACGAATCCTACGATGAGCTCTATGCAGACCCGAGCATCGATGCGGTTTACATCACTACGCCCCATAACACGCATATCACGTACCTGCGCCAGGCGCTCGCCGCGGGCAAGCACGTGCTGTGCGAGAAGTCCATCACGCTCAACAGCGCCGAGCTCGACGAAGCGCGCGCCCTCGCGCACGAGCACGGCGTGGTGCTTATGGACGCGACCACCATTCTGCACATGCCGCTGTACCAGGAGCTGGTGCGCCGCATGAACACGGGCGAGTTCGGTCAGATGAACCTCGCGCAGGTGAATTTTGGCAGCTTCAAAGAGTACGGCGACCTGACCAATCGCTTTTTCAACCCCAAGCTTGCCGGCGGCGCGATGCTCGACATCGGCGTATACGCCCTTTCCATCGCACGGTTGTTCATGGCAAGCCAGCCGAAGGAGCTTGTCTCGCTTGCAAATCGCAGCACGACCGGCGTGGATCAAACGAGCGGCTTTGTGACGCGCAACGCCGAGGGGCAGCTGGGCGTGTTCTCGCTCTCGCTCCACTCCAAGCAGCCCAAGCGCGCGATGATTAGCTTCGATAACTGCTATATCGAGGCCACCGATTATCCGCGTGCCGACCATGCGACCATCGTGTGGACGAGCGACGGGCGCCGTGAGGAGGTTCGCGCTGGCGAGGAGGGCTACGCGCTGGCGTACGAGATCGCCGACCTCGAGGCGGCGGTGGCGGGTGATGCCGATAAGCTTAAGCTGCTGGACTACGCTGCCGATGTGATGGAGATCATGACGCGCCTCCGCTACGAGTGGGGCGTGTACTACCCCGAGGAGGCAGAGGTGGCAGCTGCCGCCGGCGTGGAGGCCGCGGGGGCGTAATTTCTGAGCAGGCTATAGGCGCGCATGGTTGGGACAGCTCCACGCGCGCTCTGGACAGGGCCGGGGGCGCGTTGCCGTCCTCGGCCCGTTGTTTTTTCTTCGTTTGCGTCTTTTTGTGGCAGTTATTTCAGATATGAACGATTGTCCGGCGCACGAGGCTACAAAAGCAGCCCTTCAATGGGATGCAGGCTTTCGAATCCTGCGCTTTTGTTGCCAGCTGTCTGTCCAAGGCAGTGCAGCACCTCCCTCTTTGCCGCGTGAATCGTTCATATCTGAAATAACTGCCACAAAATCGGCGTCTGACGAAAAAGTTGCTCAACCGACTGCTTGACGGCCCGATGAACGCGTGAAAAGATTGAATTTCACGTTGCCGCGCGGCGCGTCTGGGCTCGCGCTGCAGTGCGAGCCCATTTGCATGTAAGGAGCACCCATGCCCATCCGCATCCCCGACGCGCTGCCCGCCACGCAGGCGCTTGAGCGCGAGAACATCTTCGTCATGACCGAGTACCGCGCGCTGCACCAGGACATTCGTCCTCTGCGCGTGCTCATCTTGAACCTCATGCCCACGAAGATCGCCACTGAGACGCAGATTATGCGAAAGCTGTCCAACACCCCGCTGCAGATCGAGGTTGAGCTGTTGCGCACGGTGAGCCACGAGGCGACGCACGTGTCCGAAGACCATCTGGAGACGTTCTATCGCACGTTCGAAGAGGTCGAGCATGAGCACTTCGATGGCCTGATTATCACGGGCGCGCCCGTTGAGCAGCTCGATTTCGAGGATGTGGACTACTGGCCCGAGCTTCAGCGCATCATGGACTGGTCGGTGGAGAACGTGCATTCGACGCTGCACATTTGCTGGGGCGCCCAGGCGGGGCTCTACCATCATTACGGCATCAACAAGCACGAGCTGCCGGCCAAGCTTTCGGGCGTGTACGAGCATTACCTCGTCAAGCGCTCGTCTCCTCTGGTGCGCGGTTTCGACGACCGCTTCTATGCGGTGCACTCGCGCTATACCGAGGTGCGCGCATCGGATGTGGAGGCGTGCGGCGAGCTTGAGGTGGTCGCGGCGTCCGAGGTGGCGGGGCTCTATATCGTGAAGAGCGTCGACAGCCGCCAGTTCTTCGTGTTTGGTCATCCGGAGTACGATACCGATACCTTGCGGCTCGAATACGAGCGCGATGTGAAGCGCGGCATTAACCCGGATGTGCCGGCCAACTACTTCCCGGACGATGACTCCTCGCGTGAGCCGCTCAACACTTGGTGCAGCCAAGCGCAGCTGCTTTATACCAACTGGCTCAACTACTACGTGTACCAGACCACGCCGTACGACATCCGCCTGGCCGGCCGCATCGCCCGTGCCAAGGCAGGACTGGTATGAGGGCGGGGGAGCTCTCCTTCATTTTAAAAGGGGCAAGAAACGGATAAAAAGAGGGGGTATTAAAAACCCGTTCCTTCCGTTTCCTGCCCATGTTCCACAACAGGACCGGGGGCGAGCCGCTCGAGAGGGCGCGCCCCGCCTCGTCGATGCGAAAGCGTCGCATAACTCGACGGTGAAGCTTGAATTTGCCCTTCACCTGCGAGTTACGCGACGCTTTTCTGAGGCAGATGGTCAGTTTCTTTGCCTGGGCGCTGGGGGGGGTAAAGTACCCGGCGCCTTATCCGGGCGCTGGGGAGACGGAGCGCCCGTCGCCTGCCTCCGTTACCCGAGCAGGTCCACCACGTTCCACCCAGCGTTGCTTGCCTCGATGATCTCGCGTCCGCCGAAGACGCAACGCGGGGCCTTTTCGGCAACCTGCGCAACGTCCGAGCCCAGCTCGCGCAGGCGCTCCGGCGTGGTGGCGAGCATCTCGGAACGCAGCTGCTCGCGGTATCCCGGGGTGCGCTTCGAGAAATACGCCCCGTTCAGGCGTTTGGTAAGCGCATACGGCTTCACGGGCGCGTCGTTACTCGAGACGGTCGAGACGATGTGGCCCTCAAAGGTGTCGCGGTCTGTATCGAGCTCGCCGAGCCATGCGCCGGCGCCCGCGATGCGGTCAATCGAGGGGTCGATTGCCGGATCGCGATACGTATAGAACGCGAGCTGGCGGTCTGCGGCGGCGCGGAACCCGCAGCCATACGCACCGCCCTTTACACGGATTTCGTTCCAGAGATAGCCGTAAGAGAGCGCGTTCGCTGCAACGCCCCAGCTGCCGTCCGTCGCAATGCCGAGCGCACGCGGGTCGGTGGACTGTCCCAGGTAGCATACGTCGCTGGGAATCACGAACGCCTCGTGCTTGTCCTCGGGCATGGGCACATAGAGCTCCTTGGCGGGAGCGGTACGCGTGGTAAGTCCTAGCGTTCCGGCTGCCGCCCAGTAGCGGGCATAGTCCTCATCGGAGCCGGTGAAGCTCGCGACGGTGCCGGTC
>ENA-ORUF01002177-ORUF01002177.1-human-gut-metagenome-genome-assembly--contig:-NODE-2177-length-17932-cov-5.470661_pt1 | contig 17932 bp, 13 predicted proteins | sample MGYA00242077_ERZ509203 | MGnify/ENA primary metagenome ERZ509203 (study PRJEB26280, sample SAMEA2338834) | human gut metagenome | biome: human gut; feature: human-associated habitat; material: faeces... | reverse complement strand
ATTTCCGCTTTGAAAATAGAAGAAACTTCTGGATTTTCCAAAAATATCATTAAAAAAAATTATGACGAATTGATCGATTATAATCAGTTTTTTCATTCTGGAAAGCTAAAACTTACTATGCCGATGTCCAGAGAAGGACGAATTCATTTTGAAGATGTAAAACGTATCTTTGATACAATTGAGATTGCCTGTGTCATTACATTAATCTTATCCTGTTATCTCGTTACCACACAAATCCGAAAACGTGATCTCAGGTTTTTAAAAATATCTTCGATCATTACGATATTACTTCCAACGATCGCTGGCATCATGACTGCTGTTAACTGGGAAGCTGTATTTATTATGTTTCATAAGATCATGTTTCGTAATGACTACTGGCTCTTTGATGAAGCTCTCGATCCTGTGATCACAATCCTTCCTGATACATTTTTTCTTCAATGTGCAGTCATGATCATTTTGCTGATCCTGTTAGGAAGTTTGCTTTGTACCTTATTTCGTTCTTTTTTTCACCACAAGTTTATGATATAATTGTTGAGTTATTAATTATTTGTGTCAATTATTACATTTATATTAAGATAGGAGCTTGAATCATGAAACTTTCACAAATAAAAACAAAAGAAGTCAGAGATCGTGTTCGAAAGTCTCGTTACAAAAAATTTATATTTGCTTTTATTGTACTATTTCTGATCCTGATCGTTTCTGTGTGCTTTCATTCATACTACGCTCACCAAAAGGCGAAAAAAAATGCCACTGCAAAGGCACAGCAGAAAATGGAAAATGAATATAAAAAAGCAAAAAAAGAAGCCGAAAAAGAAAAGACTTCCTTAAAACCATGGTATACCTATCATGGCATTGCACACGCCTTAGGTGGTCTTAATGGAAAACAGTATTTAAATTCCATTGATGGTTTTTATTCAAACTATCAAAAAGGATACCGCATTTTTGAAATGGATCTTCAGCTTACATCAGATAATGTGCTTGTCGGAAGACATACCTGGGGAGATAATCTTTCAGATCCTTTAAGTAAACATGGTGATCCTGCTAGCTATCGTGAATTTAAGAATACCAAATTATACGGCCGTTACAAGCCTACTTCTTTTCTTGATATGCTGAATGCAATGGAACGTTATAAAGATTTTTATCTGATGACTGATTCGAAATCTACAGACACACCAACTGTCCAAAAGGAATTCTCTACTCTGGTCCAGACTGCAAAAAAGGCTGGAAAGACTGAATATCTGGATCGTTTGATCGTACAGATTTATAACGAAAATATGTATTACACAATAAAGAAAATCTACCCATTCAAACATTTTGTGTATACCACATACAAGCAGCGTGATGTCGCATTCTATAAGATGGTAAAATTCTGTAAAAAGAATGGGATTGAGGGTGTCACAAGCCCACAGAATGATATCAACGACTATCGTATGGATATTTTAGCCAAAGAAGGAATCTATGGATTCACTCATACAGTAAATAACTCTTATTTCACAAAAGAATATATGAAATTAGGTGTTTACGGTATCTATTCTGATTTTATGATTCCTTCAGAAATCAACAAAAATTATCTTGAAGTTTATTGTCCAAAGTTTGCTTCCAGATATATGAAAACTGTCATTCCTGCACTTGGAAAATAATTTTAATATCATGAGCTTAAAAATCCCGGAGAGTTATTTCCGGGATTTTTATAGCTTATTTTATTATATGTTCTTTGATCATAGGATTGATTCCTCCGCTGTGTCCACAAGCATTTTCATTGCTTCCACAGGATATTTACCGTGTGCAGTTTCCCCTGTCAGCATCAATGTACTGGCTCCTTGTGTAACTGCATGATAGATATCATTTACCTCTGCCCTTGTTGGATATGGATTCTTTATCATGGAATCTAACATCTGGGTTACAATCATGAAATCCTTGTTGTGCTTTCTGCACACTCTTGCAATATGTGCCTGAATTCTTGGAAGTTGTGATAATGGCATTGCATTCCCAAGATCTCCTCTTGCGATCACGATGTAATCACAATATGGAATCAGTTCTTCCAAATGCTCGACACCTGTCATATTTTCTATCTTTGCAAAAATTCTGATGTCTTCGCAGCCATATTCTCTTAATGCTTCTCTTAGTATGATCAAGTCTGCTTTATTCCGTACAAATGGAAGCATGACATCCGTTACTTTATACTGCTTTGCCACTGCAAGATTCCTTAAATCCGCCTCTGTTAACGTTGGATTGTTAATACTGCATCCTGGCATTGCAATACTTTTATGTGCTGTCAATACTCCTCCACAAATAATCTTACATCTCCATGAGGATTCTGATATTTTCTGTTCTGCTGTCAGCTTGATCTTTCCGTCATCAAGTAAGATTTCCTGATTCTTTTTAATGTACGGGAAAATCTCCTTCGGTGCCGAAATACCTCCATGTCCAAGAATCACATGGGCACCATTGGAAAGTCCCTTGTTTCCTTCCAGATTTCCTATTCTTAATTCTGGACCGATCAGATCGATCATAAGCTTCTTTTCTTTTCCTGTTTGACTGGCCGCATCAAAATAATGCTGAATCCATGACTGGCTTGTTTCTAATGAACTATGTGATAAGTTTAACCGGATACCTGTCATTCCTGCATCAAACATCTTCTTTAATATTATTGGTTCGCAACATGTTGGACCTAGAGTTCCGTAGTATTCCATCGTGCATCACTTCCTTTGGCTTTATTGTAACATTTTCCACAAGGAATATCCAACACAAAAACTTCTTCACTGCTTACGCAATTAATATTCTTATAACCGCTTAATTTATATAATATAATTTAAACTTTTTACTTGAATACTTATTATTCTTCCCCTTAGAATCCCTGATAAGTGTCACTTTTTGTTTCTCCTCTTTTTCCGCTTTCACAGTCCCAAGACAATAATCTCTGATTGCCTTTGCATCTGCCTGGGCTAATTTCTTAATCTTAGAATCATCTTTTAAAAACTGCTCCACATCATTATCGTTATCCACAAAACTATGTTCCACAATGACGCCTGGAATTCCTTTTTCTATGCTGTTATGAATAACCCTATAGTAATCTCTTATTTTTCCATTTGGATATTTCTCATTTTTCTCTGATGTTCGCATCAATAATCCTTGATTCTCAACACCTGTCTTCTCTAAATACTTCAAAAAATAAAATCCAAGAAGCTGTGCCTGTTGGGACACTTCTTTGTTATAATTCCCTGTTGGCACAAGTACTGTACAGCCATGGTCATAGTCTACGATCTCACCTTTTGCATTATTGTGCAGGCTGACGAACAAATCTGCCTTATCCTGAACTGCTTTCGGTACTCTCTCTCCTAATTCAGGTTTTGTGTCTCCTGTTCTTGTTAGATAAACTTTGATGTTTGAATTTTTTGAAAGTTCCTGTTTGATATATTTCGCTATTTTTAAGTTGATATCTTTTTCTTGCGGCTGATCATTTGTTTCTCCTACAGCACCACTGTCATTACCACCATGTCCTGGATCTAATTCTATGATCCAATTTGATTTTTTTAATTTTCTTGTTTCCTGTTTCTTGCTCGATGTTATTGTCATAACTTCCTTCGCTGCTGTTTTTTGTGATGTTGTTTTCTCTTGTGTCGTTTGTTTCTTAGTTCCACAGCCAGAAATACTTGCACATAATACTAACATTAGTGCTAATACTTTTCTTATATTCTTTTTCATTTGCTCCCCCGCTCATTTCATGATCATTTTTTTATTTTATCACTTTAATTTGTATTTTACAAAAAAATCAGTGGCAGAATCATCTTCTACCACTGATTTTTTTACACCCGATCACAAGTAAGATTCCTAATGAAATAATGCTCATCCATAGATACATTTCCACTTTTTTATCATCCCCAGTTCTACTTTTTGCCTTGCTGCTTTCGCTGGTTTTTGTTTTCGTCCCTGAATCGGATCTGTTCTTATTTTTTTCATTTAGATATTCATCACATCGTTCATTTTTGTTATGCTCGCTGTTGCTATTATGATCTTTATCATATAAATTTTCATCATCGACGAGGTCCATAAAACGAATTTCTGTTACTTTTGCTCCTGCCTGTGTATTTTTGTGGATTGCCGTTGTAACAAACAATTCTCCATTTCCCTGATTTAATACTTGTATATGTAAATAGTATTTCTTCAATACTTTATTTCTTCCACGAATAAGTTCTAATTCATATTTATAATCTCCGGGGCTTGTATAGGTGATGGATGGAAATATTTCTTTCGTTTCACCTTCTTTGACCCTTTCTATATATTCTTCTTTCTGACTTTTTCCTGGCATTGGCGTGTTTTTCTGTAATGCTTTTAATTTTATTTTATATTTTTGTCCTCGAACGAGTCCTCCATGTCCCCATTTAAATTTCAAAGGAAGAGAAAAATTAACAGAATGTTGTGCCGCATATGTATATTCAAGATTCCCTGCATTGATTGCAAATAAAAATGCTGTGATCACAATCACAAATATTTTTTTCACCTTTCATCTCTCCCTTCTTATTTTTTGTACATCGCAAGAACCACGGTTCGATCATCTACCTGATCTGTAGAACAGGTTCCGAGTGCCAAAACACTATAGTTCCCACTTTGTGAATTCAATATTTCTATTTTATCATTTTGCATCCAGTTGGCTTTCATTTTTACATAATTTAAAAACTGCTGTCTGTTATTCTTATATTGCGATGGATCAAAAATATAGGAATCTGTCGATCTTACGACCAGAACTGCAAAGATCTTTAATGGATATTTCTTCCCAGGGATCATTAAGATTCCCGTATGATGTTTCTCAGCAAACGATGATTTTTTATATAATTCCAAATCTCCAAACATCAAATGCTTTTCCATATAGTGTCCATAAAGAATCGAATATGTATCCTGAAAATTTTTGTTGCATCTGCTATCTAAAAAAACGGTTCCACCTAAGGAATATTTTCCATAAACATCTTTATTTAAATATTCCAGATTATCCTTTCCCTGTACAACTGGTTCATCAATCTTTGTTCCATCCAAGGTAATCCAGGCAACGACATCCGGATTGATCTTTCGCAGTTCTTCAAAGGATGGTTTCTTCCCTTTCGGCTTTAAATCTTTTAATTTCACCTGGAGATCTTGTATCCCTTGATAAAGCTGATAGTTATCCCATAAGGAATATACACTGTATAAAACTGCTAAGATCAATACGATCGCAATGATCGTATCTAATATCTTATTTAAGATCCGGAGTGTCCGTTCTGCCATAGTTTATAACCTCTTTTTAGCGACGTTTTTTACTTACTACAAATCCTACACCACAAGCTGCTGCAAAGATCAGTACGAGTAAATATGGAAGGTTATTCATAAATACACCTGTATCGATCCCTATATTTTTGTTGTTTGTGATAATTGCTTTGTCTGTGTTTCCACCAACGATCGTTCCTGTCTTACCTTCTTTTGTGTTTACTTTATATGCTGGTGCATCATATCCTTTTGCCTGTGTTTCTTCTACCTTGTATGAAACTCCTTCTGGAATGTTTGTAAACTCAACTTCTGTCTCAGCTTTTACTTTAAATTTTGCTGTTTGTCCATCTTCATTACCTGTGATCGTTACATTTCCAAGAGAAGTATCGCTTGTTGATCCTGCAATCGTGCTTCTTAATTTTGTTCCTGCTTTTGGTGTGAATGTGACTTTTACATCGAATGTATCATCACTATTCGCCATATTACCTGTTACAATCTTCTGCACTGTTAATTTACCAGCAGAATAAAAGTTATCAATTCCTTGCACTTTCTGCCCGGCATTATTAAACATTGTTACATTATTGATTTCTAATGCTTTTGTATCAGAATTGTATGCAACTGCTACTCTGATATAGTATGGGTCTGTATTATAAGTTACACCAGCACTGTCTCCTGCTGTTTCCTGGAATTTATAGAAATAGTAACCTGCGCTTGGATATTTTGCTGCATCTACTGATGTGATAGTTACTTCTTTCTTTGTTCCTTGGCTTGTTGCCTGACCTTTTTCAAATGAAGCATTTCCAATTGTTATCGTTTGAGGAATACCCTTTTCCATAACATCACTTGCATACTTTGTATCACTTTTTCCATTTTCATCAATGGTATTAAATTTTGTATTCTGTACCTTGTAAAGTTCTGCTTTTCCATTTTTTCCAAATGAAAATGTTTCTGCCGGACTTTCTGCAGTCTCACTGTCTCCAGCTTTTAACAAATATTGTTTGTCAAACTTATATTTACTACTGTCATCAGCTTTGACTGATCTTGTGCCTACAGCACCTGTAACTTCTCCAAATGCCATTGCTGCTGCTAATAAAACTCCTAGTATTCTTCCTTTTTTCATATGTAGCACTCCTTTTATGTTGTTAAATTCCTCGTCTTCGAAGAATCGTTAAAACTTTTCCTTTGATCTGGCTTTCTTTGATCGCACCAAATTCTCGGCTGTCTTTTGTCTGTGTTCGGTAATCTCCTAATACAAAGACGCTGCCCTCTGGTATCTGATATGGATACTTAATATCTCCTTTATGATAGCTTGGATAAATGATCTCTCCTGATTCTGAAATCCCGTTGATCTTTACATCCCCGCTTCCATCAATGTTGATCTCATTCCCTCCAACTGCTATGATCCTTCCAAAATTTTTTTCTCCATTCACTTCATAAATGATCACGTCATTTGGACGAAATGTCTGTTTCAGGCAATATGATAATGTCAGATCACCATCTTTTAAGGATGGGAACATCTGCATCCCTTCCACTCGTTGAAAACATAAGATCTTTGTGAAAAAGATGTAGATGACTAACAAAAATAAAATGGTTCGGGCAATCAATCTTAGATATCCTTTCCGAATTGTTGAATTTTGATCACTCATCCTTCATCCCTCCCTCAAAATCTTGTTTTTCTTAGGATCATAAAAAGGATCATCAAAATTCCTGCTCCAGCCATGAACAGATAAAGTTTCATATGCTCTGTCCACACTCCTTCGGAAGGATTGACGTTTGTGTAATAACGGTTTGTAATTTCTACAGTTTCTGATGTTCCATCCTCTTTGATCGTATACGCTGCTTTATCTTTTTGATAAGTAACCTCGTATGCAAAACCTTTTTGCGGCTGATAACTTGTACCACTGTCCATGATCGGATTTTCATTTTCATCAAGTTCAAATACACTAAACTTGCCTCCAACAGATAATCCGGTAAACTGTGGCTGATCCACTGATTTTCCATTGCATTTGTAAGATAATGTACCATTTTTATTGGTGATCGTTAAGATCTGAAGTTTTTGCTCTTTGCTGTAGTCCATCTGTGCATTTTTATATTCATACAAACCAAAAGAAAATGTACCATCTGGTAATTCCTTCGATGTGATCGCATTTCCTTTGTCATCAAGGAAATGTTTGGCTACTTTTAGAACCCCTTTCGAGTCATACATATTACATTTATATGTTGCTCCGAGATAATACACTTCAACACCTAATTTCTGCCATTGAGTTAATTGTGCCGGATAGATTTCTTCTCCTGCTTCTCCCTCTTTTTGTGCGATCGCAAAATATTTTGGTGTTGCATCGAGTACATATCCTTCGGGTGCCTTTATTTCCCTTAAACAATATACTTTGTTATAGGATAAAGCATCTTTTTTACCAAAAGAAGCAACTCCTGTATCATCTGTCTCTTCTCTATAGATTTTTGCATCTTGTGGTGCTTCCCATGCCTTTTTCAGTTCATCATACTGAACTTCCTGTATCATAAATGTCGCTCCACTTAATGCCTTGGATGTATTTTCTTTATCCACTTTCTTAACCTTTACAGCTGGGCTGGTCGTTGTCCCTGCAAATGCTTCTACATGATATCTTACTGTTGTATTTTCAATCATTGCTACTGTCGTACTGTGTCCAAACCAGTATGCCTTGTTGTTAACTGTGATATCTGTATCTGGCGCTGCATTCAATATTGCCTCGTATGTGATCGTAAGTTTCTTATTGTCTGGAATCGTAAGGCTCATCTTCTGTCCAGTATCTGTTGTTTCAATCTTTGGAGAAATTCCTGTTATGAGATTTCCATTCTTATCCTTTACAACAATCGAATCTGTATCAAATTGGAGTGGAGATTTCATTTCATCTACTAAGGTGATCGTATCTTCCCCTTTGATCAGATCCTCGCCTGATTCATTGACCGTGATCATAAATGGAAGTTTTCCATCTCTTATATCCTGCTTTGTTTTTTTGATTGTTTTTTTGCTGACGTTTGCTGTGGCTGTGCTATTGGAAATGATTTTTCCTTCTTCGTTTTTTACCGTCATTGTATTGTTGAAACTTTTTGTTTTTCCATCCAGTAAGACTTCTTCGTCATTGACCCTTGTTACAACCTGAATCTCTAATGAATGTTTGTCACTTGCACCACCACTTTTTAAATTGTCCACTGCCATGCAGATCTTTCCTGTCTGCTTATTGTAATAAGCAATACTGGTATAATCTTTTTTATTATCTCTGTCTAAGTTTCCGGTCAGTGTAAGTTTCTCCCATTGTGGATCATTTTCATATTCTGGTATCTCACACATCACTGGTGCATTTTGATTTCGGATTCCTGGATCGATCCAGAAATATCTGACATAAGTAAGATCTAATCCTTTTGGAAGCTGGTCTTCTACATAAACTTTTCCTTCAAGATTTCCCACATAATTAACTTTCAATCTCCAATCGATATATGTTCCCGCTTTTGTGATCTTATTTTGAAGGACTTTCTGCGGACCGTTCCAATTAATGGTACTTACCGTTGTCCATTTTCCTGCATCATCACGCTCATAAATTCCTCCCATTTCTTTGAAGTTGTTTCCACCTCCGGCTGCCACTAAACTATCCTGTCCTTGGGATACGAAATCTGTTGCAGTGCTGTCTTTTGTCTGCAGCTCATTCGTGTAAGTATAAGCATCTCGCAAAGAATTCATTTTGTTACTTGGTTCTGTTCGTAAGATGATATACAAATGTTCATTTTCTTCCAGATGTACATCTTTCTTTAATATGATATCTGCATATTTTCCTGCATTATTTCCTATTGACTCCCATTGATAGTCAGCATTTTGTGGAAGTTGTCCTAGATTATTTTCATTTCCGATCAATTTTTGTAATTGAGGATTTCCTGAAAGATCACGAACAGTTCCATAACAATCTTTAAAGCTTTTTCCTGTTGGAAGCTTTCCTTTGTATACACCTACTATCGAAGTTTTTCGTACCAAATGGGTTAGATTTCCTGTTTTCGGTACATCCCTGAAGATTGTTCCCGCAGGGATTTCATTTCCCTGAACATCAATGATCCAATATAAACTTCCTCGTGTCCAGTCTCCCTGACTTGCTTTTGTTGGGTCGTAATACCATCCGCTTTTCCTTGCTTCAAAGTTTTTGCCACCTTCGATGATCATTGAAGTGGATACTTTTACTCCAGCTAATTTGATACTGGTTCCTCCAGGCCCAATGACAGTTCCTCCTAGTGAAAATGAATTTCCTGAGGATACCTGTGTCAGACTTTCAACATTTTTTGGCGTTGCATAATACGTTAACAGATAGGCTCCTGTTTTTTTCTTATTTCCAAATTTCTCTGGTGAAAATGAGAATTGTTTTCCGTCATGGATATCTACCCAGTTCGTTTCTGACGGTGTTTTCTCTTCAAGTTTTGTTGCTGCTTCTTTATCACTGCCTGGATCTTCTTTTAATCCTGTATCGTAATATTCAATCTTTAGATATCCAGTGTATGCCAGATAATCATTTGCTAAAGCATCTCCAAAGATTGCGGAAGATACATCAAAATCGCCTGCTTCATTGACAACAACCTGATATTTATAACTTCCTTTTGGTATTTTAAAGCTGCGTACTGCCAATGGAGATATTTCCATATTTGAGTTGTAGACCTTGTCTTGCTCTGGAATGTTTATCTGTTCTTCTTTTGTGATCGGATCACTTTGTAATTTTCGATCCCATACTTTCTTTCCAAGAGATTTTTCCTGTGTTGCGGATGCAAATTTCTGATTTCCTCCACTTACCGTGTCATCAGAATATGCAGCGGCTGTATTCTTTACTTTGATCTCCTGATTGCTCATGGCAAAAATATCTTCACTGATCTTTACCTGATATGTTAATGTCCGTTCTTCTCCAGGTTTTAATTTTCCAAGATAGAAATCTATCTTACATTCTTTTTTCTTATCATTTACAATGTACGGATTTTCCTGCCCTTTATGTGGATTCTCTGGAATTTCTAATTTTTTGGTTTCATCTGCTTTATTGCCTTCATATAATTGAAAGCTATTTTCATCGTAATTGATATATGGTAATAATGTTGTGTTTGTTCCAGAACTGAAATTGTCATGAATCTTTACATTATTTAATGTATAAGTATTACTTTCATTTGCTTTCACATAAACGGTGTATGTGATCGTTCCGCCATTGCCCGATGGATCTTTTTTATATGTACTTGCTGTTTTCTTGATCTGCATTCCTGCATTTGGTGTAAAATTAGAAGATGCACTCTGGTGTTCATACGATTTTGCATATGATTTCGCGGTATTTGTGATCATACCTTTGCTTGCTCCACCGATATAGGTATCTTTTACTTTTACTTTATATGTCAGCGTCCTTATTTCCTTCGCTTTCATATCTCCGATCTCCCAGATCAAAGTTCCTGGTTTGGTGCTATCTTGCAAATATACTTTGCTTTCAAACTGCTCTCCGTTTCCTTCATATGGGAGGTTTTTATCATTTGGCTGATGTGCTACTGTTTTCTTTGTTGTATCAACTCCTATGTAAGAATCAATATAGGTTTGATTCTTTGTAAACTGATCTTTGACCACCACATCTGGCATTGGATCGTCTCCTGTTTTTGCGATCAATGTGTATGTCAGGTAGCCATTTCCGTTTTCTTCACTATAACTTGGTTCTGTTTTTGTAAGTTCCAGATTTCCTAGTCTTGCATCACTGTCTTCTTCGAAGTTTAATTTTTTTGTGACCTCTCCGAATTTAATCGTTTGCTGTGGCTGACCTTTGATCAGTTGTCTGTCCGTAGTTGCATATACAGAAAAATTACCATTGATTTTTTTATTTTCTTCCTCATCCTGCTGAAGAAATGATTCCTCAAAACTCAGCAAAACATCTTGTGTATCATCCTCAACTTTAATCGTTCCGATCTTATTTCCGTTTGCATCTTGTATAGAATTAAGCACTACAAAACTATCCTGAAACAAATCCGGCAGATGGTATCTTAATGTCTTATTATGGTTGAGGAGTTCTTTTGCATCTATATTTTTGTAGTTTACTGTGATCTTAATTCTTGCATCTGCCGGAATATTTTTCGTGTCATCTGTAATCTTGATCCAATCTTCCCCTGATTGATACTCTATTGTCACTGCTTGAATATAATTGTCTAATTCTAGAGGATGTACTTCTGTCTTATTCTGTTTTGTCGTTGTCTGCGATGCTTCAATTCTATATGGAATAAATATCGTCATAAGCATACATATAGATAGAAGGATTGCCATCAATTTTTTTATTGTTTTTTCCATATCAATCCCTTGCTTTCTGAATACAGTATATAACTATATTTTTATAATTTCAAGATTGTGTTTTATTTTTAGCCTTACCTTGACATTCTCTCAGTTGATGGACTTACAGCTTTCTGGTATTCCAATAATCTATGATATGATCTTGGATGATGATTCTTTGATCTTGATCGAAGAATATATCCATGGTCAAACTTTAGAACAGCTGCTTAATGATCAGAACACCCTGATCTATTCAGATGCTTTATCAATAATGAAAAATGGAATTTGATCGATATTAATATTTTTCTGGAAGAACATGGACTTGATGTAATTTCACTTTCTAAGAAGAATTCATAATAATAACAACAAAAAGATCAGCTGTAAGATATTGTCTTCAGCTGATCTTTTGTTATATTTCTTATGAAATTTTATCTTTTCTCAACACCTAAAGTAACTTTCTCACCATTGATGTTCCATTCTTTTTCGTATCCGACAACTTCAGAGGCTTTCACTTCATCTGCTAAAACGTCACTAGCAATTGCTGCTTCATTTCTTCCGATGATGTCTGCTGCTTTGTCTGATCCTTTGTATGAGAATGTGATATGGTCTGTTACTTCGAATCCTGCTTCTTTTCTCATAGACTGGATCTTGCTGACTACTTCACGGACGAATCCTTCTTCTAACAGTTCTTCGGATAAGTTTGTATCAAGGACAACTGTTACTCCGTTGTCTGCTTCTGTTACGAATCCTTCCTGTTTTACCATCTCGATCAACAGATCTTCTTTGGCTAATTCTACAGGTGTTCCATCAACTTCAAATGTTAATGCTCCCTTAGAGTCTAATTCAGCTTTCGCTTCATTTCCATCAACTCCGGCTAAATAGTTTCTGATTCCTCCAACTAATTTACCGTATTTTGGTCCTACAGTCTTTAATTGTGGTTTGAAGTTGTATGTTGTGAAGTTTGATACATCATCTGTAAATGTGATATTCTTCACATTTAACTCATCTAAGATGATCGCTTCGTCATAATCTGGCAGTGTTGCATCTGCTTTCACATACATCTGTCCAATTGGCTGACGGTTCTTGATGGCTGCACTGTTACGGCATGCACGTCCTAATACAACGATCTTTAAGACGAGATCCATATCTGCTTCTAATTTCTCATCAACCTGTTCTGCATTGTATACAGGGAAGTCGCATAAATGAATACTTTCTTTTACAGATGGATCAACACTTCTTACGATGTTCTGGTAGATCTCTTCTGTCATGAATGGGATCATTGGTGCTGCTGCTTTACATACAGTTACTAATGCTGTGTATAAAGTCATATATGCATTTACCTTATCCTGTTCCATTCCTTTTGCCCAGAAACGGTCACGACAACGTCTTACATACCAGTTACTCATATCATCTACAAATTCCTGTAATGCTCTTGCAGCTTCAGGGATTCTATAATTTCCTAAGTTGTCATCTACAGATTTGACCATTGTGTTCATCTTAGATAACAGCCATTTGTCCATAACAGATAATTTATCATATTCTAACGCATGTTTTGTTGGATCAAACTGATCGATCTCTGCATATAATGTGTAGAATGCGTAAGTATTCCATAATGTTCCCATGAATTTACGCTGTCCTTCTGTAACGGCTTTTGCATGGAAACGGTTTGGAAGCCATGGGGCACTGTTTGTATAGAAATACCAACGGATCGCATCTGCTCCATGTTCTTCTAATGCCTCAAATGGATCAACTGCATTTCCTTTGGACTTACTCATCTTCTGTCCATTTTCATCCTGAACGTGTCCTAATACGACAACGTTTTTATATGGTGCTTTATTAAATAATAAAGTAGAAATTGCCATTAAGGAGTAGAACCATCCACGAGTCTGGTCTACAGCTTCTGAGATAAAGTTTGCTGGGAAGTTATCTTCGAAGATCTCTTTATTCTCAAATGGGTAATGCCACTGTGCGAAAGGCATTGATCCTGAATCAAACCAGCAGTCGATAACTTCTTCTACACGGTGCATCTGTTTTCCACAGTGTGGGCACTTAATTGTTACCTGATCGATATATGGGCGGTGAAGCTCGATATCGTCTGGGCAATTATCAGACATGCTCTTTAATTCTTCGATAGATCCGATAGAATGCTGATGTCCACATTCACATTCCCAGATATTTAATGGAGTTCCCCAATAACGGTTTCTTGAGATTCCCCAATCCTGTACGTTCTCTAACCAGTCACCGAAACGTCCTTTACCGATGCTCTTTGGTACCCAGTTAACTGTGTTGTTGTTTGCAATCAGCTGATCTTTTACTTCTGTCATCTTGATGAACCAAGATTCTCTTGCATAATAGATCAGTGGTGTATCACAACGCCAGCAGTGTGGATAGCTATGCTCAAATTTAGGAGCATCGAATAATAATCCACGTTTATCCAGATTCTTTAATACTTCTGGATCTGCTTTCTTAACGAATAATCCGGCAAATGGTGTTTCTTCTGACATGTTACCGCGTTCGTCTACTAACTGTACAAATGGCATGTCATATTTACGTCCGACTTTGGCATCATCTTCACCAAATGCTGGTGCGATATGAACAATACCTGTACCATCTGTTAATGTTACATATCCGTCGCATGTTACATAGAATGCTTTCTTATGCTGTTTTTCAGCAACTTTTGCTGCACAGTCATATAATGGTTCGTATTCTTTGTATTCTAATTCTTTTCCTTTAAACGTCTCTAAAACTTTGTATGCAGGTTTTCCTGATTCTTCGTCTGCTAATTTACCAAGAACTGTATCAAGCAGTGCTTCTGCCATGTAGTATACATATCCATCTGCAGCTTCTACTTTTGCGTATGTCTCTTCTGGATTTACACAAAGACCGATGTTGGATGGAAGTGTCCATGGTGTTGTTGTCCATGCAAGGAAATATGCTTCTTCACCTACGGCTTTGAAACGTACGATCGCAGAGCGTTCTTTGACATCTTTATATCCCTGTGCTACTTCCTGTGCGGATAATGGTGTTCCACAACGAGGGCAATAAGGTACGATCTTAAATCCTTTATAAAGTAATTTCTTATCCCAGATCTGCTTTAATGCCCACCATACAGATTCGATAAAGTTGTTATCATATGTGATGTATGGATGTTCCATGTCAGCCCAGAAACCTACTGTATCTGAGAAATCTTCCCACATACCTTTGTATTTCCAAACGCTTTCTTTACATTTCTTGATGAATGGTTCCATACCATATTCTTCAATCTGTTCTTTTCCATCAAGACCTAACATCTTCTCAACTTCAAGTTCAACTGGAAGTCCGTGTGTATCCCATCCAGCTTTACGAATGATCTTGTGACCTTTCATTGTCTGATAACGAGGAATCATATCTTTGATGACACGAGTTAAAACGTGTCCGATATGTGGTTTACCATTGGCTGTTGGTGGTCCGTCATAGAATGTGTATGTCGGATCGTCTTTTCTTTCTTCGATACTTTTTTCAAAAATTTCGTTTTCTTTCCAGAACTTTACGGTCTCTTTCTCGCGATCGACAAAGTTCATGTCAGATGTTACTTTCTTGTACATCTTCATCTCTCCTTTTACTTCTTAGAAAATCTAATGAAATAGGAAAAAATAAGAAAAAGCGCTGTCCAAAATAGGACAACGCTGTTGCTTCTAAACCACCTATTTCACATACTATCATATGTTATCCCGTTAACGGAGGATACCGGCACAGCTTACTTCATTCAGCCTACAGCTTGGGAGTGATCTTCCTTCTTATCTTACTAACACCCGGCTTCCACCGCTCCGGACTCGCTCATGCGTTCATGATAGAAGTACTGTCTCCTTCTTCGCTTTTATCATACTAAGTTATCTTAACACTTAAAATGGCGATTCGTCAATATTGAATTGTATGTTTTCGCATTTCTTTTTGTTTATTTTGTATGGAATACTTCGTAATAATGTTTCAGGCAATCTTTAAATCCATCTTTTGCAAATGTTACACTATCATAGTAACTTCTTTCGGCATATCCATCTTTTGTATTATCTCTTGCTGCATTTAATAAGTCTGTACAGATATTTACTTTCGCAATTCCAAGTTCTACTGCTTTGGATAAGTTTTCATCTCCAGAACCAGATCCTCCATGAAGTACTAGTGGAATAGAAACCTCGGTTGCAATTTCTTGTAATCTTTCAAAATTCAGATGTGGAATTCCTTTGTATTCTCCATGAGCTGTTCCAATAGATACTGCAAGGGAATCAACTCCTGTCAGTTCTACAAATTTCTTTGCTTCTTCTGGTGTTGTTAACATTGTATTTCCTTCAACATGATAGCTGTCTCCTTCTCCTACGTGTCCGATTTCAGCTTCTACCGTAACATTTCTTTCATGTGCATATGCTACGATTTCTTTTGTCTTTGCCACATTTTCTTCAAATGGAAGGCTTGATCCATCAATCATAACGGAGGTAAATCCGACATCAATAGCTTTCTTAACCAACTCGATCGTAAATCCATGATCATAATGAAGCGCGATATCTTGGTTACTTTTTTCTGCGTAATATTTTACGATCGCTGCTGCTTCTTCAATACCTAATGTCGGTGTATGTACCTCCGCCAGACACACCATCAATGGGTGTTTTGTTTCTTCTGCCGCCTCGATCACTCCTTTGATATTCTCAAGGTTTACAATGTTGGCTGCTGGGACTGCGTAATGTCCTGCTTTGGCTTCTTCTAACATCTTTTTACTGTTTACTAACATCTGTTTCATCCTCCCGAAAATTCATTCTAAAATTTTACTTTATAAGTTCCACTTGTATCATTTTTAAAAATTAGCTAACAGATAATCTTCTGCTTCTTTGGACCATAATCCATTATGTTCTTTTGTAATCTTAGCTAATTCTTTAAATCTATCATCTGTTTTTCCTTTTTCTTCAAAATCTTCAATTGCTGTTAGTTCAAGATTCTTTCCAAGATACATCAGTTTCTTTCCTCCTGGAATCTTTGGAAGATTCAATATCGTATCGATCTGTGCATCAATTCCCCCGATATGCGTGATCATAACAGCTGGATCTAATCTTCCTTCTCCTGCAAGTTTTAAACATTCTTTCATATCATCGGTATTCCCACCGCTTGATCCTACCAGATGGTGCATCTTATAATGTACGTCAAAGAAATTAAACATCGCAGATAATTTTGGATCCACTGGTCCTGCGAAGAAGTTTAAGCATCCGTCAAATCCTAAAATCTCATCTGCCATCTCGATCACTGGTCTGACTGGTGCATATACAGATACATCATCAAATCCTGTTCCACCAGTTAAATCTCTTAATGTCTTCACTGGGTCATCGACTTTCGCAGTATTGACAAAATGGATTTCAACACCTCGTTCTTTGGCATATTCTTCTGTAAATAATTCACTAGCTCTTTTTAATCTTACTTCATCAATGTCTGTGATCACCAGTAAAGAAGGTTTACGATCACAATTTAACATATAACTGATCGCTCCTAATCCCATTGGACCGCAGCTTGCAAGAAGTGCACTCTTTCCACCTTCTACAATTCCCATCTTATGTTCATAAACACCACGTTCACTGTGGTACATAGAATGGAATGCTCCAATGATACAGCTCATAGGCTCCGCCAGTGATGCCTCAAAAAATGCACTGTTTTCATCAAAAGGTAATAAGCAGTCTTTTTCCATTACAATTGGCGGAACTTTGATAAAGGTTGCTGCTCCTCCGCAGTATTCATAAGAATATCCGATGGCTGCCATAGAACCTTTGATATTGATCGCTGGCTGCATGGTATATTTTGTTCCAACTTGATATTTATCTTTCCACTTCGCCCCAACTTCACGAATGATTCCTGCAAATTCATGTCCTACGATGATCGGATGTTCGCTGATATCATCGTTGACTCTCTGATGTTTTGCTCCCTGAATAGATTCTTTGTAAGTAGACATGCAGACACTGTCAGTGATCAGTTCCATTAAGATCTCATCGTCTTTCAGTTCTCCCATATCAAATTCTTCTAATCTTAAATCTGATTCCCCATAAAGTCTGACTGCTCTTGTCTTCATAGCTTATCCCTTTTCCTTTCTGTTTGTGTTGTGTGGTCATATGACCAAGTACATTGTCATTTGACATTTTTTATTATAGATTCAACGTTTTTATTTGTCAATACAATTTTTTATTTTTCCATCACACAAAAAGTGCTGATTTACAAGATTTTTACAATAAAAAAGAAGCTGATATGCTTACTTTTATTTGCATATCAGCTTCATATGTGCGCCTAGCGGCGCACGTTTCTAACGGGTTAAAGTCCCGAATCCACCCGGTAGTGGGAAGGATATAGCCGAAGGCAAGGGTGTCCATCGTGAGGTGGAATCTGAAGGAA
>ENA-ORUF01002173-ORUF01002173.1-human-gut-metagenome-genome-assembly--contig:-NODE-2173-length-17972-cov-3.045264_pt1 | contig 17972 bp, 10 predicted proteins | sample MGYA00242077_ERZ509203 | MGnify/ENA primary metagenome ERZ509203 (study PRJEB26280, sample SAMEA2338834) | human gut metagenome | biome: human gut; feature: human-associated habitat; material: faeces... | reverse complement strand
ATTACTCTGCATTATTTTTATCAATCCGGCTACAGCTAACGATGAAATCAATTCATTACTAAAAACATTAGATAAAGCCCTAAAGTATAAGTTAGATTATGCAGAACAAAAGCAAGAGCAAATAGATAGTCTGAAAATAGAACTGAAGTTACACCATAAAATACGCAAAAAAGTACAAATAGCCGAATTATTATGTTTCGCCTATTCTTCCTTTCAAAAAGATTCCGCTTTAACCTATGCTATTCATATGAATGAGTTGGCTCAAGAAAGTGGAGATGGAGAGCTTATCATAGAAGCCAAGCTAGACTATGCACGTATTTTATCTTCCATGGGATTTTTCAAAGAGGCATTGTCCATCGTCAATCCCATACAACATCAATTATTGTCTCCCAAACTTAAAGTGGAATACTTCCTCGGGCAAGCCACTATCTACAATCACCAGAAGAATTTTGCTTCCAGTGAAATAGAATCACGCAAGAATGATTTGATAGAACAAACTTATCGCGACTCCTTACTCCAATGCGCAGAAGTCCCTTCCAATATACGGGCTTTCACAATTGCTCCTATCCTGCTACACAAAAAGAAATATAATGATGCCATCCATATGCTTGACAGCGCTTATTTAAGCTATCCCCAATATTCGCGGAATGCCGGTATATTAGCTTATTCATTAGCCTCCGCCTATCAAGGCAAAGGTGACTCTAAGAATGCAATCAAGTACTTTGCCATATCTGCCATATCCGATGCAATAAGCGGAACTAGAGAGAACCGTTCTTTGCGAATATTGGCAAAACTTATTTTTGAGAGTGGAGACATAGATCGGGCATACGCATACATGAAAAATGCAATGGAAGATGCCATCTTATGTAATGCCAGAATCAATACAATCGAAGCCTCGGATATGTACCTCTTCATCGACAAGGCTTTTCAAGAGAAAGAAAAACGCAAATTTGTTATTATTAGTAGCCTACTTAGTTCGCTGTGCCTTGTCTGTATCCTATTATTTATACTTTTCACCCAACTAAAGAAGCAAAAGAAAAAAGTGGAACAAGCCAATAAAAGCCTGTCATATCATTTGGATGAAATACAAAACATAAACTCAGCACTGGCTGATAGCAGTAAAATTAAGGAAGAATATGTGGGATTATATATGGAGCAATATACCAACTATATCACTCAGATAGACAGTTTCAAGAAAAGAGCCCTTAAAATAGCAAAGAGTGAAGATATCAATAAAGTAGTTTCTTTCCTCAAGTCTTCGCTAAATACAGAAGGAGACTTGGCAGAGTTATAATAATTTCGACAAAGCAATCCTCAACTTATTCCCAAACTTCGTAGCAGACTTTAATGCACTCTTATCACCAGAAAATGCCATAATACCCGGCACTGGCAAACTGCTAACTCCCGAATTAAGAATCTTCGCACTAATTCGGTTAGGAATCACGGACAGTGTAAAAATAGCCCATTTCTTGCAATATTCGCTGTCTACCATTTACAATTACCGCTCGAAAATGAGAAACAAAGCTATTGGCGACCGTAACTCTTTCGAAGAAAGAGTGGGACGTATCGGGCAATAAAAGGCTACTCTCACCATGATAAAAAAACACCCACTATAATAAGCTGTTTTCTCTCATTACAGTGGGAATAATATTTTCTCATATTGGTGCTAAAAAGCCCTTTACACACATCTGCCTACATCAAGGATTGACTTTGACAATCTGTTCCCATTTCAGTTTCGTCGGATAGCCCCAATCAGGTTTAGTGGGGTCACAGAAATCACCGACAGATGCCATTCGGGCATAAAGTAATTTAGTAAGCTCTTCACGTTTCTTACCATACTTAGGATTATCATAAAGATTATTCATTTCCATTGGGTCGGCCTTAAGGTCGAAAAGCTGCGGATGACGCTGACCGTCTACATTATAAAGTATAAGTTTGAAGCCATCCTTCTTGATAGCTCGTTGAAGGTTGATGTATGTTAATAGTATATCCTTGCGCTTTTTCACATTTGGATCCTGTATGGTTTGCGCCAATGAGATTCCCTTAACAGTGGTCGGTACCTTTATATTCGATAAATCGCAGAGGGTGGGATAAAGGTCGTACAGATAACAATAGGCATCACTCATCATATTTTTCGGGATATTAGGTCCGCATATCACCAAAGGTACTCTCACCGCCGCTTCATACAGATTCTGCTTACCCAGCAGTCCGTGTTCTCCGACACAAAGGCCGTTGTCTGCTGCAAATACGATAATGGTGTTATCGTCCTTGCCGCTTTTTTCAAGCATATCAAGGATACGCCCTATCTGAACATCTACCTCGTTCACCATGCTGTAATAGTTGGCTCTTTCGGCAAGTACCTGTTCCGGTACACGCGGAGTAGGCAACAGTTTTTCATCGCGTTCATTGAGATCACCGTTATCAAACGGATGCTGTGTAATAAAATTCTTTGGCATCGTAATTTCCTTGCTATCATATTTGCGCCCGTAATCAGGTAACACATTACGCGGGTCGTGCGGCGAAGTAAATGCGACATACATCAGAAACGGGTTATCGTTCGATGCATTTGTTTCAATGAACTTGATGGCGGCATCGGCATACAACTCAGACGAGAAAGTATTGAGTGATGCGTTTACCCATTGACCATTTTTGTATTTCCCTGTCGGGTCGTACTCATGCAGATAAGGGCATCGGTGTCCCTTTTCTTCCTTTTCATTTCCATAGGGATGCATTCCTCCGAAAAAAATGTTCGCACCCGTAGAGAACGAACGGTTGAATGCAGCTTTGTCACTGTGCCATTTGCCGGTTCCGAAGGTTGTATAGCCGTTCTCGCGGAACAGCTCGGGAAATGTTTTCTCATTTTTGGGGATGACTTGTCCGTTGCGGTGTACGTCCATCAGACCGCGTCCGGTAAGAAGCATCGCACGACTGGGCTGCGAGATGGCACCGTTGAGTCCACCCATTACATGAGTTTGGGTGAATGACATACCCTGATTGACAAGTCTGTCCATATTCGGAGTCTGAATTTCATTATTACCCCAAGCATGGATAGTGCTGAATGTCTGGTCATCCGTTAGCAATACAAGTACATTGGGGCGTTTCGGGCTATTCTCTTTATTGTCTTTTTCTGAATTCGCTCCGAATGCAGAAGAGCCTCCAAAAGGTATGTTCAACATTGCCGGAAGGCATAGGAATAGGGTCTTGTTTTTCATTTTAAAATTCATCATACTAGTTTTATTTTATGATTTAAGTTTCTATTTAGATGGTGCTTGGCAAGGGACTGCTCCCCAAGCACGATAATGCTTAGTCATTGCATTGTTCAATTTTCGAAACATATCTCCTTGCAAAGGTAGTGGAGTAGTTTCCAAAGAGTCTTCCTCCAAATTAAACATCTGTACTTTTTCAAAGGGAAGATTCTGTAAAAGTTTGTACTCATTATACCTCACCGCACTCTGCGACTTCCCCCCAAATTGCGGACCACCTTCATTTCGAAGCCAGAAAACGAAACGATCTTCTGTATTCTGTTTCTTTCTCTTAATGGCATCCAATACAGAAATACCATCTATCTCATGCCTGACCGGTACATTCACAAAATCACAAATAGTAGGCATAAGGTCCATCATCACAACAAAATGGTTGTCACGTCGACCGCCTTCGAAAACTCCTGGCATATTCAGAGCACAAGGGACATGGATACCTCCCTCAAACATATCGCCTTTGGCACCCCGGGTAGGTCCATTGTTTGCCATACTTCCCCGGTCCCCTCCATTATCAGAAGCAAATATTACCAATGTATTACTCAACTGACCGCTTTCCTCGAGAGCCTGCATCACTTTACCTATATTATCATCCAAATGTTCAATCAGGGCTATCAGCCGTGCACGCTTGACCGGTAACGACTTGTCTCTTTCCTGTACCTTGTTCACCCACTCTACCGGTGGTTGTAAAGGAGAATGGGGGGCATTGTAGGCAAGATAAAGAAAAAAGGGATTCTTCTCTTTTGCCTCTTTCTTAATATAATCCACACTCCATGAAGTAAACAATTCGGTAGCATGACCTTTGGGGGTAATTTCTTTGTCGTTCAGATACATGTAATTTCCTCCCTGCCGCTGATGCGTGTAATAGTCATCCATCATATCTGCAAGGAAACCATGAAAATGCTCGAATCCTCTCTCATTCGGAAGATTCGGACTTTTCCAGCCTAGATGCCATTTGCCAATTAGTGCAGTTCTGTAGCCACCATTTTTAAGTACCTCAGGCATGGTGACGGCAGACGGATCGAAATAACCCCAATTTTGATCGATGGAAGGACGGATGACCCCTGGTACTCCTACCATAGCCGGAAAACGTCCGGTCAACAGTGCGGCACGCGAAGGAGAAGACACGGATGAATTAGCATAAAAGTTATCCAAACGCACTCCAGTTTCAAAGATGCGATCAATATTTGGAGTACTCAAATCTTTAGCATATTGGCAGGACAAATCGCCCAATCCAAGATCATCTACAAGAATCAGTAAAACATTGGGAGTAGCTTTATCAACCGTATTCGAAGCCAAAGCTGCACCGGAAGTCATAGTAGTTCCCAATGCCAGCAAGGCTATTTTTTCTATCTTCATAGTTACTATGCATATTAAGTGTTATTTTTATTCGTACGTCGTACTTTTCGAGCAAACTGGTCAGGAACTTCTGAATAGACGGACTTGGCCCAGCGAGTAATCTGTTCATCCAGTCTTTTAACTAATTCAGGTTCCTGCTCACTCATATTATTTTCCTCGTATGGATCATTGTCCAGGTCAAACAAATGCAATGTAATTTTTCCCTTTTGGTTGTAACGAACCAGCTTCCATTTGCCATCTCTCACAGAGATAGTCTTATTACCATTTCCCCAAAACAAAAGTCTCTGAGAAAGCTCCTTCCCCTTAAACAAAGGTACCAGAGAAGCTCCATCCAACTTCTTCTTCGAGTCATCATAATGAATGTTCGCCATGTCCAGCATAGTCGGAAAAAGATCGAAACTCATCACGGTCTGTTTGCACATTGTTCCTCCTTTGACAGTTCCAGGCATATAACAAATACCAGGGACACGGTGTCCTCCTTCCCATGGAGCTCCCTTCGCACCTCTATACCCTCCGGTAGAACCTCCATTATTTATCACCGGACCATTATCAGAGAAAAAGACAACGAACGTATTCTTGTCCAATTTATATTTTTTCAACGTTTCCAGAATCCGTCCCACACTCCAATCCAATTCCTCTACCATATCTTTATAAATTTCCTTATTTGGCCTGTCGGAGTTTTTATCCCCTTCCAGAGTAGCCTCTGTACGGATCGCCTTTTCATTAGGTCCCTGCATAGGAGAGTGAGGAGCCGCATGCGCTATATATAGACAAAATGGTTTATCCTTATTTTCTTTTATGTAATCCTCGGAAAGCGTTGTTAGTAAGGTTGTTGTATATCCCGGCATATTTTTCATTTCCAAACCGTCCCACCAGTCCACATCTCCATAACGGTTGCGGTGACTCTGATAGTCGACATTTCCGGATTTAAAACCTACAAATTTCTGAAAGCCAAAGTTCATCGGATGATGTTTCTGCAAGTATCCTAAATGCCATTTACCAATCAAAGCTGTCCGGTATCCATTGTCTCCCATGATTTTTGCAAAAGTTATTTCTTCCGACTGAAGTCCTACCTCCTTATCTTTATCATCTCGGGGTACCAAAAGAACTTTCTCCAAGCCAGCTCTCTGTTGATAACGCCCAGTTAAAAGCCCACAACGCGTCGGACTACTGACTGAACCATTCGAATGGAAATCTGTGAACATCATCCCCTCCCGGGCCATTTGATCAATATTCGGGGTCTTTATATACTCATTGCCGTATATGCCCACATCACCATACCCCATATCATCTGCAACGATAATGACAAAGTTTGGTTGTTTTTGGGCCATCATTTCAACGGGAGAAAATGCTGCTAAAGCACAAGTAGCGGCTACGAAATGTCTCGAGTGATTCTTCATAATTTTATGCGAATTTGGTTGTTGAAAGGAAAACAAATACTTTTATTTCATGCAAATATACGAAATGCTCATTCCATTGAAACCTCCTAGATTTTATTTTGATGAAAAATATAAGTAGCTTAAAAGGTATCATGCTAATAATCAGCAACATAAAATATAATTAAATAGCAATTATGTAGCTACAAAAAGGAAAAGAAAAAAGCACTACCATCTTATATTCAGTACATCCATCAGCATTAAACAATTCACATAGTCATTACATTTTATCATCAAATATTTTAGATAACATACTACTAATAAGCAAGTTAAATATTATCTCTTTTACAAATTCTCCTTTTAGCTTTTACATACCATAGGAGATATACATATTGATTGTATTTTTGTGGCATAACTAAATTTACTACTATATGAGAAATATGATTTCTATCCGCATTCTCTTTTTAACTATTGTATTTTCCATATTTGAAGTTTCTTCATATACAGGTGGAAATACATACGCACAGAATGCCCGAACATTTGCAACAGGAACCGTTGTTGACGAGCAAGGACAACCCATACCAGGTGTGAATGTCCTTTGCCAAAACTCCAATTATGGAACAACCACCACTATCGATGGAACTTTCAAGATTCAAACAAAAGGTAAGAATCCAGTTCTTGAATTTTCGTTCATCGGGTTTCAGAAACAGGAGATCACAATCAAAGACCCCAAAAAGCTTATTAAAGTAGTCATGATTGAAGATGGCTATATGTTGGATGAAACCGTAGTTATCGGCTATGGAACCCAAACAAAGAGAACGATAACATCTGCCATGACTTCCATCAAATCCGAAGAATTATCTGGATATGTAGGCTCTTCTATCGAACAAACCATCTCAGGTTTAGTCCCCGGAGTTCGTATACAGACTTCCGACGCGACTCCTGGTGGTGATATCAATGTAGAAGTCCGCGGTATCGGTACCGTTACTGCAGGCTCGGAACCTTTATATATTGTCGACGGAATACCGATGGAAGGCGGCCTGTCTGCTGTCAATCCTGATGACGTAGCCAATATTCAGATTCTGAAAGATGCCGCTTCAACTGCCGTATATGGCTCACGTGGTGCCAATGGTGTAATACTTATCACTACCAAGCGCGGTGAAAGTACCAAACCGACAGTAACCATCAATGCTTCAACCACCATAGCACAAATACAACATAAATTCGAATTAATGAATACAGCCCAATTATTGGAATATTATAAGGATAAGAATCTGAACGAAAGATTTCGTTACACGACAAACCAAAATCAAGACTATTTCCCTTTCGACGAGAATCTCAACACTGACTGGCAAGATGCCATCTTCCAGAATGCCATTCAGCAGAAATACAATCTGTCTATCGCTGGAGGAGGTAAAAATATGCGTTACCGAATCTCAGGCGAATATTTCGACCAAGAAGGGATCCTGATATGTACCGGAATGAAGCGATTCGCTTTCCGTTCCAACTTCGACATCGAATTAAATAAGTGGGCAAAAGTAACTGTCAACTTTGCTCCTACATTTATCAATCAGAAAAGAACAAGAGAAGGTGGAGAAGGATCAAACAGCGTAATCCGAACTGCAATCTCCATGTATCCCTTTTTCCCGGTCAAACTTCCTAATGGAGATTATTTCTCTACATTAGAGTACAACTTGGCCCCAACTAACATAGCCGATTCAAGAGACCCCGAAACCGGTGCCTTCCCAACGCTTTCCGATTCGCCATTGGCCGACAATCAAGACAATCCAGTCAGAATCGCTCACGAATACAAAAACGAGACGAGTCAGAATCGTATTATCGGTGGGCTTAACTTCGAATTGAAATTGGCTAAAGGGTTAACGTTTAAACCGTCATTGGCCATTGATTTCATGTCATCCGAGAACTCAATATGGTACCCAGCTTCCATTGGCAAAAACCGTACCGACTCTGAGGCTTCCACCACTATGACTCGCAAACTCATGTGGATTAACGAAAATATACTGACCTATCAGAAAGAATTCGGAGATCATAACATCAGTGCTGTAGGAGGTGTCACTATACAAAGTAACCAACTCAACAAGCTTTACACGTCCGCCTACCATTTTGCAACAGAATCTCTCCCTTCCATCAACGGAGGTGTAGTCAACGGAGGTTCTTATGATAAGACTGAAGATCGTATGCTATCCTATATAGCCCGACTGACCTACGACTACAAAAGAAAATATATGATTCAGGGAGTATTTCGTGCAGATGGTTCAAGTCGTTTTGGAAAGAACAACAAATACGGTTATTTCCCCTCCATTTCCGCAGGATGGGCCATGACGGAAGAAAAATTCATGAAGCCACTCAAGAAAGTACTTAGTGAACTGAAATTACGAGGTAGTTTTGGTCTGTCTGGCAACAATGCTATCGGAGACTACAACTATGAGACCAAAATGTCACAGCAATCGTATATAGTCGATGGTTCTGTCGTAAGTGGTTGGGCTCCGTCAAACATTGCGAATCCGGACTTGAAATGGGAAGTGTCCAAACAGACTAATTTAGGTGTAGACATAGGACTTTTCCACAACCGAATATTCATGCAACTTGATTTGTACAAGTCTATCACTTCCGATATGCTTCTGAATACAATCGTTCCAAGCACTTTAGGAGTTTCACGCATGTTACAAAACGTCGGTTCCGTTGAAAACAAAGGTATCGAGTTCAATATTGTATCCCGCAACCTGACCGGCAAATTCAAATGGACAACTACGTTCAACATCTCCGCCAACCGGAACAAAGTATTGGCACTAGGACTCGATTCTGAAGCCATCACTGATGGAGTGGCAGAATCAAACATCACTAAAGTAGGCTATCCGATAGGTATGTTCTACGGAAATGTATTCGGCGGCATTTATCAGTCAATGGAAGAAATTCAAGCATTGCGGAATGACCCTTATTCAGGACTGGCTTTCGACCCGAACGTTCGGCCGGGAGACTGTAAATGGTACGATCTCAACGGTGACGGACTTTATGATGACAATGACCGTACTATTATAGGAAATCCTTACCCACGTTTCAATGCCGGTATGGTCAACACATTCTCATACAGAAACTTTTCATTTAGTTTTCAGTTGAACGGACAATACGGAAATCAGATTTACAACTATACATTACGTGAGACACTGCGCGGAAACAACAATAACAACCTTTCCATCAAAGTAGTAGATAGATGGCGTTCGCCCGAATCGCCGGGTAACGGCTTAGCAGACCGTACTTACACCTCCAATGATGTACGTCCAACCACGGAAATGAGTAAATTTACCAACCGATATCTCGAAGACGGTTCTTATCTGTCCATCCGTAACATCCAGCTTTCATACACATTCGACAAGAAAATGCTCCGAAAAACCTTTCTGAACGGATTAGTACTAAGTTTCAATATTGACAACTTGCATACTTTCACTAAATATACCGGTATGAACCCTGAAGCCAACACATTCCGTTCGGCTACCGCACCGGGCATCGACCGTACCGGATATCCTTTATCTAGAAATTTCACCATAGGGCTGAAAGCTACATTATAAATCTAAAGCATGAAAAAGAATATGAAGAATCTGAAGAATATATTTACAGTGGCATTGATCGCCACCTGCATGTCCGGTTGTACCGGTTTTCTAGATATCGAGCCGGAAACCACTTTAACGGGTAAAAATTTCTACAAGTCACCTGATGATATACGTTCGGCATTGTACTCAACTTACTCTTCATTGAGAGATAACGGGCTGTATTCGGCCAGCATCTATCTTTTCGGTGATGTGCGTTCGGATGTTGCATTTCCAAATCAAACTAATTACTATGCCAATACTTTCCGACATGAAATTGAAAAATTTACCATATCTGCCAACAATAGTGGAAACCAAAACTATTGGGCTCATCACTACAAAGGAATCATAAGAGCCAATACAGTCATCGAAAAAGGGAAAGAACTCTTCGGGAATGATGAAACCGTTCAAAAATACATTGCAGAGGCCGAAGTACTACGTGCCCTTTTCTATTTCAACTTAGTTCGCGCTTACGGTGGAGTACCCATCATCATGGATATTCCACAAGAATACACCGATTCCAGAGGTCATCTGCGTGCATCTGCAGAAGAGGTCTATATACGGATTCTCACCGATCTGACTTCTGCCATCGAATCGAACAACCTCTATAGATCGACAAACAGCGGAGAAAAAACTCCGACAGGAAGAGTTGACAAATATGTGGCAGAAGCCTTACTGGGAAAAGTACTCCTATCTATGCCAAACGACATCACGGAAGCCGCTTACCCCGATGTAGAAACATGGAAAGATATATCCATTAATCCGAATATTACCGTATTTTATCCGAAAACAACTACTACGCAATATGAAGCTGCCAAGTATTATCTGGAAGATGTGATAAACAATGGAGGATATGAATTATATCCGAATTTCAGCGAATTGTTCAAATCCACCAACAAACATTCATGCGAGTCCATATGGGAAGTGGAATACAAAACCGGTCAAGTGGAAGGATTGGGAAGTCCGTTCTATACTCTTTTCTCACCTGCTTCTTATGCACCTCGTAATAAAGCCAATTCAAACGGATATATCCCGTCTCCCATTTCAAATCAAGGAAACGGTGCATGCTCACCGACCGGATATTTTATGGATATGGCAAAAAAATGGGATTCTATGTATCCCGATTATCAATATGAAGTACGAAAATTTGATGATATTATCTACACCGATACACGCATTAGCAACGGTAATATCAAATTAGATACGGACGGCATTTCTTATCTCCCGGTTAATGAGAACAAAGATTATCCGCAAGACGTTGCATATCCTTACGACCCTTATACCGGTACCTCTTTCCGGGCTTCTGTAAAAGGCTTTAATGCAGATAACCAGTGGATGTGCGGCAAATACATGAGCTCATCAGAGTATAAAGTAAATGATTCTGATGACAATTGGTATATCCTCCGTTTTGCAGACATACTGCTGTTATTGGCAGAAGCAGAAGCGCATATCAGTGACGGGATCCTGTCACAAAGCGTTTTAAATAAAACAATCAACCTTGTACGGGAAAGAGCCGGCATTGTTCCGTATCTTGCGTCTGGAGACCCTAATAAAGAATGGGTCTTAGATACTCCAGAAAAAGTTTATCAGGCAATCTATGACGAACGAACATTGGAGTTGGCTTTCGAAGGGCACCGCTGGTTTGACCTCGTTCGTTCAGGAAAAGCTGTAGAAGTGATGAACCAACACTTCACCAATTTCTATAATGCCTATACTTCCAACAGTTCTCCTAATGTAAACAACTACTATATGAAGAGTGAAAAATTTGAGATTGATCAATACTGTACCTTATTCCCAATTCCGTCACAGGAAATACGTTCCAATCCCAAACTGACACAGAATTATGGTGCAAGATGACAAATGTTATATAAACGAAAGGAAACATGATTATGAATAAGATTACCACATTACTATCCATATTGTTTATTTCAGGTCTGTTCTGTTCCTGCGAACACCCCGGAATGGAATATATTATACAAGAAAAAGGGTTGAACGTACAAGAATCAACCATTTATGTAGATGGATTCCTTGCTAAAGGTACTCCCGCTTTTGCCGGTGATGAAAATGAACCCGGTGACCGCTTGGGGATTCCGTTCGTCAATGGTTTTGGCCGGAAACTACTCGTCAAGTTTGTTGACCGGTCATCCGAAACCGGATTGAAAATAGAAGACGGAGAAGTACAACTCTCCTTTCAGGGAGACAAACAATATGCTTATTTCCCGATAAGCGGAACCCCAACACAAGACGGATCGGTACCCATCTCATTTGACATTTTTGAAAATGGAGAAAAAATTGGTACTACCATCACTAAAACGATTCCGATTTGGGCTGAGGGCACTCAACGTCCTGCACGCGAATTCATTCCTACCAGTGAAAAACCTTTTGTTCTTCTTGGTGGAGAAATTAACTGGGTAAATCAATCTGCTCCAATAACCGGAGCACAAAACGAACAAATATTTTGGTATGCCCGAATGTCCAGTCCCTCCACAGAAATCAAAACTGCAGGACTTACATACAACTGCGTTGCTAATCTACGTTACAATTCCATTATGATTGCCAATAATGCCATTCGTCCCAGCTTTACCGAAGATAATGGTGTAAAAGCGCTTACCTTATTTACTCCCACCCCAGAAAATATGGAACAATACCCCGAGGCTTTTACATTAAAAGACGGTACTCTAAGTCACGTTTGGGGAGAAAATGATATATTCTTTCATGGAACAAATTCAAAACCAATATCTGTAGGCATGTGGGACGAAAACACTCCTGATATACTCTATGGCGGAAACCGCACACGTCCCATGTCATCCGCATCTTGGACTATCAGTGCTTCAACGCCCAAATCTTATATCGAAAAACCAGGTAACTATAAGATATACATCAAGTATACAAATACAGATGCCGGTAATGACATCATACAGTATTTTCCCAAACATCCTGTCACAGGAGAAACAGGATGGGTACCCTTTGAATTTACAATTACAGAAAATCCAGTATCCGGATTTATAGTCAACCCCAACCTTACTACCGATACTCCTGATGTACCGACTTTCAATGAAGATTGGGAACCTACAGAAAGCAATCCCGTAAAAGCAATACGAGGCGAATTGGTACAGAAAAGTAACCAGCAAACGAAAATACTGACCAAAGGGGAGGCACTTGGAGGTAATACTGCTATGCGCATTTGGTTTGCAACATACAAATCAGAAGGGGCTACAGTACCAACAGGTTATAACTTCAAAGCACATGATGATAACAAAAACAATTGGTTCAGAGGATTCTACACACCAGATGTTGTAAAGGTAGCCGGTGACAAGTCCAAAATTGGAGCTGGAACAGCCAACAAGAAAAGTAACGAGATCGTTCATTTCTTTGAAGATTCAAAACTAAATGAAAAGTATTTCATATCGTATGTCGATTTCAATGCGGATGCAGGTACCTTATTGAATAAAGCGGGAACATTCACTTTCATATTCGAGTCACTGCCTAATTCGGGTACGGCATACCCAAAATTTGAAAATGGATTCACTTGTCCTATAAATGTCATAGTACAAGAATAAATAGCAAACGTGAGCTCAATGATTTTTCATATTGTATCATTCTGAAAGTTCATTGAGCTCACGTTGACCGATTGAAAAGAAAATAAAACTCACAAAAGATTTAACAAAGGTGATGAACAAACTAATAACAATCTCATCTGTACTCCTTACAGCAACTGCCGTAAAGGCACAATCGCCCAATGTGATATTCATATTAGCAGACGATTTAGGCTATGGAGATATTTCAGCATTCAATCCGGAATCCAAAATCCACACCCCAAACATTGATAATTTGACACACTCCGGAATTTCCTTTACGGATGCCCATTCATCTTCCGCGCTCTCTACTCCTTCACGCTATTCCATTATCACTGGAAGGTATCCTTGGAGAACAACTATGAAAAGTGGAGTATTGAATGGATTCTCTCCAGCCATGATTACTCCCGACCGCCGTACAATCGCCCAAATGTTTTCTGAGAACGGCTACAACACTGCTTGTATCGGAAAATGGCATCTTGGCTGGGATTGGGCATATCCTCAAAATGCCAAAAACAAACAGGATGTGGATTTCTCACTCCCTATCAAGAATGGTCCTACGGACAGAGGATTCGATTATTTTTACGGCATACCTGCTTCACTCGGAACAGCTCCACACGTTTATGTAGAAAACGATAAAGTGACAGCTCTTCCCAATCGCACCATTGGTCCGCAAAAGGGAATCAAACTGATACGTAATGGAGTCGCAGGTGCCGATTTTGAGCCACAAGACTGCCTACCCAATATTATACGTCATGGTATAGACTACATTAATAAACAGCGTGACAGTAAAAAGCCGTTCTTCCTATATCTTCCTATCACAGCACCGCATACTCCCGTATTGCCGGCAAAAAAATATCAAGGTCAGACAATCATAGGAGATTATGGAGATTTCGTAGTTATGATAGACGACATGGTACAGCAAATCGTAGAAACATTGAAGAAAAACAATCAACTAGAGAATACCATCATTATTTTCACTTCAGATAACGGATGCGCTCCATACATAGGTGTAGAAGAAATGGAAAATAAAGGGCATCACCCAAGTTACATCTACAGAGGTTATAAAAACGACATTTATGAAGGTGGGCACCGTATTCCACTCATCGTTTCCTGGCAAGGAAAATATACGAACGAAACCAACAGTTCATTGGTATCACTCACCGACTTCTATGCCACCTTTGCCCAAATGGTGAACTACCAATTGAAAGATGAAGAAGCGGTGGACAGTTATAGTATATGGCCTATACTAAGCAAAAAAGGAAATTCTGCCCGAAAAGATCTTATCTATGAATCGGGAAAAGGTTATCTATCTCTACGTACGCCTCAGCTAAAATTAGTATTCCACGGTGGTTCAGGAGGATGGGGATACCCTAATAAACCTGCTGATCTAGCCAAACTACCCAGCATGCAACTCTTTAACCTTAAAGAAGACCCTTCGGAGAAGAAGAATATCATCAGTAACAAACGCTACAAAAAAGATGTGGATAAAATGACACAGATGATCAAAAAGTATGTGGAAGAAGGACGTTCTACCCCAGGAAAGAGGAGTGCGAATGATACTGGTAATAGCTGGAAGCAAATCGAAATATTCATGCAATAAACAAAACCTAGAAGTTAGAATATAAACATCTAAAACTATCAACAAATGAAAGTCATTAATAGCTTCTTATGGGAATGTCTCGCTATAATTCCCTCCGTTTTGATGGCCCAAACAGCTAACAAACAGCCTAATATTGTGTTGATCTTAGCTGATGATATGGGACGTGAATGTTTAGGATGTTATGGCAGTACCTATCAAACACCAAACCTTGACAAACTTTCAGAAATAGGAGTGAGATTCGACAACTGTTTCTCTCAACCCTTAAGCACACCATCGCGCGTACAACTAATGACAGGTAAATACAATAATAAAAATTACTCCTGCTTTGGGCACTTAAATCAAAAGGAGAAAACCTTTGCCCATTTAGCAAAGGACGCCGGATATACCACTATGATAGCTGGCAAATGGCAATTAGGCAGAAACAGAAATCTGCCTAATCATTTTGGTTTCGATCACTATTGCCTTTGGCAGTTAAGCTATGACAGGATGATAAAAGAAAGATATGCCGCTCCACTAATAGAACAAGATGGAAATATAAAGCTTTACTCAAACAATGAATATGGACCGGATATATTCACTCAATATGTGATTGATTTTATTGAAGAGAACAAAACTAAGCCCTTTTTCATATATTATCCTATGGTATTAGTGCATAATCCATTTTACCCCACTCCTCAAAGTGATGTATGGAAAGATCCCTCCATGCGTGAAGTACGCAATACCGCCAATTTCACAAAGATGGTAGAACATGTGGATAAAAACATAAACATGATATTCAACAAGTTAGAAAATTTAAACTTATTGAACAATACCATTATCATTTTTATTGGAGATAACGGAACAAACCGTAACATAAGAACAACCATGAAAGATGGAACAATAGTAAGGGGTGGGAAGGGGCTAACAATTGATACTGGAGTACGTGTACCTATGATAGTTTATTGGGGAAAAAATAACAATACAAAGCATGAATGTGCAGATATGATAGATTTCACCGATTTTATGCCTACTTTTGCAGAAGCTATGAATATTAAAGTGCCTAAACAATGGGATATAGATGGACAAAGCTTTTTACCTCAAATAAAGGGAGAAAAAGGTAAGTCTCGCGAATGGGTATTCTGTCATTATGATTCAAGATTTAACGCGTCCGCGAGTAAAAATGCAAAACAATTTTTTAGAGACATGCGATATAAGCTCTATTCCGATGGTAATTTTTACGATACAATAAAAGATCCTAAAGAAACGAATCCTATTGCAAAGGGTAAAGGAAATGCCGAAGCTGAAAAATCAAGAAGAAAACTAGAAAGACTCTTTGCAAATATACCAGCTTGGAAAGTAGGAGATCCTGCAATACCCATGTGTATACTACCAGAATTTCCTTTATTACAAACCCCTAAAAACATAAGTCTAGAGCAAATATTACACTCATATTAAAAAAACATGCATAAACTAATCACCCTTTCATCCGCATTACTTGCGACAGCAGCCGTAAGAGCACAATCTCCCAATGTAATATTTATATTGGCGGACGATTTAGGATATGGAGACATCTCAGCGTTCAATCCAGAATCTAAGATTCCTACTCCTAACATTGATAATCTAACTCAAGATGGGATTACTTTTACAGATGCCCACTCCTCTTCCGCCTTGTCAACACCGTCACGATATTCCATTCTCACCGGAAGATACCCTTGGCGAACAAAATTAAAAGAAGGTGTACTCGACGGTTACTCGCCTGCTATGATTACACCCGACCGTCGGACAATCGCCCAAATGTTTTCTGAAAATGGCTACAATACCGCCTGTATTGGAAAATGGCATTTAGGCTGGGATTGGGGATATCCTCAAAATGCGAAAAATAAGAAAGATGTAGACTTTTCATTACCTATAAAAAATGGTCCCACAGACCGAGGATTCGACTATTTTTATGGTATACCTTCTTCTCTTGACATAGCTCCTTATGTTTATGTAGAAAACAATAAAGTAACTGCTCTTCCCGACCATATCATTGAACCGCAGAAGGGACTCGGTTTAATGCACGGAGGAGTGGCAGGAGCCGGCTTTGATCCACAGGATTGTCTACCAAACATAATACGTCATAGTATAGACTATATTGACAAACAGCGTAACAGTAAAAAACCATTCTTCCTATATTTGCCTATTACAGCACCACACACACCAGTGTTGCCGTCAGACAAATATAAAGGTAAAACAACAATAGGAGCCTACGGAGATTTTGTAGTCATGATAGATGATATGGTACAACAAATCGTGGAAACATTGAAGAAAAATAACCAATTGGATAATACTATCATTATTTTTACTTCTGATAATGGCTGTGCTCCTTATATCGGCGTAAAAGAAATGGAAAAGCAAGGTCATTTTCCCAGTTATATTTACAGAGGATATAAAACAGATATTTACGAAGGAGGACACAGAATTCCTCTAATAGTATCTTGGAAAGGGAAGTTCTCGAATAAAATAAGTAATTCCCTTGTTTCTCTTACCGATTTCTATGCGACCTTTGCACAAATGGTCAATCATAAACTAAAAACTGAAGAGGCTGTAGATAGTTACAGTATGTGGCCTATATTAAGTAAAGAAGGGACTTCTACCCGAAAGGACCTTATTTATGAATCAGGGAAAGGATATTTGTCTCTACGCACACCACAACTTAAACTAGTTTTTAATGGAGGTTCAGGCGGATGGGGATACCCCAATAAGCCTGCTGATTTGGCCCAACTACCTCCAATGCAGCTATTTGATCTTGAAAAAGACCCATCAGAGAAAGAAAATATTATCCATGATAAACGCTATAAACAGGAAGTAAAAGAAATGACACGACTCATCAGAAAGTATGTAAAGGAAGGACGTTCCACACCAGGAACAGAAGTAGCGAATGATACTGAAGACAAGTGGAAGCAAGTAAATATTTTTATGCAATAATCATTTATAAAATAATAAAATCATGCATTACTTATTAGTGAATATTATTTGTGCATTAACTTTATCGAATGCCAGTCCCGACGTAGAAAGAGCACAGCAGACCCTAGATTCTCTTTACCAAAACTATGCAGCACCCAACACGTGTCTGTTACGTGAGAACTATCCTTTTAACCAAGACAATAAGGCAACTTATCTGGCATCAGAAGAACAAGCAAAAAGACGCAATGAATATTCCTACCTTTGGCCGTATT
>ENA-ORUF01002127-ORUF01002127.1-human-gut-metagenome-genome-assembly--contig:-NODE-2127-length-18330-cov-2.445800_pt1 | contig 18330 bp, 15 predicted proteins | sample MGYA00242077_ERZ509203 | MGnify/ENA primary metagenome ERZ509203 (study PRJEB26280, sample SAMEA2338834) | human gut metagenome | biome: human gut; feature: human-associated habitat; material: faeces... | reverse complement strand
CGGCCCAGTGTTTACAATAGAAGATGGATTATTTTGCGTACTGGCGTTGTATCTGCGCCCCGGGTGGATACGGCGGCAACCGTAAAAAATACAAAAGGAGAAACGAGGGATCATATTTTCATGTCATCCAAATTCAAACGCAGCGCCCTCGGCGCGCGCGTGCCGCATGAAAAGAAAACATCCGGTATGGCCACTGTCGCCATGCCCCTGCCCGAAAAGATCGTGCTGCCCATGCAGCAGCATATCGGCGCGCCGTGCACCCCCACGGTGAAAAAGGGCGATGCGGTGCTGGTGGGTACCGTTGTGGGCGCGGCGGGCGGTTTCGTCGGCGCAGCCATCCACAGCGGCGTGTCCGGCACCGTGGAGGCCGTGGAGGCCGTGGAGACCGTGCATATGCCCAACGGCCGTTCGGTACCGGCTGTCGTCATCAGGGCCGACGGCGAGCAGACGCCGGACCCGGCCTGTGTTCCGCCCGAGGTGACGGACCACGCTTCGCTCATTGCGGCGGTGCAGGCGTGCGGCCTGGTGGGCTTGGGCGGCGCGGGTTTCCCCACGGCGGTCAAGCTCTCGCCCAAGGATCTTTCGGCCATCGACACCCTCGTCATCAACGGCGCGGAATGCGAGCCGTACATTACCTCGGACAACCGGGAATTTCTGGAATGCTCCGAGAGCGTGATGCGCGGTATTGCGGCCGTCAAGCAGCATCTGGGCATCAAAAAGGTCGTCATCGGCATTGAGCGCAACAAGCCTGAGGCCATCGACCTTATGTTCAGCCTTGTGAAGAACGACCCGGATTATTCCGTTATGCCCCTGCAGAGCCGTTATCCCCAAGGGGCGGAAAAGGTGCTCATTGAAAAGACCACGGGGCGCGAAGTACCCCGGGGCGGTCTGCCCGCGGACGCAGGCGTTATCGTGCTGAACGTCACCACGGTGTCCACACTGGGCAAATACCTGGCCACGGGCATGCCTCTCACGACCAAGCGCCTGACCGTGGACGGCGACGCCATCGGCGAAGCGAAGAACGTAGAGGTCGTCATCGGCACGCCCATCGGCGACGTGCTGGACTTCTGCGGCGTAAAGGACGATGTTTCCAAGATCCTGATGGGCGGCCCGATGATGGGGACTGCCGTAGCGGACCCGGCTTTCCCCGTGCTGAAGCAGAACAATGCGCTGGTGGCTTTCGGCCCGGCGGCGGCCGCTCTGCCCGCTCCCGGTCCGTGTATCCGCTGCGGCAACTGCATCAATGCCTGCCCCATGGGCCTTTCGCCTGTGGAGATCGCGGGCGCGTACACCAAGAACGACGGCGAGATGCTGGACAAGCTGATGGTGGACCTGTGCATCGGCTGCGGAACATGCAGCTATGTGTGCCCGGCCAAGCGGCCCGTCACACAGACGATGAATCTGGCCAAGGCCGTGTGGCAGAAAAATAAGAACGGAGGGAAGAAATAACGATGGAAAGCAAAAAACTGATCGTTACCGCGTCCCCCCATATCACCAACCATACCAGCACGCGGGGGCTTATGCTCAACGTGTGCATCGCGCTGCTGCCCGCACTGGTGGCCAGCACGCTTATTTTCGGCGCGCGGGCACTGCTGGTCACGGGCGTTACTGTGGCGGCCTGTGTGGGCTTCGAAGCGCTGTACTGCGTCGTGATGAAAAAGCCGGTTCCGGTGGGGGACTTCTCCGCCGTTGTCACAGGCATGATCCTGGCTTTCAACCTGCCCGCGACCATTCCGCTGTGGATCGCCATCATCGGCGCTTTCGTCGCCATCGTGGTGGCAAAGCAGCTGTTCGGCGGTCTGGGCTTCAATTTTGCAAATCCCGCCCTGTTGGGACGCATCGTGCTGTTCATCGGCTTTGCGGGCCGCATGACGGCTTATGCCTTTCCCCAGACGGACATTGATGCGCTGGCCAGCGCCACGCCTCTCGTGGCGGGCAACAGCATGGCAGGCAAGGACATGCTGTTGCAGCTGCTGCTGGGCGCCCACGGCGGCGTATTGGGCGAGACCTGCGCCGTGGCGCTTATTCTGGGCGGCATTTACCTGATCGCCACCAAAACGATCAGCGCGGCCATTCCGCTGTCCTACATCGGTACCGTGGCCGTGCTCAGCTTGGTGCTGGGGCAGGATGTGGTGCTGCAGCTCTTTTCCGGCGGGCTTTTGCTGGGCGCGTTCTTCATGGCGACGGATTACGTCACCAGCCCGTTCACCTTCACGGGTCGTATCGTTTACGGCGTATGCCTGGGCGTCATCACCTGCATCATCCGGTTCTACGGCAACATGGCCGAAGGTGTCAGCTTTGCGTTGCTGCTGATGAACCTGCTGGTGCCTTATATCAATGACCTCACGCGCCAGAAACCGCTGGGAGGTGCCAAAGCCAAATGAAAAACACCTGGAATGATTTTGTAAAACCCATCGTGGTGCTGGGCGTCATCTGCCTGGTCACAAGCCTTCTGCTGGCTGTGACAAACAATGTGACGGCCCCCATCATCGCGGAAAACGCCGTCAAAACGGCAAACGCCACGCGGCAGGCTCTGCTGCCGTCGGCAGACACCTTTACGGAGGTGGCGCCGGAAACCCCTACCGAGGGCGTGACGGCCATTTATAAGGCGGACAACGACAGCGGCTACGTCATTACCGCGCAGGCAAAGGGCTACGGCGGCGAGGTGCCCGTCATGGTGGCGTTCAACGCCGAAGGCACGATCGAAGCCGTTCAATTCCTGGACAACGACGAAACGCCGGGCCTTGGCCAGAAGGTCAAGAGCGAAGCGTTCCAGAGCCAGTTTTCCGGTATGCCCGCCGAAGAATTCGGCCTCTCCGACATCGATGCCATCACGGGCGCGACGATTTCCTCCGGCGCGGCTGCCTCGGCCATCAACGCGGCTATCGCGGCGTATAATCAGGAAGCCGGCGTGGCAGGAGAGGACCTTTCGGCCCTTTCGCCCGAAGAGCTGCGCGCGGCGCTGCTGCCCGACGCAGGCGCCATCACGCCTGTGGACGTCTCCGCCGACGGTGTGACGGAGGCTTACAAGGGCGAAGCTTACGGCGTTGTGATCTATGCGCAGGCGGAGGGCTTTTACAAAAAGCCGGTGACCGCGGCGGTTGGATTCGACGACGACGGCGTGATCACGGGCGTATACATCGACGCCTCCAATGAAACGGCGGATGTGGGCGGACAGGTGGGCCGTCCGCGGTTTGCCGGACAATTCGTGGGCAAGACGAGCCTGGACGGCGTGGACGCCGTGGCGGGCGCGACGATTTCCTCGAACGCGGCGATGGATGCGGTGCAGAAGGCCATTGACGCGTTCAGCACAGTGAAAGGGGCGTGAGCGGAATGAAGGAAAAACTGAAGGTATTCTCCAACGGCCTTTTGAAGGAGAACCCGTCGCTGCGCCTGGTGCTGGGCACCTGCCCCACGCTGGCCGTCACCACGCTGGCCGTCAACGGTCTGGGCATGGGCCTTGCGGCCACGTTTGTGCTGGTGTGCTCCAACATCGCCATTTCGGCGCTGCGCAAGATCATCCCCGATAAGGTTCGTCTGCCGGCCTACATCACGGTCATCGCCACGTTTGTGACGGTACTGCAGATGCTGGTGAAGGCGTTTGTGCCTGCGCTGGATTCGGCGCTGGGCATCTTCCTGCCGCTCATCGTGGTGAACTGCATCATCCTGGGCCGTGCCGAGATGTTCGCTTCCAAGAACAGCATCGGCCTTTCGGCGCTGGACGGCCTGGGCATGGGTCTGGGCTTTACGGGAACTCTGGTGGTGATGGGCTCCGTCCGCGAGGTGCTGGGCGCCGGTACGCTGTTCGGCGTACAGGTCATGCCCGCGGCAGTGGACCCCATGACTGTGTTCATTACCCCTCCCGGCGGCTTCTTCGTGTTCGGCTGCCTGATGGCGCTGGTGATCTGGATCGAGATCAAGACAAACAACCGCAAGGTGCGCAGCATCGGCTGCGAGGGCTGTCCCTCGGCCAGCGTATGCGGCGGCAAATGCGCGGATAAAGCGGAAGGAGGCGAGGCGTAATGGCTGTTAAGCTGGCAATGATCTTCTTCAGCATGATCCTCGTGAACAACTATGTGCTGGTGCAGTTCCTGGGCATCTGCCCGTTCCTGGGCGTTTCCAAAAAGCTGGATTCCGCCGTGGGCATGTCTGCCGCCGTCATCTTTGTCATGGCGCTGGCCACCAGTGTTACCTGGCCCATCTACACCTATTTGCTGGAGCCAAACGGCATGGCTTATCTGCAGACCATTGTGTTTATCCTCATCATCGCGGTGCTGGTGCAGCTGGTTGAGATCATCCTCAAAAAGTTCATGCCCCCGCTGTACAAGGCGCTGGGTGTGTATCTGCCGCTCATCACCACCAACTGCGCGGTGCTGGGCGTGACAATTTCCGTGCTGGACGAGGGCTACAACTTTGCCGAGAGCCTGGTGTGCGCTGTGGGCGCGGGCGTGGGCTTCATGGTGGCCATGGTGCTGTTCTCCGGCGTGCGCAAACGGCTGGAGGATGCCCAGCCTCCCAAGTGCTTTGAGGGCCTGCCCATCACGCTTGTGGCGGCAAGCGTCACCAGCCTGTCCTTCATGGGCTTCGGCGGCGTCATCGAAAATATCTTCGCGGGCCATTAAGGAAGGAGAGAGAGCATGAGTATCGTAACAGCGGTGGCGGTTGTCACCGTCATCGGCCTTCTGGGCGCCGCGATCCTGGTTGTGGCGGCACATTTTATGCACGTAGAGGAAGACCCCCGCGTGGGAGAGGTGCTGGGCGTGCTGCCCGGCGCTAACTGCGGCGGCTGCGGCTACGCCGGCTGTGCCGACTATGCAAAAGCCATTGTCGAGGGCGCGCCGGTGAACAAATGTGTGCCCGGCGGTGCAAAATGTGCGGCCGCGGCTGCAGCCATCATGGGCGTGGAAGCGGGCGAAGTTGTGAAGCGCAAGGCTATCGTAGCCTGCCAGGGCAGCTACGACCACACGCAGGATAAGTATGAGTACGAAGGCATTGAAAGCTGTGCCGCCTGCGCCGCGCTGTATTCCGGCCGCGCCGCCTGTGAATACGGCTGTTTGGGCTACGGGGACTGTGTCAAGGCCTGCAAGTTCGACGCCATCACGGTGTCAAACGGGCTTGCCCGTGTGAATCCGGAAAAATGCACAGGCTGCGGCGCCTGCGAGCAGGCGTGCCCCAAAAAGGTGATCTGGATTCGGCCGGAGAGCGAAAAGCCCGTTGTCATGTGCGCCAATCACGACCGCGGCGCCCTGACGCGCAAGGCCTGCACGGCAGGCTGCATCGGCTGCATGAAGTGCGAAAAGAGCTGCCCGGAGGGCGCCATCAAGGTGACCAATAACGTGGCCCGTGTAGACTATGAAAAGTGTACGGGCTGCCGCACCTGTATGAATGTGTGCCCGGTGCATGCCATCACCATCCCAAAGATCGTTTGACCGGTAGGTTCCCGGCTTTGCTGACCCGCCCTGCTGCTTTTGCAGCGGGGCGGGTTTCTGCATACATGGCGTGATGCAAAATACCGTGCCTGTTTCCCAAAAAGGATGCGTTTTGCAAAAATTTGTTTTATAATACAATTATAAGATATTTATTTTAGTATATAAACCATGGGAAAATGCTCTCACGGCAGTGTATAATACGGGCAGGGCGGTGCGGCACAGTTTCAGTGCGGCCGGCCTGGGACGGAAGGCGGGAGCCATGTGCCGCAGGGCGTTGAGGAAAGGAGAACGAATGTGGAGCTTTCGGTACAGAGCGCCCAGCGTATCGTGGACGAGATCAGCGGCATCGTGGGGCAGCACATCAACATGATGGACGAACGGGGAAATATCATTGCCAGCACGGACGGCACACGGGTGGGCCACTTCCACGCAGGGGCAAAACGCATTGTAGAGGAGGGCTTGCCGGAGCTGTACGTCCGTCCGGAGGATGCCACGCCTACCGTGCGGGCGGGGCTGAACCTGCCCATCACACACGGGGGCCGTACCGTGGGCGTCATCGGCATCACAGGCGCGTACGAGCAGGTCATCGGATACGGCCAGGTCGTGAAAAAGATGACGGAGATCCTTATCCGCGAGGGCAATGAACAGGATGAAAAGCGGCTGGACCAGCGTGTGCGCAGCCGTTTTCTGGAGGACTGGGTGTTGGGCGGCGGCTTGCTGCAGCCGCAGGTGCTGGCGGAACGCGGGCTGGCATTGGGTGTGGACATTACAGTGCCGCGCCGGGTAATGGTGGTGAGTGTGCGGGACCTTGCCCTCTACACCGACACCGCCGCCGGACAAAAACGCATCGACCAGCTGGAGACGGCGGTCTCCGGACTTGTGGAGGGCGAGGCGGGCGGTATCATTCTGCGGAATGCAGCGCGGCAGATTCTGCTGCTGCGTGCGCGGCCGGACGCTCAGATGCAGGCCATGGCACAGCGTTTGTGCGTCATGGCGCGGGAACGCTTTGGTCTGCGGCTGGCAGTGGGGATCGACGGCGGCGCGCCGGATGTGCACCGGGCTTATGCCCAGGCAAATAAGGCGTGGCGTTCGGCTCGCATGGCGCCGGAAGGCGTGCTGCCTTACGACAGTGTGACGCTGGAGCTGTTCACAGGCGATGTGCCGCGCCAGACCAAGGAAGAATATCTGCGTAAGGTATTTCGGGGCTGCACTTACGAGGAGCTGCGCCGATGGATTGGACTTCTGGAGGCATACTTTGCGGCGGAGGGTTCCATCCAGGCAGCGGCGGATGCATTGTATATCCACAAAAACACTCTGCAGTACCGTTTGAAGCGGCTGGAGGAGCTGACGGGCTGCGATGTGCGCCGGCCCAGCCAAGCACCGGTATTCTATATGGCAGTGCTTTTTTTCAAGGAAGTGGAAGGCAGCCTGCTTTTGATGGGAAGCTGAAACTGGACAATTAAACCAAATCTGTCGCGCGGCCTTGCGCGGTATTGGCATGAGGAACAGAGATCTCGCTTGAAATACGGCTTGAAAGACGGGCGCAAAACATCATAAAACAGCGTGCGGCCCGGTACACTGTATCAACAGGCGGCACCCGGCAGCAGCGGGTGCGCAAAGCCGATTCAAAAGGAGGTTTCATCATGTCAGGTTTTCCGCTTATCCTTGCGTTCGTGGCGGCCATTGTCCTTATGATCCTGGCCATCTCGAAATGGAAGATCCACCCATTCCTTTCCATCATGGGCATCTCGCTGGTGCTGGGGCTTGTGGCGGGCGTGCCGCTGGTGAACAGGACAGCCGCGGACGGCGCTGTCACGCCGGGGCTTGCCAACGTCATCGGCTCGGGTTTTTCCGGCACGTTCACCAGCATCGGCATTGTCATCATCCTGGGTGCGCTCATCGGCACGATCCTGGAGGCCACAGGCGCGGCATTGAAGCTGGCGGATATGGTCATCCATGTGGTGGGGAAAAAACGGCCGGAGCTGGCTGTGCTGCTCATGGGCTGGGTGGTTTCCATCCCCGTGTTCTGTGATTCAGGGTTTGTTATCCTCAACCCCATCCGCAAGGCGCTGGTAAAGCGCACAATGACGTCCAGCGTGGCCATGACAGTGGCGCTTTCGGCCGGGCTGTATATCTCTCACGTATTCATTCCGCCTACGCCGGGGCCCATTGCCGCGGCCAGCACGCTGGGCATCGGCGACAACCTGCTGCTCGTTATGGGCATGGGCGCGCTGTGCTCCATCATTCCCCTGTTTGTGGGCTACTTCTTCGCAAAGTACATCGGCAAAAAGGTAAAAGCGGGCGATGAGGCATGCGACGGCGAAACGGCCAGGACATACGAGGAGCTGGTGGCGGAGTTCGGCAAGCTGCCCGGCGGGGCGGCGGCGCTGGCGCCCATTGTCGTGCCCATCCTGCTGATGGCGCTGGGCTCCATCGCGGCCATGGCGGGCTGGACGGGCTTTGCCTATGATCTGTGTGCATTTTTGGGCGCACCCATCATCGCGCTGGCGGTGGGCACGCTGTTCGGTGTAGCACTGCTTGCGGGTGCGAAACGGCTGAACAAATTCTACGAGCTCACCAACGAGACGCTTAAGACCGTCGGCCCCATCCTGTTCGTCACGGCAGCGGGCGGAGTGCTGGGAAAAGTGATCGCGGTGTCCGGCATGGTGGAGACCATTACGGCCAACGCGTCTATTCTGGAGGCCGTGGGCATCTTCTTCCCGTTCCTGCTGTCCGCCATCCTAAAGACGGCGCAGGGGTCCTCCACGGTAGCGCTTACCACCACGGCGGGCATCATGGCTCCGCTGATGGATGTGATGGGACTGGGCACGCCCGTGCGCGCCGCGCTGACGGTGATGGCCATTGCCGCGGGCGCGATGACGGTATCCCACGCCAACGATTCCTATTTCTGGGTGGTGACGAACTTCGGCGAAATGAAGCCGGAGCAGGGCTATAAAACGCAGACGCTGTGCACGCTGCTGCTGGGGCTTTCGTCGATGGCCGGCGTGTTCGTGCTCTCTCTTATTTTCCGGTAACGGCGTTTTCAGCGTCAAAAAAGCGCCGTGCCGAATGTCTTACCCGACCGTGCACGAGCCGGGGCCCTGCCCCGGCTCCTGTAAAGCTGAAACCCGGACTTTTTTGACAAGGAGCGTAAATCATGAAAAAAGTGATCCTCATCCCCGATTCCTTCAAGGGAACCATGTCCTCGGCCGAGATCTGTACCGTAATGGCACAGGCGGTGCAGGAATATTATCCGGATGCCCAGGTGCACAGCGTGCCTGTGGCAGACGGCGGCGAAGGAAGTGTGGATTCGTTTCTGCAGGCCGTGGGCGGGGAAAAGGTCTCCGTGACTGTAAAAGGCCCGTACTTCGAGGAAGTGCCCGCGTTCTACGGCATGCTGCCGGACGGTGTGGCCGTCATCGAGATGGCGGCGGCGGCGGGCCTGCCGCTGGTGGGCGAGCGCCTGCACGCCGAACAGACTACTACCTACGGCGTGGGTGAACTGATGGCCCATGCGTTGGAGCGCGGCTGCAAACGGCTGGTGGTGGGGCTGGGAGGCAGCGCCACAAACGACGGAGGCTGCGGCGCTGCGGCAGCGCTGGGTGCAGTGTTCCGCAACGCGGCAGGCGAGGCCTTTGTGCCTGTGGGGGCAACGCTGGCGGAGGTTGCGGAGATCGACCTTTCCGGCCTGCATCCCGCACTTGCGAGCGCGGAGCTGGTGACCATGTGCGATATCGACAACCCACTGTGCGGCCCGCTGGGCGCGGCGCATGTGTTCGCGCCCCAGAAAGGCGCGGACCCGGCCATGGTGGAGCTTCTGGACGCGGGCCTGGCGCACTTGGCGGATGTTGTGGAGCGCTGTACCGGGCGAGACATCCGGCAGCTCCATGGTGCGGGCGCGGCAGGCGGCATGGGCGGCGGCATGGTGGCCTTTTTCGGCAGCACGCTGCAAATGGGCATTGAGACTGTGCTGGATACCGTGGGCTTTGACAAGTTGCTGGAGGGGGCAGATATGGTGTTCTCCGGGGAAGGGAAGCTGGATGCCCAGTCGCTGCTGGGCAAGGTGGTCATCGGCGTGGCGCGGCGGGCAAAGCGCGCGGGCGTTCCGCTGGTGGCCGTGGTGGGCGACATTGGAGACAACATTGAAGCGGCTTACGATATGGGTGTGTCGGCGGTGTTCAGCATCAACCGTGTGGCCGTACCCTTCCGGGAAGCAAAGCCCCGCAGTAAAAGTGACCTTGCACTGACGATGGATAATCTGATGCGCTTCTGCCGCCGGATGGGCTGGTAGCTTCGCGTTCCCATCCTCGGGGTCCGGCTGCTGTCGTAAGCTTTTGTGATGAAACGAGCAAACCCGCCTTCTCCGGGCCATCCGGTCCGAGAAGGCGGGTTTGCCGTTTTATTCCATGATGTCGTGCGGGATGCACGGCGCGGGCGCGTTTTCCGGCAGCGACGTTTTGCGCGCAATGAGCGCTTTGGTGGGGATGCCCATTTCCGTGAACATCTGTTCGTGTTCAGTACGGATGTTCCACGACGGTTCATCAGCGTGCAGGTCCCTCGTCTGCCAGGTCACCTCGAACCCGGCCTCGGCCATATAGCGCAGCGTATCTTTAAAAAGATCGTCGTCGTCACATTTGAACCAGATCTCCGCGCCGTCTGCAAGGAACGGACGGTACAGCAGAAGCTGGCGGGTATGCGTCAGACGGGGCTTTTTGTGGTTGGCCTTTTTGTTCCATGGGTTGCAGAAATTGATGTAGATGCGCTCCACGCGGTCCGCTTTGTCCAACAGTGTGGGAATACGTTCGATGTCGTGAGCCAAGGTCTTCACGTTGTCGATGGGAAGCCCCTGTTCGGCGTAGATGCGTTCGATGTTGCGTTTGGCAAGAATGAGCACCTTGTCGGTGATGTCCACGCCGATGTAATTGACGTCCGGATTGCGGGAGGCAAGCCGGGCGAGAAATCCGCCCTTGCCGCAGCCCAGCTCCAAGTGAAGCGGCTGCCCGGGCCGGGCAAAGGTCTCTCGCCAGCGGCCCTTGTACCGGGTGGCGTCGTTCATGTGAAAAGGGCAGGCCGCAAGTTCCGGCCCGGCATAGGGTTTGAAACGCATGCGCATGAGTGGTCTTCATTCCTTTACTGGTCTTGTGATGAACGTACCTATTATAGCAAAAAGTATCTTTACGCGCAATGCGGCTGAGGCTGCCGGCAAAGCCGTCAACCGCTGAGAGACGCCAGACGCTTTGTGCTGTGCAGACGCTTTCCGGTTTCCCTCAGCGCTCCTTTCCGGCGCACAAAAGGGCAATTTTGCGCACTTCGCACACAAAATTGCCCTTTTTCGACAAGCAGAGCCGCGCCCGCATGAGATGGGCGCGGCTAAAGTTTCGGTTGTGCCGCGGGGACGCAGTGCACGCTTATGCCTGCCGTTCTCCCACCCAGCGCGCCGCCGTACACCATACGGCTCTGCCCTGGGCAAGGCTCTGGGGTACGTCCAGGATGCGCTGGTTTTCGCTGCCGCGAAACCGCAGGTCCAGATTGCGCTGTGCCAAAACGAATTCTCCGTCCACCAGAATGTCCAGCGTGGCCAGCAGCTGCTTCTGGGCCGGCGTTCCGTTTTCCAGGAGTTCTTCAAAGGTGTAGCCTGTATAGCTGGCAACCTCGTAACCATTGGCCTTCAGAAGCTTTGCCAGTTCAGTAAAAGGCTCCGCCTGGCTGAACGGCTCGCCGCCGGAAAAGGTGACGCCGCGCACCAGCGGATTTTTCTTCACACGCCAGAACAGGTCCTGCACTGTCATATCCGTGCCCGTGCCGAACGCCCAGCTTTCCGGGTTGTGGCAGCCCTCGCACCGGCGCGGGCAGCCCTGCGCAAAAATAGCTGTGCGCAGGCCCGGGCCGTCTACAATGGAATCCTCCATGATGCCTGCGATATTGATCGTTTGCTGTATCAAAACAAAAGCGCTCCTTAATGCTGCATGCCGTGCTTCACACGGTCGTGCTCTTCGGCACGCTTGGCGTCGTTGAAGCGGTCCAGAGTGCCCACAAGGTAGCCGGTGATGCGGCGGATGCGCTCAAAGCCCACACCCTTGCCGTTTTTTGCCTCAATGTTGGTTTCGATCTGTGCCATAAGTCAAGTCCTCCTTCAAAAGACGAAAAGATGTTGAAAAATTGTGCTATTGCTTCGGCGCGGATGAGATCATTCGCAGCCGCAGTAGGTAAAGGTGCCGGGATACAGCTTGCGCAGCTCCTTGATGCGTTCGGGAGAAACGGCCTCGCCCTCGCGGCGGCCGCAGCGGGGACATACCTCCCCGATGACGCCCACATACCCGCAGATGGGGTCGCGGTCCACCGGGTGATTGATGCTGCCGTAGCCGATGCCGCAGTCGTGCATGCAGCGCACGATACTCTCGAACGCTTCCAGGTTGTTGGCGGTGTCGCCGTCCAGCTCCACATAGCTGATATGGCCCGCGTTGGTCAGTGCATGATAGGGCGCTTCCTTCCGGATCTTCTCATAGGCCGAGATATTGTAGTACACAGGGATATGGAAAGAATTGGTGTAATAATCCTTGTCCGTCACGCCGGGAATCAGCCCGTAGCGCTTTTTGTCCATGCGTACAAAACGGCCGGAAAGACCCTCCGCCGGGGTGGCCAGCAAGCTGTAGTTCATATGGGTGCGTTCGCTGCGCGCATCCAGATACTGGCGCATGTACTGGACGATGGCAAGGCCTTTTTCCTGCATTGCGTCGCTCTCGCCGTGGTGGTGTCCGTACAGAGAGATCAGCGTCTCGGCCAGGCCGATGAAGCCGATGCTCAATGTTCCGTGCTTGAGTACCTCGCCCACCTCGTCGCTGGGGCCCAGCTTTTCGCTGTCCAGCCAGACACCCTGGCCCATCAGGAACGGGAAGTTGTATACGCGCTTTTTGCTCTGGATGGCGAAACGGTCGTCCAGCTGGCCGATGACAAGCTCCATCATATCCTTGAGCTTTTCATAGAACAGCGCTTCATCGCCGTGGCTCTCAATGGCCAGGCGCGGAAGGTTGATGGAGGTGAAGCTGAGATTGCCGCGGCCGTTGGCGATCTCCTGTGAGGGATCGTAGACGTTGCCCATCACACGGGTGCGGCAGCCCATGTACGAGACCTCGGTCTCAGGATGGCCGGGCTTGTAATACTGCAGGTTGAACGGGCTGTCGATAAAGCTGAAGTTGGGGAACAGCCGCTTGGCGCTCACCTTGCAGGAAAGCTGGAACAAATCATAGTTGGGGTCGCCGGGGTTGTAGTTGACGCCTTCCTTCACGCGGAAGATCTGAATGGGGAAGATAGGCGTTTCACCGTGGCCCAGGCCCGCGTCCGTGGCCAGCAGTACGTTGCGCATCACCATACGGCCCTCGGGGCTGATGTCTGTGCCGTAGTTGATGGACGAGAACGGCGTCTGCGCACCGGCGCGGGAATGCATGGTATTCAGGTTGTGAATGAGCGCCTCCATGGCCTGATAGGTAGCCTTTTCGGTCTCCTTTTCCGTCTCTTTCAGCGCGAATGCCTGGGCTTTTTTTGCAATGTCTCCGCCCACGAGCGGAGTGAGGGCTTCCGTCTCGGCGCGCAGGTAATCCATATCAGTGGCGAGCTGGGGCCGCAGGCCCTGTTCAGCCTCAATGGCGCGCAGTGTGTCCTTCACCTGCTGCAGCGTCACGCCCGCCTCGGGAGCCAGCAGCTCGAGACTCTTGAAAATATTGACGGCATACTGCTTTTTGTATGTTTTGGCAACGCCCGGCGCCAGGCCGTAGTCAAAGTTTACGATGCTCTGGCCGCCGTGCTGGTCGTTCTGATTGGACTGGATGGCGATACATGCCAGGGCGGAATAACTTTGGATGTCGTTGGGCTCGCGCAGAAAACCGTGGCCCGTGGAGAAACCGCCTTTGAACAGCTTGAGCAGGTCGATTTGGCAGCAGGTGGTGGTGAGGGCGTAAAAATCAAAGTCATGGATATGGATCCAGCCCTCCCGGTGCGCCCGGCTCTGCTCGGGTGTCAGCAGGTATTTGTCATAATAGTCCTTGGCTGCCTCGCTGCCGTACTGAAGCATGGTGCCCATGGGCGTGTCGCCGTCGATGTTGGCGTTGCTGCGCTTCATGTCGCTGGCCGTGGCGTCGGCATGGGTCAGCTCGTCGAACACTTTCATCAAACGGGTGTTCATCTCGCGCACGCGGGTGCGGGACGCGCGGTACAAAATATATTTTTTGGCGGCGTTGTCGAAGCCCATCTGCATCAGCTGGCTTTCCACTTCGTCCTGGATCTGCTCGATTTGGGGCGGCTGGGCGCCGCAACGCTCCTCCAGAGCCGCTTCCACTGCATTGGCGACAGCCGCAGCCTGTGAAGCGTCGCCCTCCTGGGCTGCCTCCATGGCCTTCAAAATGGCCGAAGCGATCTTTCCTTCGTCGTACAAAACGACGCGTCCATCGCGCTTGATGATGCTTTTGATCATGGTTTTCCTCCGATTCCGCGCACACTCACACTCTTTGGTATGCTCGCTAAATATTGATGCCGGGTATAATTATCGCACTAGATATAGTATCATGTCAAGCAGAATCCATGCCAAATTTCCGCGGCATTTTTGGCGGATTTGCCAATTGCATTTGTGTGGGGGTATAATGTTCCAGGGCCCTTGTGCGCAAAGGCCCTGGAACACGGAAGCATAAAAAGCCGCCGCCCCTGCGGGCGGCGGCGGGGAAACTGCAGGAGGAGCCGGCCGGATGAAAAACAAAGAACCCGTGCAGTATCGCGCCGCAGGCGGTGTGCGGTATGAGTTTAAGCGAAAACGGGTCAAAAATATCAACCTGCGCGTGCGGGCTGACGGAAGCGTTGCCGTGTCGGCGCCCCTGGGCGCGCCGCTGGCACAGGTGGATGCATTCGTGGCCGGACGGGCTCGATGGATCGAGGCGGCGCGCGTGCGCGCTCTTGCGCGCGGCGAGGAAGAGCAGCGCCCCTGTTCCGTGTCCAGGGAGGATGCGCTGGCTCTGTTCACACAGGTAAGCGATGCGGTATTTCCGTTGTTTGCACAGGTGCTGAACGGGCAGCGCCCCGTTCTGAAGGTACGGCAGATGAAAACGCGCTGGGGCGTGTGTGTGCCGGCAAAACGGCAGATCACGTTCAGTCTGCGCCTGGCGGAAAAGCCTCGCGCGGCTGTCGAATATGTGGTGCTGCACGAATATGCACATTTTGTCCGGGCAGACCACAGCCCCGCTTTTTGGGCTGTGGTAGCGCGGTACATGCCGGACTATAAGGCGCGCCGCAGGCTGCTGGCGCCGTCTGTGCAAGGCGGAATGGAAAGCCCGGAGGGACCGCCGCCTACATATTAAAAAGGAAAAACGGCGCTTTGTTCGCAGTTTTGGTTCTGCCGGCACAGGGCCGTGGTTTTAAAATGGCAGGATATATGATATACTATTATAGTTAGAGTAAAAATTTTCCGGAAGCCGGAGGTGCTGCATGGATAAATACAAGCGCCTTGTTTCAAACACAATGTTGTTTGCGATCAGTACGTTTTCGTCCAAGCTGCTGAGCTTTGTGATGGCTCCGCTGTTCAGCTACTGGTTTGAAACGCAGGAAATGAACGGCATCAAGGAGCTGCTGAACCAGTGCGCCAGCCTGCTGATCCCGCTGGTGAGCCTGGGTATCGCCAACGCCGTTATCCGTTTTGGGTTGGAAAAGGGCATCCGCAAGAGCGCCATTTATATGAACGGCCTTGTATCCATTGGTATGGGGTTCGTACTGCTGCTGCTGTTGTATCCGCTGCTGTCCCGTATTGCACTGTTCCGGGACTATATTGCTCTGTTGTATGTGTACCTGCTGGTGAGCTGCCTGCGCACGCTGAACTGCCAGTTCTGCCGTGCACGCCAGCTCAACCGCCTGTATGCCATTGACGGTATTCTGTGTACCATAACCACATGCGGGTTCTATGTGCTGTTTCTGCGGGTGCTGAATATGGGCCCCACAGGCTATTTGCTTGCGATCATCTGCGCCGATGGTCTCAGTGCGCTGTTCCTGTTTGCAGTGACAAAGACCTGGCGTTTTCTGGATTTCAAGCGCTTTGATACCAAGCTGCTGAAAAAAATGCTGCGCTATGCGCTGCCGTTGGTGCCTGCGTCCATCTTCTGGTGGATCACCAACGCCAGCGACCAGTTTTTCGTGGCCGCCATGCTGGAGGACGGCACTTCCTGGACGGCGGTGCTGGGGGCCAGTTATAAGCTGCCCACCATCCTGTCCATCGTTTCCACTATTTTTACCGAAGCGTGGCAGATCTCTGCGTTCACAGACGGAACGGATTCACAGCGCGAACAGTTTTTTTCCCGCGTGTTCAGCGCCTACCAGAGCCTGATTTTTCTGGCGGCGGCGGGCATCGTGCTGATGGCGCAGCCCTTTATGGCCATTTATCGCGACGACTATTTTATCGGCTGGAAATTCATCCCGCTTTTGACGATGGCAACGGCATTTGCCAGCTTCGACAATTTTTTAAATAGTATTTATATGGTTGAAAAGCGCTCGACGCTTTCGTTCACCACCATGGCTGTGGGCGCGGGCATCAACGTTGCGCTGAACTTCACACTCATCCCCGTCTGGGGCGTCAACGGCGCAGCGCTGGCCACGTTCGTCAGCTATTTTGTCGTGTTTTTGCTGCGGGCAGTGAACACGCGCGGGCTCATCCGCGTGGATTTCGCACCCGAAAAGCTGTGCTGCAACTTCGGCCTGCTGGTGCTGGAATCGGCGCTGATGATGTGGCAGGTAAAACTTTGGCCGGTGTGGTGTTCACTGGTTGTGGTGCTCATCGCAGCCATCAATTTCCGTGATTTGTGGAGCACGGTGCAGCAGCTGCTGGGCCGGGGCAAAAAGAAAAGGGCATAAATAAAACGGAAAAGGTGCGGCTCATTTTAAACCGCCCCAGATTGTGCGGACAGCACTAAAAGGCCTCTATGTAGGGAAATATGAAGTATTAAGCGGAGTGGCGCAGCGTGAGCGGCGCCACTCCAGTTTTTAACTGGATACGATCGGTGGTTGTAGAAATAAATGTAGCTGTCAATGTCTTCTCTGGCCTCAGCAAATGTCGTTGGCTTGAGGCGGGAGATGCACTCTATTTTTAGAATGGAGAAGAAATTTTCTGCCATAGCATTGTCATAACAGTTTCCATGTCTTGACATGAACGGCGTTATACCATAGGATTGAGTCAGGTGAAAATACTCTCGGGAAGTGTATTGAAACCCTTGGTCGCTGTGGAGCTACAACGTTGCAGCGACTCTCTTTTTCTCCTTCATCATAGCCAGGTGGATGGTATCCAAAACGAGATTCACCGTCTGCTGTGTACCGGTCTTATAGGCAACAATGCTGTTATCATACAAATCACGAATCATGGATAGGTACAACACTCCCTCTTTGGTGTGGATGTAGGAGATATCGGTCACCCATTTGCTGTTGGGCCTGTCTGCTTGAAATGGACGATTCAAAAGATTTTCATATTTGTGCAGTTGTTGCCTCACCTGAACCCATTTTCTCCGGCGGCGAATTTCTGCCCAAAGGCCGTATTTCTTCATGATTCGCAGAATTGTCTTGGATTGCGGTGCGTGCCTTGTTTCTCCAACCACAGCCACATCCGTCGATATCCATATATCTTGAAGCAGTGCTCTTGCTGAACGCGGATAGCTTCCGCCAAATCTGCACCTTCTCCTTGCATTCCAAACGGTGGACAAAGTCATCATATCCACTCCGGGATACCTCAAAAAACCGGCACATGACAGAGGCAGGATAACGCTCTCGGTTCCTATAGATCACATGATATTTTACTTTTGGCCTCACTTCCTTTCTGTGAATTGCAGAAAATCCCGCAACCGCTTGTTTCCATGTAAAGCCGTTCCAGTTCGCTCTTTTCGTTCTGCCGAGGTGGTTGCCCGTCTTTGCGCGGACGCCCCTTTGGGCGTGGCGCAATTCCGAATGACGTACGTTTTACCTCTTTGTTGTATCGATGAACCCCGTTCTTAATTTGAACTTTATCAAGGCCGAAATAGTCCGCTATTTCTTGTCTGGATTTCCTTGCTTCGCGCATTGCGTTGATCTCTGCCCCGAGAATTTTGATGTTTGTCCATTTCTTTTTTGATATGATAATACCCCCTGATGTAGTACTTTTATTTTCCTACATCAGGGGGCTTTTTGTCTATTGTACGTTTTTTATGGAGCAGTCCACCCCGGGCAGGGGGCTTTTTGGTTCTTATGATAACAGAGTTGTTAACTTAAATTGCCAATGGTAATGACATACATATTTTCGCTTGACAAAATATCTGCACAAAGATATCTTCCTGTTTTTTCAAACCCGTCGGCAATCTTGACAAAGATTTTAGCACTTCCCGTTTTTTCGCTTACTAATTGAGTATAAGCATACGCAGCTACAGCATGTGTACCATAATAAGAGTGCCCTGTTACTGTTAAATAGATCGGTTTATATGCATTTATTGCATTAACGATTGTCCCACTATATGCAACGTTTTTTTTGACACTCGTCGAAATCCCATATTTTTGGAAAGAATCCTTTATGTAAGTTGCTGTTGTTGCATGTGGTGTTCCTTTGCTTGTATAATATCCTTTTGACTTTCCATAGTCCGCAACTGTTTTAAATATAGCCTTGCCGGATGTGGAAGTTACCTTTGAATGATTTCGATATTTTCCAACCATCCTGATTAAATTTGTAATCGCTGTCGGACCACAGTGACTTGAATATGTAGTTCCATTGACTGTTTTAAAATCGGATGTCCTCCAAAATTCGCAGTAATCCTCGAAAGAGTTCTTCCAGGATTTAGCATAGAATGGACCCCCATAATATTTATTAGCCCAAGCGATAGGATCCTTAATAGGATATTCATAATCTCTAAAAGAAGCG
>ENA-ORUF01002121-ORUF01002121.1-human-gut-metagenome-genome-assembly--contig:-NODE-2121-length-18373-cov-4.718201_pt1 | contig 18373 bp, 8 predicted proteins | sample MGYA00242077_ERZ509203 | MGnify/ENA primary metagenome ERZ509203 (study PRJEB26280, sample SAMEA2338834) | human gut metagenome | biome: human gut; feature: human-associated habitat; material: faeces... | reverse complement strand
GTTGGAGAGCTTCCACATGGCGGTGGTGTATTCCTCGGCTGCGGAATCGGCCTTGGACTTGTATTCGGAGACCTTCTGGGACAGTTCCTTGGTTTCGGCGATGAGCTTGGCCTTCTCGTCCGCCGGGGCGGAGGCGACCTTCTTGCCGATTTCCTTCTGCTGGGCGCGAGCCTCTTCGAAGGCCTTCAGCGCCTCACGACGTGCGGTGTCGGAGGAGAGCACTTCGTCGACGAGCTCCACGGACTCGCCGCGCTTGCGCTGGGATTCCTTGACGATATCGGTGTGTTCACGGATGAATTGAATATCAAGCATGGGCACCAGACTAGCCGCGTAAGCAGACACCGACAATGGCCGAATGCGCGGGAGTCACGCGGAAATCACAGGGAAGCCCGGGAAAGTCCGCGGACGGGTCCACCCGGCCAATTTCGTCAGATGAGACGCGATTGAACCATAATCACGCCCCACGGGGCTGTTGCGTGCAGGAAATGTTCACGTACGGCGCACCATGGCCGCAAACGACCTCCCCACCGATAACAATAGGAGCCATGCCTCAGCCTGCCCTCACCGTGTTTCTGATCATCGCCGCAATCGCCATTGTGGTGGTGCTCATCGCCGTCATCGTCATCGCTCTGCGCGCGCAGCGCCGCCGCAAGCTGGCTCAGACGCTGGAGAAGCGCCGGGACGACGAGGTGCAGTACGCCTTCATCGTGAATCCGTCCAAACCGCAGGCCGAAGCCCGCAGGCTGCATATCCAGAGGTTCTGCGAGGCCAAGGGGCTCAATCGCATCCGCTTCTACGACACCCAGCTTGACAAGGACGGCAGGGTCTGCGCGCTTGAGGCGCTGGAGGACGGCGCCGACGTGGTGATCGCGGTCGGCGGCGACGGCACGGTGCGCACGGTGGCGAGCGCCGTCTCCGGCACCGGCCATGCGCTGGGCATCATCCCCATCGGCACCGGCAACCTGTTTGCCCGCAATATGGGCGTTCCCGTGGACGATATCGACGCCGCGCTGACCGTGGCCACCTCCCACGGCTCCCGCCTGGTGGACATGGGCCGTCTCACCCTGCTCGACCACCCGGAGGACGACCACGGCCACGCCTTCCTCATCATCGCCGGCATCGGCTTCGATGCGGCCATGATCGACGACACCAACCCCGAGCTCAAGGCGAACATCAGCTGGCTCGCCTACTTCGTGGGCGGCGTGAAGAACCTGTTCGCGCCGAAGTTCCGCGGCACGCTGACAGTCACCAGCGCCGACGGCTCGACCCACACCATCAAGAATCTCGATTTCCGCACGGTGATGGCCGGCAACTGCGGCCAGATTCCCATGTTCTCGCTGATGCCGGCGGCATCCTATGACGATGGTCTGCTGGACTTCGAAATCATCGACACCACCGGCGGCATCCTCGGCTGGGCCAACCTGTTCGGCGACGTGGTGCACCAGACGATCATCGGCAAGCCCGAACAGAACCCGCTGTCCACGAACTCGACCATCGAACAGGTTCAGGGCGTCAGTGCCGAAATCACATTGGAAAAGCCGGCCAAAGCGCAGGTGGACGGCGACATGCTACCGGAGACCAAACATATTCGTTTCTCAGTGGATCATCGCGCGCTGATCGTGCGCGTACCCGACGCCTCCGCGCTGGAAAAGACCGCACAGGCCGCTGCCTCAAACGCCACCTCGAATTTCGCCGAAATGACCGGTACACTCGAGCCGATTCGCTGATTCGCCAATCCGCTAATCCGTTACTACGATGCGTGGCCGGTGACTCGGGCGACGTGCATTGCCAGATAGGCGATTTCGTCGTCGCTGATATCCGTGTCGAGGCGCAGTTCGAGCAGGGAGGCGATGGTTCGCGCGCATCGTAGCGCGGCGGGGTAGGACTCACGAATCACCTTCATCACCGGTGCCGGCTCGTCCGTCAGTTGCTGGTGCTGGTGGATGCGTACGAACAGGTAGCGCAGGTGGGTGATGAACCGGCCCACGTTCACGGAACTGCGGTCCAACGTGATGCCGTAGCTGTGGTCGATAATGTCAAGCAGTTGCTGGATCACGCCCGTCATCGTGTACGTATAGGACAGGTCGCCGGTGGCGAAGCCGGCGTTGACCAGATGCATGGCAAGCGCGGTGGCCTCGCCGTCCGGCAGCGTGACGTCGAGCCGTGCATTGAGCGATGCGAGCATCGCACGCCCCTGCGCGTATTCCTGCGGGTACAGGTTGCTCACCTCGCCGAGCAGCGGGTAGGTGATGTCGATGCCGCGCCGCACCCGCTCCACCGCATTCGCCACGTGGTCCGACAGGGCCATGACCAGCGTGGTGCTGCCGGTCTCGCGCTCCCCCAGTCCGGCTTCCTGCATGGATTCGACGACCACGCGGATGATTTCGGGCGGAATGTCCGCCAGCATCTGCGCCAGATGGTCCGGGTCACGCCCGTCCGACGGCACGAAGGTGCGCACGACTTTCGACTCGTCGACCGTCTGCCCCGGCTTGGCCTGGAACCCCAGTCCACGGCCGGTGAGAATCACCTCACCGCCGTCGCCGCCTTTGGCGAGCACGACGTTGTTGTTGAACACTCGCAGTATTTCCATGGCATCCTTTCGCAACGTCATTGTTCCACATCGATGATCGGGCTGCCGGCTGATACGGTTTTGCAGTCACCGCCGTTGTTGTCGCCGCTACCGTCGCCGATCAACGGCGTGACCACGGTCAGTTCAGCGGCGTTGACCACCGTCACCACCACCACAACGCTGTGCCCGGCCGCCGCGACTTTGCCGAAATCCACGGTGGCCAGTGGCTCTCCCGCCGCGATCCGCTCGCCTTTAGCCACGACCACAGCGAATCCCTCGCCATCCATATCGACGGTGTCAATGCCGATATGAACCAGCACCTCGATGCCGCCATCGGTTTTAATGCCGAAGGCATGGCCGGTTCGGGCCACGGTTTTCAGCATGCCACTGACCGGTGCGAGCACGGCTGTCTCACCGGTCGTCTCCGGCACGACGCCTACACCCTCCCCCAGCGCGCGGGAGGCGAACACCGGATCGCCAGTCGCTTCCAGATTCATCAACCGGCCGGCGACCGGCGACAAGATGGCGTTGGAGTCAAGAGCCCGATCAGGGGCAGCCCGCGATGGAGAATCTTCCGCAGACTCCACATCCGACACGGTCGTGTCAATCCCCCTCGCCATATCCTGCGGGCGTGCGTTCTCGCCCGCCGAGACCATCTGCGCCTCCGTGGCGCGCGGCGGCGTACGGTACCCGAACAGCACCGTCAGCACCATCGCCATTACAAACGCAACGGCGATGGACAGCGCGTACACCCACATCCGATCGAACACCGGAATCGTCAGCAACGAGGAGAAGGCGAATGCCGTAGTCGTAACGCCCCGGACCATCTGGCCGGATGGCAGCACGGACGGGAACAGCCAGCCGAACACCGCGCTGGTCACTCCGCCGGCCGCGCAGCCGGCGAGCAGCCAGCGGTAGACGCGGCGGTGATGCAGATGGATGCCGTACAGGCTCAGTTCCGAAACGCCACCCAGCAATCCCGCGAGCAACGCCCCCACCGCGGTCTGCCGCATGGCCGAATCCTTGCCGCGTACGGCCAGCACGAGTACGCCGGCGGTGGCACCGAAGCAGGCGAAGTTCCATACACCCATCGGACCTTGGACGAAGTCGTAGCCGAGCGTCTGAATGTTCATCAGTATCAGGGCGTTCAACGGCCAGTGCAGACCGAGCGGCACGAGAAACGGGTAGAGCATCGGGATGATGAGCGCGAACAGGAATGGCACGTGCGCGTTAAGCCATGCTGTGGCCGCTCCCAGCCCGCTGCCGAGCCATATTCCCAGAGGCCCGATAACCAGTATGGTGAGCGCAAAAACGACGACCAGTGAGAGGAATGGCACGAACACCAGCTGTACGCTGTCGGGAATGACGCGCTTCAGCCCGCGGTAGACCACGGCGAGCACGGCGGCCATGAGCAATGGTACGAAGATGTTGCCACTGTAGTCGTTGAGTTGAATCGGTATGCCGAACGCCGACACGGTGCAGGTTTCGGCGCCGAATACGGCGGTGGCCGAGCATTGAATCTCCCCGGAGAGAGCGCTGGATACGGACGTCCCGGACATTCCGGACATCACGCCAGTAAGCTGCGGGGTCATAAGCGCGGCCATAATCGCACCGCCGAGCCAAGGGTCGACGTCCAGTTTCTTGGCCGCATTGTAAGCGATCATAATCGGCAGAACGGTGAACACACCCTCCCAAATCGCCTTGAGTAGTATCCAACCGGTGGACGTCTCGCCATCAGGCACAATGCCGAGTGCAACGATCACGTTGACGATGGCGATGACCAGCGAGGCACCGAGTAGCACGCCCAGAATCGGGCGGAACGAGTCGGACAGGTAGTCGAAAAACGCGGCAGCCCGGGCACGGGCGGCACTGCCCCACTCGCGGATGGTACGAGGCGTGAAGTGACGGGATGTATTGGATGGGCCGCAACTTTGTTCGGCGTCGGTGGCAGTATCGCGCGATGGTGCGGCATCGTCGGAAAGGTACGGCGCGGACTGCGCGGGTTGCGTGGGCTGTGTGGATTGCGCTGACTGCGCGGGCTGCGCTGGCTGAGTGGGCTGCATTGACTGAGTGGGTTGCGTTGACTGAGTGGATTGCGTTGACTGAGTGGATTGCGCGGACTGCGTTGGCCGCGACGCCGCCGATGGCAATTGCGCTGCCGGCATCAATCGCGCCGTCCGCAGCCGAACGATCTGCTCGTACACCGAGGCGACCGCTCCGCCGATGATGACCTGATAACGATTGCCGGTTCGCGGGAATGCGCCGAGGACTCCGGGGATGGATTCGAGACCGTGCTGGCTGACCTGGCCGGCGTCGTCCAGTTCGAAGTGCAGTCGCGTGGCGCAATGGGTCAGGTTGGTGATGTTCGCGGAGCCGCCGACGGCATCAACGATGCACGCCGCAATCACTGCAGGCGTTGCGTTCGATGCGTTCGCCACGGTTCCTCCTTGCTGCCGTATGCCACTGTGTTCCATTATCGGCGCTGGGTGCCCCAAAAGCACGGCAATGCCGGCAAAGCATCGCGAAACGGCAACTATGCGCTACGGTGCTCCGCGATAGCGTTCCGCTATGGTGTTCCGCCGCACCCGTTCTCCGTATTTGCCGCAGCGCCCATTCCGACTTCATTCCACCATGCAGAATCCTGCAATCGTTGTCAAAAATCATCGTTTTTTGCCGCCTATTCGGAGTGTCGCGACCGAGAAAGTCGTATCCTATCTTTCACACACGTTGCGTAGCAGGGTTGTTACTCAAAATGAGGCAAGACCTGGAGTGACGTGGAATTTGCGTATCGTAATATGCGAATTCCACGTTGTTCCAGGTCTTTTTTGTTTTCGGGCGACTTCAGGCAATCGAAGCCTGACCTTGCATGCGGCAGAGGGGCCACGCGGCAGGCGCGGCCCGTCAACGGCGAAAGGACAAGGCAATGACGACGACGGCATCACCCGTATCGAAGCAGACGGCATCCGCGGCACAGGAGACCGGCGCAACCGGTGCAGCGGCCACCGCAATCGAAACCATCGAAACCGGCGTGGCCGGGGTGGCGGACGCGGCCACAAACGCGGCAGCAAACGCAATCGAGGACCTCGAAGCCGCCGAATCACGCGGCTTCTCCACGCGCTTCCCGCTCAACAGCGCATTCATCTTCACCTTCGGCGCGCTCGGCGGCATGCTGTTCGGTTTCGACACCGGCATTATCTCCGGCGCCTCCCCGCTTATCGAATCGGACTTCGGCCTGAGCGTCTCCCAGACCGGCTTCATCACCTCCTCGGTGCTGATCGGCTCGTGCGCAGGCGCGTTGTCGATCGGCGCGCTGTCTGACCGGTTCGGCCGCAAGAAGCTGCTCATCGTCTCCGCGCTGCTGTTCCTGCTCGGCTCAGGCCTGTGCGCCTCCTCCACCGGATTCGCGATGATGGTGTGCGCCCGCATCATCCTGGGCCTCGCGGTCGGCGCGGCTTCTGCCCTGACCCCGGCGTACTTGGCCGAACTGGCGCCGAAGGAGCGTCGCGGCTCGCTGTCCACGCTCTTCCAGCTCATGGTCACCTTCGGCATTCTGCTGGCCTACGCCTCCAACCTCGGATTCCTGAACCACAACCTCTTCGGCATCCGCGACTGGCGCTGGATGCTCGGTTCGGCGCTGGTGCCGGCCGCCTTGTTGCTGCTCGGCGGCCTGCTGCTGCCCGAATCCCCGCGTTATCTGGTGAACAAGGGCGACACCCGCAACGCCTTCAAAGTGCTTACGCTGATTCGCAAGGACGTGGATCAGACCCAGGTGCAGATTGAGCTGGACGAAATCAAGGCCGTGGCCGCACAGGACACCAAGGGTGGCGTGCGCGAACTGTTCCGTATCGCTCGTCCAGCGCTGGTGGCCGCCATTGGCATCATGCTGTTCCAGCAGCTCGTGGGCATCAACTCGGTGATCTACTTCCTGCCGCAGGTGTTCATCAAAGGCTTCGGCTTCCCTGAAGGCGACGCAATCTGGGTGTCGGTGGGCATCGGCGTGGTGAACTTCGTGAGCACCATCGTGGCCACGCTTATCATGGATCGTTTCCCGCGCAAGGGCGTGCTGATCTTCGGTTCCATCGTGATGACCGTTTCGCTCGCAGTGCTCGCCGTGATGAACTTCGTGGGCGACGTGGCCGTGCTGGCAGTGCCGACGATGATTCTCATCGCTTTCTATATCCTCGGCTTTGCGGTCTCGTGGGGCCCGATCGCCTGGGTGCTTATCGGCGAGATCTTCCCGCTGAGCGTGCGCGGCATCGGCTCCTCCTTCGGCTCGGCGGCGAACTGGCTGGGCAACTTCATCGTCTCCCAGTTCTTCCTCGTGCTGCTCGATGCGTTCGGCAACAATGTGGGCGGCCCGTTCGCGATTTTCGGCGTGTTCTCGGCCCTGTCCATCCCGTTCGTGATGCGCTTGGTGCCCGAGACCAACGGCAAGTCGCTGGAGGAAATCGAGGAGGAAATGACCAAGCGCTAGACAACCGGCACACGATTCGCACAAAAGTTGACAACTCTTAACATAATCGTACCCAACGTGGCGAAAAAACGTGGCAGAATAGGGAGCATGGTAGCAAACAATGCGGGTCAGCCCGCCACCCCAGCAGATCTGATCAATGTCGATGAGGTTATCGGCAAATACTATGACCTCGTCCCCGATCCCGAAGTCCCCGAGCAGCGTGTCATCTTCGGCACCTCCGGCCACCGCGGATCGTCCCTGAAGACCTCGTTCAACGAGGCCCACATCATCGCCATCTCCCAGGCCATCGCCGAATACCGCAAGAAGGCCGGCGTCACCGGCCCGCTGTACCTCGGCTCCGACACCCACGCGCTGTCCGGCCCGGCCAAGAAGACCGCCATCGAGGTGCTCGTCGCCAACGGCGTGCACGTACGCGTCGATTCCCGTGACGACTTCGTGCCCACCCCGGTGGTCTCCCAGGCCATCCTGACCCACAACCGTGCGGCCGACGGCACCCAGCGCTTCGAGGGCGAGGGCCTCGCCGACGGCATCGTCGTCACGCCGTCCCACAACCCACCCACCGACGGTGGCTTCAAGTACGACCCCGTCACCGGCGGCCCGGCTCCGGCCGAGACCACCAATGCCATCGCCGCTCGCGCCAACGAGCTGCTCGGCGACTTCAAGTCCATCAAGCGTGTGCCCTACGAGGAGGCCATCAAGTCCGAGTACGTCGAGGGCTTCGACTTCCGCGAGCACTACGTCGCCGATCTGGGCAACGTCATCGACTTCGACGTGATCCGCGACTCCGGCGTGCGCCTGGGCATCGATCCGCTTGGCGGCGCCTCCGTGAACTATTGGCCGCTCATCAACGAGAAGTACGGCCTGAACATCGGCGTGGTGCGCCCCGAGGTCGACCCGACCTGGCGCTTCATGACCATCGACCACGACGGCAAGATCCGCATGGATCCGAGCTCCCCGTACGCGATGAAGGGCCTCGTGGACCAGCTCAACGCCGGTGCCTGGGACAAGTACGACCTGGTGGGCGGCACCGACCCGGACGCCGACCGCCACGGCATCGTCTGCCCGAACTGGGGCGTGATGAACCCGAACCATTACATCGCCGTGTGCGTCGAGTACCTGTTCGGCGGCAACCGTCCGGGCTGGCCGGAAGGCACCGGCATCGGCAAGACCCTGGTCTCCTCCTCCCTGATCGACCGCGTGGCCTCGTCCATCAACGCGAAGCTCGTCGAGGTTCCGGTCGGCTTCAAGTGGTTCGTGGATCCGCTGTTCAGCGGCGAGGTCGCGTTCGGCGGCGAGGAGAGCTCCGGCATGAGCTTCCTGCGCCGCGACGGCCGCGTGTGGACCACCGACAAGGATGGTCTGATCCCCGACCTGCTGGCCGCCGAGATCACCGCCAAGACCGGCAAGAACCCCGCGCAGCTGCATCAGGATCAGGTGGCCCGCTTCGGCGAGAGCTGGTACAAGCGCGTCGACACCCCGACCACGCTGGAACAGAAGGCCAAGTTCGCCAAGCTCACCGGCGATGACGTGACCGCCACGCAGCTGGCCGGCGAGGACATCACCGCCAAGCTGACCGAGGCGCCGGGCAACCACGCCAAGATCGGCGGCCTGAAGGTCACCACCAAGGATAACTGGTTCGCGGCGCGTCCTTCCGGCACCGAGAACATCTACAAGGTGTACGCCGAATCCTTCGTCTCCCCCGAGGCCCTGGACAAGGTGCTCGACGAGGCCAAGCTCGTCGTCGACAAGGCATTGGGCGAATGAGATCCATGCAACGCATGGCCGGGCTGGCGGCCCGTTAGCCACCAAACGACCGACCCCGAGGCCCTTTGCGGATCAGCTTCCGCGAAGGGCCTTCGCATTACACCCATGGGCCGTCTGGATGAACGCCGTGACCGAACCCACCTCGGATGTGGATAACCATGTGGATAAGTCCGATTCACGCTTCGCTCCACCCACCGCATCTGATATGATGACGGTATCGTAGCCGCATAGGACAGGACTACGGCTCCGACTTCGGCGCGCGTGCGTACAGTGGTGCGCCCACTCGCGTCGACCGGTCCCATCGTCGCCAAGGAAGGGGACGAAAGACGGATACACCTCGGTTTGGGCGCACCACCATCCGCATAAGTAAGGACATCACCATGACCAGCACCAGCAGCACCGACGTTCCATCCGCGATTTCCGCGGACGCCCTCATCATCGGATTCGGCAAGGGAGGCAAGACATTGGCCGCAAAGCTCGCTTCAACGGGCCGAACGGTCGTCGTGGCCGAAGCGAGCGCCGACATGTACGGCGGCACCTGCATCAATATCGGATGCCTGCCGTCCAAATCACTGATCCTCTCCGCCGATCGGGCGCGGCGAGAGGGCGCGAACCGTACCGCCGAAACCCGCGAAGCGGCATTCGAAGCCGCCATCAGGGAGAAGCGGCGCGTCACCGCGATGTTGCGCGACAGGAACTACCATAAGCTGGCCGACCAGGGCAACATCACCGTGATCACCGGCCGCGCGCGCTTCACCGGCGCCCACAGTGCGGAAATCACCACCGCCGACGGACCGGTCGCCGTGGCCGCGGACATGATGTTCATCAACACCGGTGCCACGCCGCACATTCCGGACATTCCCGGCATTCGCACCACGCCGGGCGTATACACCAGCACCGGTCTGATGGACGTCGACGAGCTTCCGCAACGGCTGGTGATCATCGGCGCCGGATTCATCGGACTTGAGTTCGCTTCGATGTTCGCCGATTTCGGCACGGCGGTCACCGTGCTGCAGCACAGCGACGAGTTCCTGCCACGCGAGGACGAGGATGTGGCGGCCGCGATCCGTGCACAGCTGGAATCGCAGGGGGTCAGGTTCCTGTTCGGCGCGGACACCAAGGCGATCACATCGGCGGATGACGGCATCAGGCTGTCCGTCTCGATGAGGGGCACGTCGGACGTCGGCTCCGAAGCGCGTCTGTGCCTGTCCACCGACGCGGTGTTGGTGGCCACCGGACGCACGCCGAACGTCGAGGGCCTGAATCTCGAGGCGGCGGGCGTGGAACTCACCGAACGCGGCGCCGTGAAGGTCGACGACCTGCTGCGTACCACCGCCGACGGCATCTGGGCTTTGGGCGACGTGAACGGCGGCCCGCAGCACACGTACATCTCGCTGGACGACTACCGCGTAGTATGGTCTCAGCTGAACGGTTCCGCGCGCCCGTACACGCTGAGCGACCGTCGCAACGTGCCGTCAAGCACGTTCCTGCACACGCCGTATTCGCGTGTGGGCCTGAATGAGCGCGAGGCGAAGGCGGCGGGACTGGATTACGTGGTCAAGCGACTGCCGGTGGCCACGGTGCCCAAGGCCCAGGTGATGCGTCGACCGGAGGGCATGATGAAGGCGCTCGTCGAGAACGGCACCGACCGCATTCTCGGCGCGATGCTGCTCGCCGCCGAATCGCACGAGGTGATCAACATCGTCAAGCTGGCGATGGATATGGGCGCGCCGGCCAGTACGCTGCGCGACATGATGTTCACGCATCCGACCATGGCCGAAGCGCTGAACGACCTGTTCGCGTAACGGTCGCGAATCGCGCGTGGCCGCGATACATTTACACAGCGTTCAACAAATCGGGGCTCCCCTCCTTGGATTGGAGGGGAGCCCCTTGGGTTATCGGCTAGTCAGCCTGCCGTCACGCCTCGCGGTGGCGACGGGCGTAGGCCACGGCGCCCAGGCCAGCGCACGTGGCGAGCGCGATGATGATCGCGAACACCTGCACGTCGGCGCCGGTCTTGGAGATGTCGTCACCCTTATGAGTGCCGCTCTGGGTTCCGTCGCCCTTGTTGTCACCGGGTGCCTGCGACTTGAGAGTCAGGCCCTTGATGGCGGCTTCAAGCGCGTCGGCCATCGCGTCGACCTTGCTCTGCTGGTCGATGGTCAGTCCGCGCTTCACGGCCTTCTTGGCCGCCTCGAACTTCGCCACCGAGTCGGCGGTGTAGCCGCTCAGGTCCGAGGGGACCTTGGCGAGCAGGTCATCGATCTTGCCGTAGTCCGCGGACTTGTAGGCAAGCTTGGCCTCGGCGGCTTCGAACGCCTCCTTGGCTTCGGTGAACTCGGCAATCCCGACTTCGCCTTCACCGGCGACGGCCAGCTTCTTCAGCGCCTTGTAGGCGTCGGAGTAGGCCTTGTAGCTGGCGTCGGTGTAGTAGCCCTTGTCGTTGTCCTTGAGCTTGATGCCGTCCACGTAGTCCTTGACGCCGGTGGCGCGGGCATCCAGCTTGGCGACCGCGGCGTCGATGGCGGCGACGCGCTCGGCGAGCTCCTTGACGGTGCCGGACTTGTACAGCGTGTCGAGACCCTTGACGACCGGGTCGGAGGTGGTGTCGTCCTTCGCGGCGAGCAGCTTGGAGAGCGCCTCGTAGCTGGCCGTGGTGTACTTGGACGAGTCAACCTTGCCGGCTTCGGCGACCTTCGCCTTGAGTTCGACGGTGGAGACCAGGGCCTCCTTCGCCGCCTTCATGGCGTCGATGTTCTGCTGGTTGAGGCCGGCATCCCCCTTGGCCTTGTCGCTCTTCGCCTTGGCGATGGCGTCGGTCAGGGCCTTGTAGCTGTCGGTGGTGTACTCGCTGCCGTTAACCTTTTCCATGTCGGCGATGGTCTCGTCGAGCACGGTGGTGTCGGGCGGCGTCGTGGTGCGCACCAGCGCGTTCTCGGCAGTGGTCAGCGCGGTCAGCGCGGCGGCCACCGAATCGGTGGTGCCGTTGACCAGCTCCGCCTTTGCGGCCTTGAGCGCGTCGGAGTACGCCTTCCACGAGTCGGCGGTGTAGTTCGCCTCCACGTAGTTGCTCTCGTGCGCGATCTGGGCCTTGAGGGCGGCGACGTTCACCAGCGCGGTCTTGGCGGTGGTGTACTCGGCGGTCTTGGTCTTGAACGTGGCCGGCTTGGTGCCGTCGGCGGCGATCAGGGTGTCGAGCGCCTCCTTAGCGGCCTTGAAAGCCGCGTAGGAGTTCGTGGTGTAGTCGGCCTCGTCGATCGTGGCGAAGCTGTCGACGGCGATCGTCGCGAGCTCACGCTGGTAGGTGGAGTCCTTCAGCGCGGCGAGAGCGTCATCGACGGCCTTCTTGAGGCTTGCGGCGTCTGCTGTGGACAGGTTGTTCGTGTCCTTCAGCGCTTCCTTGACCTCGTCGAGCGCGTCGGTGTACGCGGTGAACGTCACTGTCGTGTAGAAGTGGCCGTCGTTGGTGACGGCTGCGTCCACGAGCTTGCGCAGCGCGGCGACCGCGGCGGCGTCGGCCTTGGTCTGCGCGGCGTCGATGGCGCTTTGCACGGCGCTGGCTGCGGCGTCGATCGAAGCCTTGCCGACCAGCGGGCTGCCGTACACAGCCTGGGCGGTGGCCTTGGCCTCGTCATACGCGGTCTTGGCGTTCGCGGTCCAGGCGGAAGTGTCGACGGTCGCGTCGATCTTCTCCTTGAGCGCCGCCTTGGCCGTGGTGATGTCGGCGTCGGTGTCGGCCGAGTCGAGCGTGATGAACTCGGAGATCTCGGGGATGGCGTTACCCCACGCGATCTTGACGCTGAGCAGCTGCTTGCCGTCCGGCACCTTGAACTCGTTGATCGCCTGTTCCAGCGTTCCGAACGTCACCTCGGAGGCGGAGCGGGCGGCTGCACGAGCCGTCACACCGGCAGTGGTTCCGGTCGCCGCGTCGTACACCGTACCGGTGACGGTCGCACCGCTGGCGGCACCCGACTGCACGATGCGGAACGACTTGATGTCGCTCGGGTCATCGATCTTGTAGGTGAGGGAGCCATTGGCCGCACTCGGCTTGTACGTGGTGGTCAGGTCGCCGTCGATCATGTTGCTCGGCGCGTGGCCGCGCTCCTCGACCTTGGTGGCGGAGAACGCCGCGTTCGCCTCGGTGGAGACGTAGGCGCCCTGATTCACCATGAACTCGTTGAACGCGAGTGCACGCTGCGGGTAGTCGGCGGTGGTCAGCAGACGCAGGTAGCGCATGCCGGTGCCGTTGGCGATGTCGTCCTTGCCGTAGTAGAAGACGTTCGGGTAGTTGGAATCGGTCTTCTTGTTCGTGTCGCTTATGTCGCCGAACGCGGTCGTGGTGTCGGTGTCGGACACGCCGTCGCCAATCTCGAACGCGTCAACCCAGGTCTTGCCATCGACGGACATCTGCACCTTGGTGTCGCGGATGTAGTCGTACTGCGTGTCCTGCGTGTAGATGCGCAGCGAGGTGATGTCGATCGGCTGACCGAGGTCGAACACCGCGGTGTTGCCCTGTCGCGGCTGGCCGGCGAACTTGATGACCGTGGTCATATCGCCGTCGAACGCGTTGCCGCTTTCGCGGGTGTCGGTTCCCCAATCGTTGCGCTTCTGGATGTCGGACGAGACCAGCTTGCCGAACTTGCCGACCGTGGAAAAGCCGACCTTGAGCTTGTTGACCGAGAAGGCCGCTCCGTCGGTGCCATTGATCACGCGCACGTAGCGGGCGGTCTTGCCCGTGAGGTTGCCCGGCTCGACAGTGGTCCAGACGAGTCCGTTGTCGGAGATCTGCAGGCTGGGGTTCGCGTTGCCGGTGTTCAGTTCGACGTCGGTCAGATCACGGATCGCCAGCAGATCGAGTCCGGCGTACTGGCCGCCGTCAAGCATCGTGTGCGATTTGTCGAACAGCTCCGCCGTATTGGCGCCCAGCGTGGCGGTGTACCCGTGCTGCGTCTTGTTCGTGTACACCGACTTGAGCGGATCGGCGGTCTCGGGCGGGGTCACGGTGATCTCGGCCACGCGCCACCACACGTTCTTGGCGGCGGTGTTGCGGATGCGTACGTAGCGTCCGGTCACGTTGCCGCTCACCGTGGAGGTGACGTCGTCGCTCAGGTCGCCGAGCTTGGTCCAGGTGGCCTTGTCATCGCTGACCTCGACGACGCCCTGGCTCGGACGGTCGTTGGGGCTAGAGGCATGACCGGTAATCGTGACCTCGCCGATCGGCTTGCTGGAGCCCAGATCGACGATCACGGCCGCGCCGGCCGCGATCTTGTCGCCGTTCGGGTCCTTGAGGTAGGTGATCGTGGACGGGTTGCCGTCGATCATCTGCTCCTTGGTGCTGCTGTAGGTGGCGTTGAGGTTCTCCAGCTGCACGCCGGTCGCCGTGTACGGAGCGAGAGTCTCCTTCTCGACCTTGTTGACGTCGATGCCCTTGATGCCGAGCCACAGGTCATCGCCGTTGTCGGCGGTGGCGATCAGTCGCACGCCGGTGATGCCGGTGATGTTCAGACCGGTGACTTTGATCGGCTCCTCGGAGTCCTTCGGACGCTCGAACGTCGCATCCGGCACGTCGGTCCAGTTCTCGCCATCCGTGGTGGTCTGCAGCTTGGAGTGGTAGAAGTGGTTCTTGCCGCCGTTGAACGCGAAGCGGATGTTCTTGAGCGTGCTGGCCTTGCTGAACTTCACGCCGACGTAGTTGCCCTTGTGCAGGTAGTTCGGGTTCTGGAACACCGTGACCGTGCTGTCCTTGCCATCGAAGATGTCTTCGATCGAGCCGGAGGTCGGCGTGGTGAACACGTCGCTGATGTACGTCTTGGTCACGACGTTCGGGTCGGCCTCCTGCTGCACCTTGTTGGACAGGTAGGAGTCCATCGCCTTGATGAACGGCACGATGTGCTGCACGCCGACCTCGGCGTACTCGGTGTGGTTCACGTAGTAGAAGCCGTGCTTCTTGGACGCGGCGAACGCGGACTGCGCGTCGGAGTACTCCTTGAGCGTCGAGGACGTGTCGCCGTTCAGCGCGGCCTCGATGCCCGCGATGTAGGCGAGCGCGGCCTTGGTGGTGTCATCCCAGCAGTCGATCCACGGGGCGATCTGCTCGTTGGCGTCCTGCCCGGTGTAGTCCTTGCCGATGTCGCCGAGCATCTTCGCATCGCCCTTGGCGCGGTAGGTCTTGGCTGCCTTCTGCAGCGTGACGAACGCGGCCTTGATGTCGGTCAGGTCGTGGGCGGTGATGGTGCCGTCAGCCAGCTTCGCCTTGGCGGCGGTCAGTGCGGGAGCCAGGTCCACGGACTCCTGCAGCGCGGTGACGCGCGAATCCATGTTCTGGTTGATGGTGTGCTTGGACAGCTCACGCAGCGCGTTCGACGCGGCGGTCGGCACAGCGGAGTTGTGGTCGACGAACGAGAACGAATCCTGCCATGCCTGGTCGGCCTCGCTCTTGCTCCGCCAGATGTTCCACGAGTAGGTGGCGTTGCCGAAGATGCCGACCTTGCTCGGCTCGGACTGCTGCATCGGGTTGAGCACGATGCCCTGGATCTTCGACGGGTCGACGCCCGGATGCAGGAACGTGTCGTAGCCGCCCATGATCAGGTGGCTCTTCGAGTTGTCGGAGCACGGCCAGTTGATCCACATGTAGGGGCCGCGGCCGACGTTCGAGGTGAACGTGTCGGTGAAGTTCTGCGAGACCTCGCCCCAGACGCGTCCGCCGGTCATGACGATCTGCACTTCCTTGGGGAAGTTGGCGAAGTAGCTCATGCCGTTGCCCATGTATTCCTGCGTGACGAACGGCAGCGTGGTCTTGAGGTCCGGGTAGGTCTTCTTCATTTCCTTGAGCCACGCGACCATATCGGTGAGCAGCTTGGTGTAATTGTTACCACCCACGTTCGCCGCGTCATCGGCCAGGATGGCGATCTGGCGTACGCCGACCCCGATGGTCTGCGCGAACTTGTCCTGCAGCACCTTCAGATCGGCCTGATAGTTCGCCTCGGAGTTGAACCGAATCGCGTTGTTCATGAACGGGTGCAGAGCGAACACGAAACGCGTCTTGGAGGCGTTGCCGGCATCGGCGAGCGGCTTGATCTTGGTGTCGAGCTCGTCCTGCGTGTACAGCGTACGCCACTGCGAGTTGTGCTTCGGATCGTCCTTGGGGGCGTAGAAGTACGAGTTGAGCTTGTAGTAGCCGCCCCACTTCATCAGGTTGATGCGGTCCTGAGTGCTCCACGGGTTGCCGTAGTAGCCTTCGATGAAACCGCGGCTGACCACGTCGGCGTAGTCGGTGACGGTGAAGTTGCGGATCGTCAGGCTATCGATCTGGCCGAGCACCTGGTACAGGGTGGTCAGGCCGTAGAAGCTGGCGTCGGTGTCTTTGCCGAGCACGGAGATCGTGCCGTTGTCGGACTTGAGGAAGTATGAGTCGGTCTTGTCGAAGATGGCGGAATCCGGGCTGTACTTGCTTTCGATGGCAGTCTCGGCCTTGCCATCGGAACCGTTCACGCCCACATAGACGTTGGTCTTGCCGCTGACTGCGGCGTCGGATTCGGTGACGTTCAGGTTCTTGAGCGCCGCCACTTCGTCCAGTCGGTCCTGGGTGGCTTCATCGATGTCATCGTCATAGATGACGTTGATGTCGCGAAGAATGTACTGTCCGCTGTCATAACGGATCGAATGCGGCTTGGGGTACAGCGTGTATTCGGTCGCCGCCGTATCGCCGCCTGCCGCGTACGCCGTCTGCACGCCGATGGCCACTGCCGGGCTCAACGACAGAGCCGCGGCAAGCAGGCCTCCTAATGCCTTGCTGCGCATACTGGGGTTCCTTTCCTTGTCCGGCACTGGGGACGCGCCGGCTGAATCTCTCATCATTGAATTATTCGTCACCATGCTGCTTTGCATCATCGTGACACGGGGACTCGTGTGAGTTCATCATTGGTCAGTATTCAGTATATATACTTAACAAAATATCGCGACGTTTTCGGTCGTGTCGCAGCCCATCGGCGATTCATGGCCGTGACACGGCGTGCGTTACTGTTGTTGTCATGACCATCACCGTATCGACAGACGGAAGCGCCCTGGGCAATCCGAACGGCCCAATGGGCTGGGCCTGGGCCGACCACGAACTCAACATGGCACATTCCGGCGGCCATGAGCACGGCGGCGACTGCGATGCCGGCGGCGCCACGAACGGCACGAATCAGATCGGCGAATTGTGCGCAGTGCTGGAGGCGCTGCGCGCACATCCCGGCGCGGAGCCGCTGGTCATCGAGACCGACTCGCAGTACGCCATCAACTGTTCCACCAAGTGGGTGCACGGGTGGAAGAAGAACGGCTGGAAGAACTCGCAGAAGAAGCCTGTGAAGAACGCGGCGCTCATCAGGGCGATCGACGCCGAGCTGTCGCGCCGCGCCGGCTCGGTGAAGTTCGTGTGGGTCAAGGGGCACGCGGGCAACGCCGGCAACGAGAAGGTGGACGACCTGGCTCGCACGTATGCCGGCGACTGCCGCAGCGGCGTGCAGGAGGGATATCTGCCGAAGGAGGGATGGCAGTCGCTGCTGGCTTCGGAGTATGCCAAGGGAACCGACGTGCCGGAGGATGCGCAGATGCTGCTGGACGGCAAGATTTCCACGCAGGAGTACCATCTCGGGCGAGGCGGGGAATCGGGTGAAGCGGGAGCCGAGCACGAATCGGACGGCGACAACGTCGCAAAGCGAATCCGCAAGCCATCGTTGGCGGAGCTGCTTGCCGAACCCGAAGGCGTGCCCGACTACGGCGAGACCCAGTCGGACACATCATCCACCACTGCGATGTCAACTCCTACTGTTCCTATGACGACCGAATCGGACGCGACCGTCGCACTGTCATCGAATTCGGCACAGGCCGAAGGCACACAGTCCGGTAGCTCCACACGCTCTGTGGCCGAACCTGCGGCGCCGCGGCTCTCACCGACCGCCCTCACCGCGTCGGGCACGCTGCGCTTTACTCCCCCGCCATCCACCAGCCCGACATATGACGGACGGCCGCGCATCATCCACGGACTGGTTCGCGTGGACGGATATGTGAACGGCGACGGCACCATCACCCTCAACAATGCCGCGTTCTATACGGACAAGCAGGGATAGCAGCCGAATGGCGGCGGTTCTCCTCCCAAAACCCGGACGAACGGCGGTGACGTTCCACGAACCGGATACTATAGAGGTGGACTTCAATCCCAAAGTTTGAAGCATGTTTCCCTCCAAGGGGAATGCACGGACATTTCAAGGAGTACATGATGGACAAGGCACAGCAGGATGCACTGAAGAAGGCGGCCGGCATCGAAGCCGCCAAGCTGATCGAGAACGGCATGATCGCCGGTCTCGGAACCGGTTCGACCGTGCGTTTCCTGGTCGATGAGCTCGGCCGCCGCGTCAAGGAGGAGGGCCTGCAGTTCACCGGCGTGACGACCTCCCGTCGCACGCAGGAGCAGGCCGAAGGTTACGGCATCAAGATCGTGGACATCGATGATGTGGATCATATCGACATCACCATCGACGGCGCCGACGAGGTGGACAAGAACTTCAACGGCATCAAGGGCGGCG
>ENA-ORUF01002104-ORUF01002104.1-human-gut-metagenome-genome-assembly--contig:-NODE-2104-length-18489-cov-2.785831_pt1 | contig 18489 bp, 13 predicted proteins | sample MGYA00242077_ERZ509203 | MGnify/ENA primary metagenome ERZ509203 (study PRJEB26280, sample SAMEA2338834) | human gut metagenome | biome: human gut; feature: human-associated habitat; material: faeces... | reverse complement strand
TAGGCGGCGGCGTAGGCCATCGCGTGCGGATCGAAGCTCGAGGAGCCCGTGACCCACGGGGCGGATGCGACGGGGCCGGAGTCGTGGGTGTCGTCGTAGGTGAACTGGCTCACCGGCACGGCGGGACCGTAGACATCGCCGGTGTCGGGGGTGCCGTGGAACGGCTCTCCGCAGACGACCCATGTGCCGTCGGATAGATACCAGTTCGAGATGGGGGAGCGGTTGCTCGCTCCGATATCGCGACGGGTGACGGTCACGTTCTGGTTGAACGAGGCCGGGATGTCCGCGAGTGCCTGCGCCGTCGACGGTGCGAGTGCCGCGACAACGGACAGCGCGACGAGGGCCACGGCGATCAAGGCGGCGGCAACCCCGTTCCAGCCGCCTCCCGCAGAGGTCGCAATTCGTCTTATCAGCTGCATTGCGATGCGCGGGCCTCCTCGCTTGAAGCCTCTTCGGCGCTTGCTGCTGTGCATGGATTCCTCCTATCGGTCTGTCGTTTCTCCCTAGCGGCTTCTCCCTGGAATCGTTGCGCTTGGGGCCGCTCCGCTCGGGATTCTTTTCGCCTCGGGCTGTTTCTCTCTGGGCTGTTTCGCTTTGGCGCTTTTGCGCGCCTATACCGCCACGCGGGCGGTCGCCGACCCTTGGGTGAGGTCGAGCCCTGTGTTGATGAGGTCCAGCAGCTGCTTGCGCTCGCGTTTGGATGCTGCGCGCGGCATGGAGGTCGACGTTCCCGCTGGCTGGTCGTGTGTATCGGATGTGGCGTGCGCGCCAGGCTTGTTCGCCGCCATGCGCGCGATTCGCATGACGGTGCGGTCGCGTGCCGCCGGACTCCGCAGGTCGGCGCTGGTGATGGGCACGATGGTGAAATCCGGAAAGGCGCTGAGGTCTGCGGGTAGGCTCGTTGGGTCGTCCACGATTTCAACGGCGATTTTCGCTGAGGGTAGATACACTGCCATGGCTCCTCCAATCACGCCGCCCGGCCGGTCCGGGCTCGCTGGCATGAACGCTAGGAGGTAGAACTGAACGATGTCCCAATGAATCTAAACAAAGTCTGAACCGCGCAGCTCAGAGGGGATGAAAATCGAAGTATGGAGGTTTTGCGCGCGGCGGCTGCGCGCATTGTCGCGTCCCATGTTACTAATGAGCGACGCGGGTGAGGTCCGGCCATGCGGCAGCGCCGGTCCCGATACAATTTCTAGCACGTGTCTCTATGCGTTCGCAGCGGCTGCTGCGAACGTGTTTGCCAGCCAGCATCGAGAAAGGGGGCGGGCCGTGGCTGCAACCTTGTTTGGTCCGACACCCACCATTCCGGCCATTATCAAGTTCTCGAGCGAATACGACGAGTATCGCGGCGATGAGTCGCGGAGCAGGGGGACGGCCGAGTCCCTATCGTTCCCACGGACCGAGGACGAGGTCCGCGCCATCGTACGCTCACTCAGCTCGGCGCGTACGCCCATCACGGTGCAAGGCGCGCGCACGGGCCTTGCAGCGGGCGCCGTGCCTCAAGGCGGGCATGTGCTCAACCTCTCGCACATGAACCGCCCGCTCGGCTTGCGCGAGGAGAACGGGCGTTTCTACCTGCGCGTTCAACCTGGTCTCGTTCTTTCCGAACTTCGAAAGTACCTTCCAGCAAAGGCATTTCCTACCGAGGGTTGGGACGAGGCGTCGCTTACCGCCGCGCAGCGTCTTGCCGAGGCTCCGGAGCAGATGTTCCCTACCGATCCCACCGAGACCTCTGCTTGCCTGGGCGGTATGGCCGCATGCAACGCCTCGGGCGCACGGAGCTTTCGTTACGGCGCCATACGCGGCCACGTGACGGCGCTACGGCTCGTGCTCGCAAACGGCGACGTGGTCGCGTTGCACCGGGACGAGGTTCGCGCTCGCGGCCGGCATCTCATGCTCAAGACCGAGGGCGGCTCGACCATCGAAGCGGACCTCCCCACCTATCAGATGCCGCACGCCAAAAACGCCTCCGGCTACTTTGTTGAGGACGACATGGACGCCCTCGACCTTATCATCGGCTCGGACGGTACCCTCGGTATCATCACCGAGCTCGAGCTCGCCCTCATGCCGGCGCCTGCGGTGGTTTGGGCGGCGAGCTGCTTCTTTGCGACCGAGGGCCAAGCGGTCGAGGCGACCATAGCTGCCCGCGCATACCTCAAGCATGCGGCGGCGCTCGAGTACTTCGACCCATCCGCCCTTGACGTGCTGCGCCGCGCCCGTGCCCAGGGCTCGGCCTTCGCGGCGCTCCCGTTGCTTCCCGAGCGCTTCGGCTGCTGCCTTTATGTGGAGCTCCAAGCACCTGTGGAAGATGAGGCCATGGCGGACCTCGAGCGTCTCGGCGCCATCGTGCGCGCGGCGGGCGGAAGCGAGAGGGACTCTTGGGTGGCCCGTACCGCCGTTGACCGCGAGACGCTCCGGTTCTTCCGCCATGCCGTTCCCGAGAGCGTGAACATGCTCATCGACGAGCGCCGCCGAGAAGAGCCTTCGATCACCAAGCTCGGCAGCGACATGTCCGTTCCCGACGACCGTCTGCGCGATGTCATCTCCCTCTACCGCTCGACGCTGGCCGAGGAGGGGCTCGAGTCGGCCGCATGGGGGCATATCGGCAACAACCACCTGCATGTAAATGTCCTGCCGCGCAATGCCGAGGAATACGCGAGGGGTAAGGCGCTCTTTGCGCGCTGGGCCCAAGATGTCACGGCTATGGGCGGCGCGGTTTCGGCCGAGCACGGCGTGGGCAAGCTCAAGCGCGATTTCCTCACGACCATGTACGGCTCAGAGCATGTGCGCGAGATGGCGCGTCTCAAGCTTGCGTTCGACCCGACGTGTCAGCTGGGGCGTGGCAACCTGTTCGATGCGGCGCTGCTCGACGAGGTCCACAGGGAGGGCGCGGCGGTGCCCGAGGGCGCCGATGCTGCAGATGCCGGCCCCGATGCTTCGGGCGCCGGACCGGATGCTGCGGCTGTTGGCGCTGATGCCGCGCCTGTTCCGTCGGCGGCTGCACCGGCAGAAGCGTTAGCTAAAGCTATGAACACCGGGGAGGTGTCCTGATGCATATCGTGGTCTGTGTGAAGGCGGTTCCGAGCTCGACCGAGGTCAAGATGGACCCCGTCACTCATACCATCGTGCGCGATGGCCGCGAGTCGGTGGTGAACCCCTTCGATGCCGCTGCACTCGAGGTGGCGCTGGCTATCAAGGATGAGCGTGCTGCTACGGGCGAGGGCTGTAGGGTGAGCGTGCTCTCCATGGGCATTCCGGCTACGGAGGCGCTTTTGCGCGACGGCATCGCCCGCGGCGCGAGCGATGCGCTCCTTCTTTCTGATCGCGCGTTTGCCGGTGCAGATACGCTTGCCACGAGTTATGCCCTGTCATGCGGTATACGCGAGCTTGGCTCGGCGAGCATGAACGACGCCGCCGCGTCCGGCGCTTCGGAGCACGGAGAAGCCGCCCCTGGCCCCTCTCTTCCAGACCTCATCCTCTGCGGCAAGATGGCGGTCGATGGCGACACGGCACAGATCGGGCCGGAGCTCGCAGGGCTCTTCGATATGCCCTGCGTCACGGACGTACGCGAGCTGGTTGCGATTGAGCGGGGCCGCGTTACCGTGCGCCATGCGACCGATGCGGGCATCGAGCTCGTCGAGGTTCCGCTGCCGGCGGTGCTTACCGTGGCCAAAGACATCGCACAGCCTCGCATGCCGAGCATCGCGGGGGTACGTGCGGCCGCGGGTGCGCCCGTGGCGGTGCTCAGTGCAGCGCGCGTGCAGGCCGATCCCGCGCGATCGGGCCTTGCCGGTTCTCCGACGCAGGTCGTGCGGTCGTTTGTGCCCGAGCGTTCTGACACGTGCGAGGTCTTGGAGGGAAGCGTGCCCCAGCAGGCGGCGCGCATCATCGCGTTAGCTGAGGAGGCGGGGCTATGAGCGGGCTTATGGTGGATGCCGCACGCTGCGTGGGTTGTAAGCGCTGCGAGCGCGCGTGCGCGTTCGGCGGCATCGTGGTCGAGGGCCGCTTGGCACGCCCGACCGACGCCTGTACGCTCTGCGGCGGGTGCGTGGAGGCGTGCCCGGTGGATGCGATTGCGATTGAGCGCGACGAGGCTGGAGAGAGGTCCGGGCGCAATCTCTCTGCTTATCGTGACATCTGGGTGATTGCCCAGGTTGATGCGGAGGGCGCGCTGCTGCCGGTGGTCTTCGAGCTGGTCGGCAAGGCGCTCGAGCTCGCCGAAGCGCGCGGCTGCCAGGTGGTGGCGGTGCTTGGTGAGGCGGGACGAGCTCCTCGCCAGGCGGAGCGTCTTGCCGCGACCGGTGTTGCCGAGGTGATCCATACCGTGGATGAGCGCCTCGCGTATGCAGACGCCGAGGTGTTCGCGCAATGGATTTGCGCACTTGCCGAAGAGCGCCGCCCCGAGGCGATGCTGTTCGGAGCGACGGCGTTCGGCCGCGAGCTTGCCCCACGCGTGGCGGTGCGCCTGCAGACGGGCCTTACCGCCGATTGCACCGCGCTCGACATCGACCCCAAGACCGGAGCTCTGCTGCAAACGCGCCCTGCGTTCGGCGGCAACCTCATGGCTACGATCGAGTGCCCCGCGCATCGTCCTCAGATGGCGACGGTGCGGCCGGGCGTATTTGCGGCGCCTGAGCACGTGACGGCTGGGGCGGGCACGTGCGTTGATCTTGCAGCGGGCATCATCACCCAAGCCCCCTTGGCTCCCGAGGTTGCGCCGCGCGTTGCCGTGCTTGGCATCGAGCCTGTTACCGGCGGGTCGATCGCGCAGGCAGAGCGGCTCGTGGTCGTGGGCAGGGGCATCGGGTCCAAGAAGAATCTCCCGCTCATGGAGCGCCTGGCAGAGCTGCTCCACGCTGAGCTCGGTTGCACGCGCCCGCTCGTGGAGGCCGGCTGGCTCGACTATGCCCACCAGGTAGGTCAAACGGGTGCGGCCGTCGCACCGAAGCTCTTGGTGAGCATTGGCGTTTCGGGTGCTATTCAGCATCTGGCTGGAATCGGGGGTGCTGAGACGGTTGTTGCCATCAATGAGGATGCCGCTGCTCCCATCTTCGGCGTGGCAGACTATGCGGTCGTGGGCGATGCCGTCGAGGTCGTGACCGAGCTCATCGCCCAGCTCGAAGCCCGCGACTGAGATGCGGAGCCGCGCGGCCACGACGGTCGTGTTGTTTGGCTCGGTTACACGAACACGAGGTTCACGAGCACCATATAGAGTGCGGTGCTTGCAAAGATGGCGACGAGCATGTTCTTCCGCCAAAGGTAGAGCCCGCCGGCAACGAGAATACCGAGCGCTTCGGGTATGCCATGCGTGCCGGTGAGCACGTCCACGCTGCGTAGGCAGTAAACCACGAGCAGGCCGAAAATCGCTCCAGGGAGCGCATTGCCCAGGTAGCGGATGTAGCGCGGCGCTGGACGGTCTGCGGGGAAAGCGAAGAACGGCAGGGCCCGGGTGAGCACCGTTGCAGCCGCGGCGGCGAGGATCGTAAGGATGATCTGCGTGGTCGTCATCGCGCATCGCCCCCATGGTGCGCACCTGCGGCATCCGGCGTAGATGCCACGGGTCCGTTCTCGCAGGTATCCGATGCAGAAGCCACGGGCCCGCTCTCGCACGCATCGTAGACCGGTTCGAGATGGCTTCGCAGAACCGTTATCGCGGCAAGGATGAGCGCGAGTGCGGGGATCATGAATCCGTCAGGCCCAAAGAGCGCGAGTGCGACGAGCGAGGCCAGAATGCCCGCCACGGCGCTCGCATGGCTTGGATCTTTGGTCCATTGGTCGAGGAAGATCACCACGAACAGCGCCGTCACGGCGAAGTCGACGCCCGCCACGTTGAGCGCTGCCACGCTGCCCAGCACGCCGCCGAGCGTGCAGCCAACCACCCAGTACAGCTGGTTGAGCAGGCTCACGAAAAACATGAACCATCCTTCGTCCACGCCGGCCGGCGGGTGCGTCGAATAGTTGATGGAGAACGTTTCATCGCATTGCGCGAAGATGAGATACGGGCGTTTGTGCCCGAGGCCACGGAATCGCTCGAGCATCGAGAGCCCGTAGAACAGGTGCCGCGCGTTAACGATGAAGACGGTGACGAACGCCTGAAGCGGCGCGAACGGTCCCGCGAGCATCGAGGCCACGACGAACTCGGCAGAGCCCGCGAAGATAAGGCAGGCCATGAGCGTGGGCGTCCACCACGGCAGCCCGAGCGAGACGCTATAGACGCCGCAGGTGATACCGAGGAAGACGAAGCCGGCGAGGATGGGAAGCGTCGGTGGTATGGCGGCGCGAAGCGCAGACGAGATGGCACGAGGTCTATCGGTGTGCATCGCGCCGCTTGATGGAGCTGGGTGCAGTGGTTGATGGGGCACGGGGCGTTGCTCGCGTTTCTATTCAGTGCATGGTCAATGTCCCGTATCGTACATCATTTATTGCAGGGAGATACTGAATGAAGGGCCGCGGGGCAATCTGCTGCAGACGAGCTATGCGCGGGCCAAGATTGAGAAGGCTATGCTCCGTAAGTTTTTCGTAGCGCCGCGTGCTGCAGACACAATAATCCGGGGTCTTGGTCAAAAACACCGTTCCGGTGGTACTTTCAAACATAAGAGGCGCCCGTTTTGCCTGCGGGCAGGCCTTTACGCGTTCAAAATTCGCTCACATCGACGAAACCAACGGAACGAGATGGCCTTCAGCTTTCATGCGGCTGCGCAATCGCTCTATTTTGGTGCGCGGCATACCACCGAAACGATATTTTTGACCAAGCGTACGAAAAGTAAGCGCATTGAGGGCGCGGGAAGTTTAGAACACCGCTGCCACGCGGGCGGGGAGGCCGGTGGCGCCTTCGATGTGCGGCCAGCTCACAAACACGATGGCACCCGTCGCAGGCACCTTGTCGAGGTTCGCCATGACTTCTACCTGCAGGTGGCCATGGTCGAGCACGTAGCGCTCGCAGGCAAGATCGTCGGCTTCCGCCGCCAGGAACGAGGCATCCGTGTCGAAGGTCTCATGCCCGTTCATCTGGATATCTCGTTCCTCATAGAGGAAGCGGAGCGCCTCCATCGACCAGCCGGGGCAGTGCTCGCCCCCTTCCTCGTCGAAGTTGTTGAGCGCGTTGTTATCGGGCCAGCGCTGGTACCAGTCGGTGCGTAGCGCCACGAAGGCGCCGGCGGGGATGCGCCCATGCTCAGCTTCCCATGCTTGGATGTCTGCCACGGTTACAGCGGTGTCGGGCTCCTCGGCGGCGACCTTGCCGGTGAGGTCGATTACGCAGAGCGGCATGGCCATCTGCTCCACGCCGTAGGCCTCAGAGCCAACCTTGCCCGGTGTGAAGTGGCTCGGAAAGTCCACGTGCGTGCCGAACTGCCCGGGGAACTTGTAGGTGTGAATGCGGCAAGAGAGCATCTCTTCGTCGTAGTCGAAGACGGTCTTGCACAGTTCCACGGAGCCCTCGGGGATGCCCGCCCAGTACGGGCTGTCGTTCGTAAGCGGGTGAGTGAGGTCCACCCAGGTTCCTTGTTGCAGCTTCTTGAGTTCTGGCCAGAGGCTCATCTTGGTCTCCTTTCGACGGGGCGGGTGAGGGGCATGCGTACACGGCGTGTCGCATGCGGGGCGCTGCACCGCAAACGCATGCGATGCGATCGCGCATTTCCTCCATAGTACCTGTCATCGGCGCGTGAATACGCCGGTCCAGCCAAGTTCGAGGCTCGAGTCGGAAGGTTTTAACGAAGGTGCCGAGTAGACCCAGGCTTTGGATAGCAAAACCCCAGTTGGTATTTGTGCGAAACGGGGGTTTACTCGGCGATGTTCGAAAAGCCTTCCGACTCGAGCCTCGAGTTGTCAAAGAGCTGGAACATGCCGGAGCCCATCAGGCGGGTTCGAGCATATTCCCGTTATTGGATGCCCGGAATGGAGGGGATCGTCGCGAACCCGCGCTCGAGTTCCTCGTCGGTGGGGATGTGGTCCTCCAGCTCGCCGCGGTTGAACTTGTCGTAGGCGACCATGTCGAAGTATCCGGTTCCGATGAGCCCGAAAAGGATCGTCTTCGCCTCGCCGGTCTCGCGGCACCGCTCCGCTTCGCGCATGGCCACAAGGATTGCGTGCGCGCTTTCGGGCGCGGGCAGGATGGTTTCTAGCTTGGCGAAGCGCTCGGCCGCCGCGAAGACGTCGGTTTGGCGCACGGCGACAGCATCTAGGTAGCCGTCGTGCTTGAGCTTGGAGACGATAGGGCTCATGCCGTGGTAGCGCAGGCCGCCCGCGTGGTCGGGGCTTGGAATGAAGCCGTTGCCGAGCGTATACATCTTGCAGAGCGGGCAGGTCTGGCCCGTGTCGGCGAAGTCGTAGGCATAGCGGCCCCGGGTGAGCGACGGGCAGCTCGCGGGCTCTACCGCGATGAAGCGCGTGGCCGGCCGTGCGCCTGTGAGCTTGTCGCGCATGAACGGTGCGATGAGCCCGCCCAAGTTCGAGCCGCCGCCCGCGCACCCGATGACCACATCGGGATATTCGCCCAGATCGCGAAGGGCCTCGTAGCTTTCTAGCCCGATGATGCTCTGATGCAGCACAACTTGGTTGAGGACGCTGCCCAGCTGGTAGCGCCCGCGGTTCTCGGGCACATGCAGCGCGCGCTCCACCGCCTCCGAGATCGCGGTGCCAAGCGAGCCGGACGAGCCCGGATCTTGGGCGAGGATGCGCCGACCGACCTCGGTGGTGTCGGAGGGAGAGGGCGTTACCCGCGCGTCGAAGGTCTCCATGATGTTGCGACGGAACGGTTTCTGCTCGTAGGAGCATTTCACCATGAAGATATCGAGGTCGAGCCCATAGTGAGCGGCTGCTTCGGCCAGTGCCGTGCCCCACTGCCCGGCGCCCGTCTCGGTCGTGATGTTGGTAATGCCCTGGGCATAGGCGTAGTAAGCTTGGGCGATGGCGGAGTTGAGCTTGTGAGAACCGCTCGTGTTGTTGCCTTCGAATTTATAGAAGATCTTGGCTGGCGTATCGAGCGCGCGCTCAAGGTTGTAGGCACGGCAGAGCGGGCTCGGCCGGTAGACCTTGTACATCTCTAGGACGGGTTCGGGGATGTCGAAGTACGGGGTGTCGTCGTCGAGCTCTTGGGCGATGAGTGCGTCGGCGAAAACGGGCGCGATATCTGGCTTGGTGGCGACAGCTCCGTTCGGCAGGCGCATGGGTTCGGGCTTTTCGGGCATATCGGCACGCAGGTTGTACCAGGCTTTGGGGATCTGGTCTTCGGTGAGGTAGAGACGGTAGGGATCGTGCTCGGATGCGGTCATGATGCGTCCTTTCTCATCCGGGAGCGCTGCCCGCCGGCAGTCGCTCCAAGCTCAGAATGCTCCCGCGTGCGCTGCGGCGATCGAAGAGGCTTGCTTTTCGCCTCGGCGCACGTTGCCTGTTGCGCGCTATCAGGCGACATGCGTCGTTCGCCGGCAAAAAAGAAGGCCCCCGGATTACCGGAGGCCTTCCATGGTGTAGCGCGTTGGTAGGGGAGTCTGCTAATCCGAGAGAGACAGTATGCGCTTGTTCCACCACCAGGCAGCGGCCTGCTGCATCAGGTGCAGCGTATCGGCGTTGTTGACGATGGCGGTCATAGCGGAGCCTTTCTGTAGTCTCCATCGGATTGCGGACACTTTATCACGGTAAAGCTGCGATGCAGCCGGCAACTAGAAATGGTTCTCGAGCGTTTCCACCATCGATTGGCTCGGCGAGAAACGCAAAAGCCCGTCAAACAGGACGCGGACGCAACTTTTGGGCACTCCACGGCGTGTGCCCTGAGTGCAACCGCGATAGCTCATGAGCTATCGGACCTCTAAGCTGCGCATTCTCTTGCTGCCCATCTGCCTATACTCGTTCACTGCGCCCTGGAGTGCCCAAAAGTTGCACTCATCGACGTTCCGGGTGCCTCAACGACACAAACGCCCGGCGGTTAGCTGGGCCGCTCGTCGATCCAAGCACGCAGGTGCCCGTCCATGCGGCCGATGAGCGCGCGAGTGGCACGGTTGGTGTACGGGCGCGCTATGCCAAAAGGCGTGCTCAGCAGCTCGAACAGATATCCTTGATCGACCATGATTTCGAGGCTTGCGGGGTAGACCAGTTCAAAGGCAAAGCAGGCGAGCCCCACCACGTGGTCCACGGCGGTCGATTGGTCGCTATAGCGGACGGTCTGGTGCGCGAAGAACGCATCCTCGGCAGCGGGCGAAATGTCGCCTGCGAGCAGCTCGTCTTCGGTTGCTCCCACGACGGTCTCGACGGTATCGGTGCACGAAACGCGCAGGATATCGATTTTGTCGGCATCGCGTACAAGATTGCAGAGCGCGCGCGAGCGAAGGTCAAGGTCGTCGGGAAGGCGAAAGTCGCTGTGGTGGCCTACTGCTGCACGGATGATCTCGTCGGCTGAGGGATTTTCGATAAAAGCGCGAACGCTGCCAGCAGTGCGCGCGTGGGCCAAGAACTCGTTATCATGGGAGAGGGCTTCCGGCAGTGTGGCGTTCACACGGGCGAGCGAGCCGTCAAACAGGTGCCGCCCGTCCTCGAAAAGCACGTCGACGCCGATAGCCGCATGGCTGGCGGACATGCTGTCTTTGAAGGTGCCCCAACGGCGAAGCTGCTCGAATCGGCCGATGTCGTGCAGGAGTCCGCAGAGCCAGGCGAGGTCCGCGCCCGCCTGCGTGAAGCCCGATGCGCGAGCGATGCGGTCGCAAAGGTCGGCGACACGATAGGTGTGCTCCGCTTTGAGCGCGATGCGCGGGTTCTCCCGGTCGTAGGGGGCGAGGTACGCTTCGAACGCCGTTCGCGCCCGCTCGCGATCGATGGAGACCGTCGCCTCGTCGCTCAAGCTGCTGGCTTTATCGTTTGTCATATTGGTTACATCCCCGTTTCGCTGTCATCAAGCAACCATTTCCATGCGGAAGCTTGCACAATGCGCCGTCCGTTGTTCTCGTAAATCGTCTCATGTCCGCTCCCGACCAGAAGAAGCCCCTCTTCAAGGCCCGTTTCGTCGAGTGCTTCCCACAATGCTCTGAGTTCCCGCTGTGCCGTCTTTTCGTCTTCCATTGATTCGGTGACCTGGATCAGTCGAAATGCTTCCTGCTCGAGCGCATCGCCAACCACGAAGTCGATTTCATAACCATGTTGCTTCGTGTGAAGCATCGAGATGCCGCCATCGCGCATAGAGGGATGGCGTCGTCTGAGTTCAAGGTATACGGCGTCCTCGAGCCGCTGCCCGCGTTCGCACGCTCCTGCTCGGCTGCTTGCTAGGGCAATGCCTGGGTCAACAGCGTAGATTTTTGGTCGCGTCGTACTCTTTTCTGAGAGGCTCAGCGAGAACTCTTTGACTTGGAAGACGAGATAGGCTTCTTCAAAATATGCGAGCAAGTCGGCAAGGTATGCGCGACCGGTTGCAATTCCCGCCGAGCGCAAGTCGTTCTCGATTTTTCGTAGCGAGATCTGTTTGCCGTTGAGCCCCATGAGCCTGCGAGCGAGCGCTGCCGCGACGCGTGGACGCGCGATGTCATGACGTTCGACTACATCGCGTGTGACGACGCGTTGAACATATGACTGAAGCAAAGCGATTGCTTGGGATGTCGGGAGGCCCTGTGCCGCAGGGAATCCTCCACGTGTGAGGTATTCGTCAAACATCGCCTGCATACGTGCGCCCAAGCGCGGAGAGAAATGCGGGTCTTTCAGCAATTCAGCGCCATCGGGCGTCATGGTAAGTCGCTCGCGAAACGAAAACGGTAGAAGCTCGAAGTCGATGGCGCGACCACGGAACTCGGTTGAGATTTCCGTTGAGAGCATTTTTGATGAGGAACCACTGATGTAGATGGTAGCTTTAGTGGTATCAACGATGCGGCGAAGCCAGCTGCCCCATTGCTCCATCTCCTGAAGCTCGTCAAAAAAGAGGTAGATGCCGTCGAGGTTAGCGCCTGCTTGTTGGGCGAGGTATCGAAACGCCTCGAGCACGGCGTCTCCCGTCTGTGGCGTGGCAGGGCTGATGCGATCATCTTCGAAGTTGAAGTAGCAGATAGCTTCAGCGGGAACTCCTGCTTCGAGCAGCGCATCCATTTCTTGGAAAAGGCGATACGATTTACCCGACCGGCGCATACCGGTTACGACCTTGACGAGATTTCCCGCCCGTGGCGGCAGCGCGTCACCTAGGTTGAGGGAGCGCGGAACAATGGGGCGGTATGTATCAAGATCAAACTCTTGCAATATGCCGAGCACGGTTTGGTTCATAGCTACCTCCGCAAAAATTGGTAATAATATCTTACCAATTTCAGGATAACTGGTAAGTTCAAATTACCAATTAAGAAGGTTTTAGCCGGTTGTTCTCTTGAGGGCTCGGATTACTTCGCTCCTGCAGCGGGGCATTCTAGGCAAGCAACCGGTGTTTTTCTTAGGTTCGCGCCCGTTCCAGCGCTAAGCACCCTGCAGCTAGCCTATATCGCCAGCTTCACTAGCATGATGCGCAGGGTCCCCCGCCTATGCTCCTGCGCAGTTTCGTAGAAAGGCCCAGCAGTGCTGGGCCTTTCGAGAATGTCTGAGCAAGGAGCATAGGCGGGGGACCCGCCGGGAGCACGTGCTATGCGAAGTACCCAACACCGCTCTCGAAGATCGGCATGAACTTCTCGCCCGGAACGTTGCGATACAGGTTCTCACCACGCCGCTCGACATGCCCCATCTTGCCGAAGACACGGCCGTCCGGGCTGGTGATGCCCTCGATGGCAAGCACGGAGCCGTTCGGGTTCACCGAAAGGTCCATGCTCGGAGCACCAGCCTCATCAACATATTGGGTCGCGATCTGCCCGCCCGCGATGAGCTCGCGCTGGACGGCCTCGCTCGCCACGAAGCGGCCCTCGCCATGGGAGATGGCCACGGTGTAGACCTCTCCGGGCTTGCAAGCAGAGAGCCAGGGCGAGAGGTCGCTGGCCACGCGGGTGCGTACCAGGCGGCTCTGGTGCCGGCCGATAGTGTTGAAGGTGAGGGTCGGTGCCTCGGGCGTGGCGTCCACGATGTCGCCGTACGGAACGAGTCCCAGCTTCACGAGCGCCTGGAAGCCGTTGCAGATGCCGAGCATGAGGCCATCGCGTGCCTGCAGGAGGTCGCGCACGGCCTCGGTGACCTCGGGCGCGCGGAAGAACGCCGTGATGAACTTGGCAGAGCCGTCGGGCTCGTCGCCGCCGGAGAAGCCGCCCGGGATCATGACGATCTGGCTCTCGCGAATGCGGCGCGCAAGCTCGTGCGTGCTTTCGGCCACGGCCTCGGGCGAGAGGTTGTTGATCACGAAGACGTCGGCCTCGGCGCCGGCGGCGCGGAAGGCGCGAGCGCTATCGTACTCGCAATTGTTGCCAGGGAAGACCGGGATGATCACGCGCGGGCGCGCGAATTTCTCGCCTGCATAGACCGGTGCGATGCGGCCCGTGTCGCTGCAGGTGAAGGTGAGCTGCTCCACATCATCGAGCTTCTTGGCTTCCTCGGCCGGAGTACGGTAGGGGAAGACGCCCTCGATGCCGCTTTCCCATGCTTCCTGCAGCTCGGCGAGGTCGATCTGCTCGGTTGCGGTTTCGAGCACGTAGCCTTCGACCGTGGTGCCCAAGGGCTCAATCACGAAGGAATCTGCAGCGAGTGCATCGAGCGCCGCCGCATCCTCAACCTCAACGATGAAGCTGCCGTACATCGGCTCGAAAAGGCTCTCGATGTCGACGTCGTCGGCAAGCTCAAAGCCGATCTGGTTGCCCACGCACATCTTGAAGAGGGCTTCAGCGCTGCCGCCGTAGCCGGGGGTTGCCAGCGCCAGGGCGCTTCCATCTTGGGTGAGGCACTCGATGGCATCGAAGACGGCGAGGAGCTGCGAGGGGTCGGGGCGATGGTCGTCGCCATACGAAGCGGGGGCGATGCGGAAGACCGGGTGCCCCGCGCCCTTGAATTCAGGGGAGACCGCATGGTCGGCACGGCCCGTGCTTACGGCGAAGCTCACGAGGGTGGGCGGTACGTCGAGATCCTCGAACGAGCCCGACATGGAGTCCTTACCGCCGATGGCGCCAACACCAAGGTCCACCTGCGCCATGAGCGCGCCGAGTACGGCTGCTGCTGGCTTGCCCCAGCGCTCCGGCACGTCGCGCAGGCGCTCGAAGTACTCCTGGAAGGAGAGGTAGGCGCGCTTGCGGGAGAAGCCCGCGGCCACGAGGCGGCTCACGCTCTCAACGACTGAGAGGTAGGCGCCCGCGAACTGGTCGGCTTCCATGAGATAGGGGTTGAAGCCCCATGCCATGGCGCTCGCGGTCGAGGTCTCGCCGTCGACGGGGAACTTCGCCACCATTGCCTGCGCAGGGGTGAGCTGGGTGCGCCCGCCAAAGGGCATGAGCACCGTGGCAGCGCCGATGGTCGAATCGAAGCGTTCGGAGAGGCCCTTGTTCGAGCAGACGTTGAGGTCGGTTACGAGCGCGCGCATGCGCTCGGCGAGCGTGGCACCCTCCCAAGCCGGCTGCCACACCTGGCGCGCCGTCACGTGCACGCTCTGGTGCTTGGGTGCTCCGTTGCTGGCCAAGAAGGCGCGGGAAAGGTCCACGATCACGTCGCCGTTCCATGCCATGCGCACGCGCTTCTCGTGCGTGACCTCGGCGATGACGGTGGCCTCGAGATTCTCCTCGGTGGCATACGCCATGAACTCGTCCACGTCGTCCTCGGCCACGGCCACGGCCATGCGCTCCTGGCTCTCGGAGATGGCGAGCTCGGTGCCGTCGAGGCCCTCGTACTTCTTCGTGACCTGGTCGAGGTCGATGTAGAGGCCATCGGCGAGCTCGCCCACGGCAACGCTCACGCCGCCCGCGCCGAAGTCGTTGCAGCGCTTGATGAGGCGGCAGGCATCGCCGCGGCGGAAGAGGCGCTGGAGCTTTCGCTCCATGGGGGCGTTGCCCTTCTGCACCTCGGCACCGTCCTTCTCGATGGACTCGACGTTATGCGCCTTGGAGCTGCCCGTAGCGCCGCCGATGCCGTCACGGCCGGTGCGGCCACCGAGCAAGATGATCTTGTCGCCGGGCGCGGGCTCCTCGCGGCGCACGTGGCTTGCCGGGGTGGCACCCACCACAGCACCGACCTCCATGCGCTTGGCAACGTAGCCGGGGTGGTAGAGCTCGGAGACCTGGCCGGTGGCGAGGCCGATCTGGTTGCCGTAGCTGGCGTATCCGGCGGCAGCGGTGGTCACGAGCTTGCGCTGCGGGAGCTTGCCCTCGAGCGTCTCCGCGACGGGGACGGTGGGGTCGGCCGCGCCGGTCACGCGCATGGCCTGGTACACATAGCTACGGCCGGAGAGCGGGTCGCGGATGGCGCCGCCGATGCAGGTGGCCGCGCCGCCGAAGGGCTCGATCTCGGTCGGGTGGTTGTGGGTCTCGTTCTTGAAGAGGAAGAGCCAGTCCTGGTCCTCGCCATCAACATCTACCGTGACCTTCACGGTGCAGGCGTTGATCTCTTCCGACTCGTCAAGGCCGGTGAGCTGGCCCGTGTGCTTGAGCCACTTGGCGCCGAGCGTGCCCATGTCCATGAGGCAGACGGGCTTCTCGTCGCGGCCCAGCTCATGGCGCATCTCCATGTAGCGGTCGAAGGCCTCCTGCACCACGGCGTCGTCGATCTTGACCTCGTCGAGCACGGTGCCAAAGGTGGTGTGACGGCAGTGGTCCGACCAGTAGGTATCGATCACGCGAATCTCGGTAATCGAGGGGTCGCGGCCCTCCTCGGTGAAGTATTCCTGGCAGAAGCGGATGTCGGCCGCATCCATGGCCAGCCCGCGCCCGGCGATGAAGGCCGCAAGGCCGGCTTCATCGAGTTCGCGGAAGCCATCGAGCACCTCGACGGGCTCGGGGTCGGGGGTCTCGGCTACCAAGGTTTCGGGCTTCTCGAGCGATGCGAGACGCGCCTCCACGGGGTTTACGACATAGTGCTTGATGGCGTCGATGTCGGCCTCCGAGAGCGCGCCCTCGAGGATATAGACCTTGGCGGAGCGCACCGTGGGGCGCTCTCCCTGGCTGATGAGCTGGATGCACTCGCTGGCGGAGTCGGCGCGCTGGTCGAACTGGCCGGGCAGGTACTCCACCGCGAAGACGGCTGCTGCGTCGGGGCTCGACGGCAGCTCGTCGTATGCGTGGTCCACCTGCGGCTCGCTGAACACCGTGGGGATGCACGAGCGGAAGAGCTCTTCGCTTGCTCCCTCCACATCGTAGCGGTTGATGAGGCGAAGGCCGGTGAGGCCCGTCACGCCAAGGATTTCCGTAAGCTCGCTCTTGAGTTGCTGTGCCTCGACGTCGAAGCCCGCCCTCTTTTCCACATAGATGCGAGAGACCATGAACCCTGCCCTTCGAATCCTGCTCGCGGAACCGTTCCCCCGAGCGGCTGCATACCGTCTCTATGATACGGCAGGTTGCCATGCATCCAGTTGGCGAAGTTGTCTGCTACAAATAACCCGCTGCTACGAGCGCGTTGCCGGGAGGTTGCTGTTTTCCCGCTGCCGAGTGCAGCACACGCGGAGTTGCGGGCGCCGATCCCCCCCCTCCCGAGCACAGCAGATATGAAGTTGCCGGCAACGTCTCGACTGCCGAGCGCGGCAAATCCGGAGTTGCCGCCGCCGGCCCGCCTTCGAGCGCGGCGGACCCGGTGTCGCCAACTGCCGAGCGCGGCAAATCTGGAGTTACCATCGGCGAGCGCAGCAGATCAGGAGTTAAGGCCACCTGCAGAGGCCGATAACTCCATATATGCAGCACTGGATGCGGATAACTCCATATATGCAGCACTGAGCGAGGGAGCTGCCTAAGAGAGCGAGGGGGATGACGTGTCGGGCCCGACCCGGGCGTGACTTCGCGGGGCAGTCCTAAAGGGCGAGGAGACGGCCTAAAGAGAGGAGACGGCCCAGGACGGACTCGGTAGATGAGGGGTAACTCTGGGCAGCTCAATCCCTGGCCGCGGGCAGGCGCCGGCAATTCCAGCCGGAGCAGCTCAATCCCCGGCCGCGGGCCGGCCCCGCCTCGACCCCCGGCCCCGCCTACTCGTTCTCCTCTGCGCCCTCGCTCCACGCGTCCACGTCTTCGATGCGGATCACGCTGGCAACGCTTGCGACCTCATCAAGCGCCTCGAGCGCAGAGCACACGCGCTGTACGTCGCGCTCGCGGGCCGTGTGCGTAAGGAAGACGACCGAGCAGGTGGTGCCGTCTCCGTCGCGCAGCTGGTTGATGGCGGAGATGGAAACGCCCGCGTCCGCGAAGGCCGCCACAACCGGAGCGAGCGTGCCCACGCGGTCGACGACGGAGAGGCGGATGTAATAGCGCGTCTCGAGGTCCTCGATGGAGCGAATCGGCGCGGTGCGGGGGAAGGGCTCGGGCTCGGGGCCCAAGTCGATCCCGCTGGCGATGCCGTTCGCGAGCTCAAGCACGTCGCCAACCACGGCGCTCGCGGTGGGGAAGGAGCCTGCGCCCGCGCCGTAGAACATGGTTTCGCCCACCGCGTCGCCCACGGCGAACACGGCGTTCATGGCTCCCGAGACGCCGGCGAGCATGTGGTCGGCGGGAATCATGGTGGGGTGCACGCGCGCGTCGATGCCCTCGGCCGTCTTGCGGGCGATGCCGAGCAGCTTGATGCAGTAGCCCATCTCGCGCGCCTGCTCGATGTCGGCGGCGGAGACGTTGCGAATGCCCTGCATGTACACATCGTCGGTGGTCACGCGGGTGTGGAAGGCGATGGAGGAGAGGATGGCCACCTTGCTCGCGGCATCGAAGCCGTCGACGTCGGCCGTGGGATCGGCCTCGGCGTAGCCCAAGCGCTGGGCGTCGGCGAGCACATCGTCGAAGTCGAGCCCCTCGGAAGCCATGCGCGAGAGGATGTAGTTGGTGGTGCCGTTCAGGATGCCCGCGATGGTGAGCATGCCGTTTGCCACGAGCGCGTGCTCGAGCGCGTTCACGATGGGGATGCCGCCGCCCGCGGCCGCTTCGCAGCGAATCTGCACGCCGGCCTGTGCGGCAAGGCTTCCCAGGTAGTCGATGCGGCGGCCCAGAAGCGCCTTGTTGGCGGAGACCACGTGCTTGCCGGCAGCGATGGCGCTCTCGAAGATCTCGGTCGCAGGGTGATCGCCGCCGATGAGCTCGATGACGATGTCGATTTCCGGGTCGGCTACGACGTCGTGCCAGTCGGTGGTGAAGGCTTCGGGCGCGATGCCCAGCTCGGCCGCGCGCTCAGGTTCCAGGGCGCTGGCCATCTTGAGGCGAAGGTCGATGCCATAGGCGGAAAGGTATTCGTCGTGGTGGCGCGCGATGACGCGGGCGACGCCGCCGCCCACGGTTCCGAGCCCGATGAGTCCTACGTTGACGGTGCGGGTGGTGCTTGGCATTGCGTCTCCTTTGCATTCGAGGCTGCGTGCGGGCTGGTCATCTGGCCGCGAGGGTGCCACCGGTGCCGCGCCCGCAAGCGCTGGGCCCCGGCAGCGCGGATTTTCATCGCGAAGGCCCCTCG
>ENA-ORUF01002085-ORUF01002085.1-human-gut-metagenome-genome-assembly--contig:-NODE-2085-length-18626-cov-3.349470_pt1 | contig 18626 bp, 10 predicted proteins | sample MGYA00242077_ERZ509203 | MGnify/ENA primary metagenome ERZ509203 (study PRJEB26280, sample SAMEA2338834) | human gut metagenome | biome: human gut; feature: human-associated habitat; material: faeces... | reverse complement strand
GCTCCGGGCCGTTTCCCCTTCTTTCTGCGAGGCATCCCATGTTTGATACGCTCTTTTGCAACGCCCGGATCGTGGACGGCACGGGCACCCCGTGGTTCTGGGGCTCCCTCGGTGTGCACGGCTTCGTCGCCGCCGTGCTCCCCCGCACCACCAAGCCACTCTCCCGGCACACGATCGCTCTGGAAGGCGGCATCCTCTGCCCCGGCTTCGTCGACGGGCACAGCCATTCCGAACGTCCGCTGCTTTCCGGCGAACCCGCCGACTGCAAAACCATGCAGGGCGTGGCCACCGAAAAACTCGGGCTGGACGGCATGTCCCCCGCCCCTATGCGACCTATCCCCATATTCTGGGGAGGTACGTGCGCGAACTGGGCGTGCTGTCGCAGGAAGAGGCCATCCGCAAGATGACTTCGCTAACCGGCCCGCAAGATCCGGCTGGCGCACAAGGGCGTCACCCTGCCCGGATTTGACGCGGATCTCGTGGCCTTCAACGAGCGGACCGTGCTGGACACCAACGGCTGCGACAATCCCCGCGTCCATCCCGCCGGGATGCCCCATGTTCTGGAGAACGGGGCGTTTGTCGTCGGAAACGGCGTCATGACGGGTACGGGGCCCGGCAGGGCGATCAGGGAGTGGCCCTCTCGAGGCGGTTTCCGAAAGGCGGAGCCAAGGCGGTTGGTTCCCCAAAAGGTTTTCCGATCCGCGCACTTCGGATTGTTGGATCAAGGCGGCATGGGGTGTTGACGTTTCCCGGCCTTGAACCGGTTCTGCAACAAGCGGGGGATCCCATGCGAACAGTGCTTGTCAAAAACGGTATCATCGTTGATTCCGGCGCACTCAGGGCGCTGGGCATACTCATCGCCGGGGACAGGGCTCCGCACGGCACGCCCGGCGTGGAAACCCCGTTCGGCGTGACGTGGGATGAGGGCATCAACAGGGGGGCGCATCGCCGTCACGGATTTCGTCAGGAACATGAGCCAGAATCCGGCGAAAACCTTCGGACTTTACCCGAAAAAAGGAACACTGCGGCCCGGTTCCGACGCCGATATGGTTCTTGTCGATCCGGGATGGCCCCGGACCGTACCCGAGCGCAATCCCCATCTCGCGGTGGGTTCCAGCATCTTTATGGGCAGACAATGCCTCGGCGGTCCCGTGACCGTCCTCCGCCGGGGGAAATCATCCGCAAACGCGGCGAAATCACGGGAGCCCTTCCCGGCCGCTTCCTCCCCGCGGGCCCCATCCTAAAGGGCTGACGCACCATTTCCCAAGCCTTTCGGGAACCAGCCGGAATATCGGCCGGGGTCTTCTCCCATTGCCGAATATAAGAATATATCTTTTTGAAAAAACTGAATAAAAAGTAGCTAAAAAACCTTTACAGCTTTGTGATATTACCAGTAGTATACACTTAAAGATTCATGAAGGGCGAGATTTCGTCCACCTCCAGCAGGCCAAGGCAGCCACCCGGTTTTCTCATTCACGTCAAACCGCGTTTCTCAGGAGGATCATCATGCTCAAGCGTACACTGGCAGCTCTCATCGTTGCCCTGACCGCCTTCTGCGGCGGAACGGCACAGGCCGAGCCTCTCAAGCTCACCTTCTCCACCGGCTCCGTGGGCGGAGGCTTTTTCGCCGTAGGCAGCGGCATCGCGGGTTTCGCCTCGCAAAAGATCCCCGGCATCAGCATTACCGCGATCTCCGCCGCCGGCGTCGTGGAGAGCATCAACAGGCTGGAGCAGGGCAAGGCCGATTTCGCCATGCTCAATACGCAGGACCCGCCACTGGCGTGGGAAGGCAAGGCCCCCTACAAGAAGCAGTACCGGAACATGCGCGGCATGGGCATCCTGTACATGCAGGCCGCCCAGCCCTACACCCTCAAGTCCTCGGGCATCCGCACCTTCAAGGATCTCAAGGGCAAGACCCTCAGCGTGGGCGCTCCCGGCGGCACCATGCATCTCGACTTCTTCCGCTGGGTCGAAGCCAATGGGCTTGATCCCAAGAAGGATTTCGGCAAGGTGCTGTTCCTGCCCGCCAGCGAAGCCATGGAAGCGGTCAAGACCGGACAGGTGGACGTCGCCGTGGAACTGTCGTCCATCCCCTCGCCGCAGATCTCCGAACTCTCCATCCTGCGTCCCGTGCATATCCTCGAATTCCTGCCGGGAGCACGCGCCGACATGATGCAGAAGTACCCCCAATACCTGCCTACCACCATTGAAAAGGGAGCCTACAACGGCATCGACCAGCCCATCGAAACCGTAGGCACGGGCGCCATGTTCGCCTGCCGGGCCGACCTGCCGGACGACCTTGTCTATGAAATCGTCAAGACCGTCTACAGCCAGGAAGGCGTCGACTATCTGGGCAACGTCATCGCCGCGCTCAAGAGCATGAGCCCCAACCTTGCCGTCAGCTACAAGCCCATCCCCCTGCATCCCGGCGCGGAACGTTATTTCCGCGAAATAGGCCTCATCAAGGATTGATTTACATTCGTTCGGCGCCTCCGGGGAGCCTCGGAGGCGCCTTCCCCCTTCCCTTACGGAAAGCCTGCCGAGGAATACCATGAACGAAAAGCCTCTCCATGAGCCGCTTATTGCCGAAGAAGGCAAGGAAAAGGAACGCGTCTTTACCGGCACCCCGGAACGGATCGTCAATATCTGCCTTGCGTCCATATCCGCGCTTATAATCTATTGGACCGTCTACGTCAGCGCCGACGTGATGTGGAAGCACGGCCTCTACATCATGACCGTCTTCTGTATGACGCTGGTCATTTACCCCTTCGAAAAAAAGCCGAAGGTCAACCACGTCTCCCTTGTGGACTGGCTGCTCATCATCGGCAGCATCGCCGGTTCGGCCTACGCCATCTGGGAATATCTGGATCGCTTCATGCGGCTGGGCATGTTGACGGAAATGGATATCTTCTTCGGCTGCCTGATGCTGTTCCTCGGCCTTGAGGTCGGGCGCAGGGTCATCGGCTGGTCGCTGACGCTGGTGTCCATCGTCCTCATCCTCTATTCGCTGTACGGATTCGTCATCCCCGGGCACTTCGGGCACGGCGGCTTCGATCTCGAAGCGGTGGTCACGCAGGTCTATGCGGGCATGGAAGGCTACTACGGGCTTTCCGCCAAGATGATGATCCAGTACGTGGCCCCGTTCATCCTCATGGGCGCTTTTCTGGAAAAGTCCGGAGCCGGGGATTTCTTCATCCGTCTGGCCTTCGCGCTCACCCGCAATACCGTGGGCGGACCGGCCAAGGCCGCCGTCATCGGCAGCGCGCTCCTCGGCTCCATCTCCGGCAGCGCCGTGGCCAACGTCTCTTCCACCGGCGTGCTGACCATCCCTATGATGAAGAAGGTCGGCTACCGGCCTCATGTGGCGGGCGCCATCGAAGCCGCCGCCTCCACGGGCGGGCAGATCATGCCTCCCATCATGGGTGCCGTGGCCTTCCTTATGGCCGAATTCACCCAGATCCCCTACCTTACCATCGTGACCGTCGCCACCGGCCCGATCATCCTGTATTACATCACGCTGATGGCCTTCATCCATTTTGAAGCCAAAAAGCACAACATCGGGCAAATGAAGGATCATCACATCCCCTCCGCCCGGACCGTCTGCCGTGAGGGGTGGCACTTCTTCGTCGCCATCATGGTCATCATCGTGATCATGGCCTTCGGGTATTCGCCGGGCATGTCCGCGCTCGGCGGGATCATCACCCTCATCGTAATCCACAGCATCAAGAGCCGTAAGGTCGACTTCAAGATGCTGTATGAAGCGATGGTGCTCGGCGGGCGCTACTCGCTCGGCATCGGCAGCCTCGTGGGTTGCATCGGCATCATTCTCTCGCTCGTCGGCCTGACGGGTGTCGGGCTCAAGCTCTCGTGGCTGTTCACGACCCTCGCCAACGGCAGCCCTCTCGTCGCCATCCTGCTCGTGGGCCTCATTTCCATGATCCTCGGCATGGGCCTTGCCAGCGGACCGGCCTACATCGTCACCGCCATTGCCGTAGGCCCCGCGCTGGCGGATATGGGCTTTCCGCTGATGACCGCCCACTTCATCATGATGTGGTTCAGCATCGACTCGGAAATCACGCCTCCGGTGGGCCTCGCCTCCATCGTGGGCGCGGGCATCGCCAACGCCGACCCCATGAAGACCATGTTTACGGCCTTCAAATACGCAAAGGCGTTGTATATCCTTCCTATTCTCTTCTACTACCGCCCCGCGCTGCTGCTTCAGTCGAGCCTGTTCGACATCGCGCTCACCTTCGTTACCGTCATGCTCGGCCTCATCGCTTTCGCGGCGGTCTGGGAGAACTACCTGATGCGCCGGACCACGCTGCTCGAACGCATCCTGCTGCTGGGCGGCGCGCTCCTGCTGTTCATTCCCGGCCATATCTGGGACTTCGCGGGCATCGGCCTCTTCATCATCGTCTACTGTCTGCAACGCTACTACTGTCCCGCCGGATTCCGGCAGACGGCCTAGCCCTTCCTCACGCTTCAAGGAGACCGCAATGCAACTCGCACTTCGCACGGAACACATCCCCTTTTCCAGCCTCTGCGCCTTTTTCGACGCGGCGGAAGCCCGACAGCGCGCCGGGCAGGACATCATCAACATGGTCATGGGCCGCCCGGACTTCCTCCCCGCACCGCACATCAACGAAGCCGTCAAGAAGGCCGTCGACGACGGGCAGGTTCACTACACCTCCAATTACGGCCTCCTTGAACTGCGGCAGGAAGTGGCCCGCAAGCTGAAAGGCGAAAACGGGCTCGACTACGCCCCGGAAACCGAAATCGTCATCACGGCGGGCGTCTCCGAAGCGCTGCACCTGAGCATGGCCGCCCTGCTCAATCCCGGCGACGAGGCGCTCATACCCGCCCCCGCGTTTCTGAGCTACGGCAGTTGCGTACACATGGCGAGCGGCGTCCCGGTATTCGTGCCCACGGAACAGGCCAAGGGCTTCCAGCCCGAACCCGATGTTCTGGAGCGTCATATCACCCCGAAGGCCAAGCTCATCCTCATCAACTCACCCCAAAACCCCACAGGAACGGTTTATCCGCGCGAAACGCTGCAAGGCATCGCGGATCTGGCGATCAGGCATGATCTCATCGTCGTCAGCGACGAAATCAATGAGAAGATCATCTTTGACGGCGAGGAACACATCAGCATCGCCTCGTTGCCCGGTATGCGCGAACGTACCGTCGTCCTGAACGGCTTTTCCAAAGCCTATGCCATGACAGGCTCGCGCATCGGGTACGCGGCGGGTCCGGAACGGCTCATAGCCCCCATCTATTGCGCGCATCAGTATTCCGCCATGTGCCCCTGCACCTATGCGCAGTGGGGGGCCGTCGCCGCTTTGCGCGGCCCGCAGGGACACATTGCGGATATGGTAAAAGAACTGGATCGCAGGCGGCTCATGCTGCTCGACCGGCTGGCCGTAATGCCCGGCGTTTCCTTCGTGCGCCCCAAGGGAGCGTTTTACATCATGGTAAGCATCCCCGGTCTGGGAACACCCATGCAGGCCGCCGAATTTCTGCTTGACGCGGGGCTTGCCATCGTGCCGTGGGATGAGGAGCACCTCCGCATCTCCTACGCCAATTCGTATGAAAACCTGAGCATCGCCATGGACCGGATGGAAAAGGCCCTGCGCGGACGCTTCTGATTCTCCCTCCTCCCCCAAAAGCGGGCCTCCCGGCTTCCCAAAGGCCGGGAGGTTCCTTCTTCCCCCACTCACCGAAACAGAAAGCCCGGCGACCGGAATATTCTCCGACCGCCGGGCTTTCTGTTTCTGATTGGGAGGTTAGAACTTGTAGGTGAAGCTCACGTTCACGCCATGTCCCGCCTTATGCTCCGAAGCGCGGATGCCGTAGTCGAGGCCGAACGAGATGTTGTCCTTCTGCACCTCAAGCCCGAGCGTGCCGTCAAAAGATACGCTGTCCATTATCCGGGCCTTGATCGTATCGGAAGCCGCGACGCCCGGCACCCGGGTCTTGGCCTTCGCCTTGAGATCACCCGCAGCGGGCGCTACGGAAAGGTCGGCCCTCGGCTTCACCTTCCAGCCGGACGACGTTTCAAAGTCGCGGCTGAAGCTCACGCCGATCGGGAATGTCCAGATCTCCTGCGTATCGCGTCCCACGCGGAACACGTCGTGATCGTCGATCCGAGATGTGAACCCATCCGTCCGCAGGTTGTAGTATCGTACCCCGACATGCGGCGTCACATCGGCCCAATCCGTTTCGAACCGGTATTCGCCGCGCAGACCCGCCGTCAGCACGCCCGTATCCACATCGGCCCTGAGCTGGCCGAGCTGCATGGTTGTGGGCAGATCCTGCTTCACCTCGTTCTTGTTGGCGGAATAACCGAGATCGCCCACGATATTGAACTGATCCCGCGACCAGCTCCCGTACAGGTTCATGCCCCAGAAATCGAAATCATTCTTGGTCGCGTTGAAATCCCCACGGGAACGGGCCGTACCGCTTCCGGCGTTCAGGGCCATGCCGACCCGGAAATCGCCGAACGCGTAGTCGCCGCCAAAGACGATGCCGCCGAAATCGGCATTATAGCCGCCATCAAGAGAGCCCGCGCCCAAATTGCGCGCGTGTTCCGCTCCATACAGGGCATTGATCCAGAGGTTCAATCCGTCCTTACGAATGGCCCCTTCACGCGTGGTGGTCATATGTGAAAGCGACGCGTGATCCTGAATCGCCCGAACCGGGGCATCCGCCGCCGCGACGGCCATACCCTGCACGCCTCCGGCCACGGCGATCTGCGCCGCGCCGTCAACAGTATGCACCGTGTCCGCCTTGGGCAGATGGTTTTCATTCACCGCCCGAGAGAGGAACCGGATGCCCATGTTGCCGCTTTCGGTGTCGTTCAGCCCCCTGCCCCAGATGGCATCCATCGTGTTGACGAGGGAAAGCCCCCGGAAAACATCGGACGAGCGCCGGGCTGTGGCCTGTACCTTCATCGAACCGTCGGCATCCTTGCCCAGCACAAGCCCAATGAGATTATCCGGCGTGGAAAGGTTGTCTCCGTTCCAGCCCTGCACGTTGCTGACCGAGAATCCGGACGTAATCGCGTATTCGCCCTGCGTGATGTTGTCGATAAGCAGCTTGGCGCCCGCATCCACATTCAGCGTCCCGCCCTGGGACGTCAACGCCGCGGCGCCGTTGAGACCGCTCCCGTCAACGAGCAGCAAAGAACCGTCAGCGAAAGTCGCCGTATTCGGAGTCAATACCGGAGCGCTGGTCTTGGTTCCGTCCACCATCACCGCGCCTAGCGTACCGTTCAACGTCTGCGGCTTCCGGATAGCCAGCGCGGCGGTTACGCCGTTCTGTCCCCACTGGAGGCTGGATCTGCCGAACGCGTCCAGCGCCCAACCGGTATCCGTGTCACCCAACACGAGCAGGGAATTCTGCCCCGCCGTGAGCAACCCGTCTATTTCATTGTTCACAAAGGTGAAGACGCCGTGCGACGCATCAGCCAATGCATCATTGCCCTTCCACGCGGGATCAAGGAATACCCTGCCGCCCTGCAACTGAGCCTGACGGGCGACCACTCTACCGGCGCTCCCTTGATCGCCGATGTTGAACTGGACATCGGAAGATGTGGTCAAGACGTCCGCCGCCAGCGTTCCCGCAACCTTGATATCTCCCTTGGAGGCTGTGACGGACGAAGAATCCACAGCGCCGAAGACATTCAGGGCACCTCCGGAAAGCTCGACAGAAGCGGAAGTCAGCTTGCCGGAAACATTCGTCTGCCCATCGGCCTGACGTATCGTCGATTGGAGATGTGCCCCCTCGGCAATGTTGATCGTGCCGCCGTTGTTGTTCATCCCGGCGACGTCCGCCGTGCCGGTGGTTTCATTGGCTTCACCCGTGATGACGTGCGTTCCCGCACGGACATTGACGGTGCTCGCCGCGGCGATTTCTATATTTCCCGAGAGCGTGCCGCCGGAATCCATGACCGGCGTGCCGAGGTTCAGCACACCGGATGCCCCTTCCCCAGTACCTCCTACATGAACATTGACGGGATTTCCCCCTGCCGTGACCAAAGGCGTATCGGAGGAACCTCCAACCAATGTCAGATAATGGCCGCCCACTACGGAAATATTCCGACCGGAGGAACCGAGATCGATGTTCTTCCCACCAATGCTGCCGCTTATCGAGTCCGTCTTGTCGTCCTTCGCACTCGCGCCGACAACGAAATCCTTGCCCGAATCCGAACTTGTGCCGGTAGTGATGGTCACATTGCCAAGAACAATGTTGTTGGCGTGGTTGTTGTTCAATTCGTCAACGGAGACCTTTCCCGTGCGATCTTCATCGGGCTTCGGTTCAGGAGCGGGGGGAGTCGGGTCAGGCTCCACAGGGGGGACCGGATCTGGGCCAGGATCTACAGGAGGAACCGGATCTGGGTCAGGCTCCACAGGGGGAACCGGATCTGGGACAGGATCTACATACCCCGTTCCGATGAATGTGATCTCCTTCGCGGAGGTGGAGCCAGCCCCCTCACCCGCTTCTACGTTGTTCGCTCCCAATGAATCAGCCGCTGCCTGAGCGTACGTAAGGTTGTACAGAGCGTCATTGAACGCTATCAGTCCAGAATCAAAGCTCCAATTGTCTCCGCTCAGCTTTACGGCACCGGGATCCTTGTTATCCCCCTCCGCGTTCAATCCGTTTATGAAGATCTGTCCCGTTCCGGTCTCCAGGATGCCACCAGCAAGGATCAGCTTGCCGCCAGCGACATTGTTCCCTTCACCTTGGGCAACAAAGGAAAACGCAGGCATCTTCAATCTGCCGCCCGTAATGATCACCGTATTCTTGATGAGCCACTTCTGAGCAATTTCCGTGCGCCCGTCCTCAAAGGCAGCCGTTCCCAGAAAACCATCCATCGAGGCATTGAGGAGCAGTTCCCCGCTCCCCGTCTTCTTCAGGGTCGGCGTTGCGCTTTGAGACGACAGCGCATCATCAAAGACGACCTTGCCGTCTCCCGTGATGTCCAGACTGGAACCGTCGCCCATGAAGATCGCGTTCGAGCCCGTGGAGTCCGTATTCCCGCTGAACACGATCTCCTTCCCCGCGCCGGGATTGAGGGTAATGGAACGGGTGTTGTAGATGGCCCCGCCAAGCCCGCCGGCCGTATTGCCGGTGAAGCGCGCTCCGCCGTTGAATGCGAGGGAACCCGCACTCACGGCGTTGCCGTCCTTATCCTCGGAGAAATCGTTATAAACGGCGCCGCCGTCCGTCGCGCTGTTCCCGGAGAAAACGGCTCCGTCGGCAAACGTCAGCTGGTGCACGTTGAATACGGCTCCGCCACCGTCGGCAACGGCGTTTTCAATAAAGGAAGCCTTGCCCAGAGAAGCAATCCCTTCGTTATAAAGCCCCCCGCCCACTCCAGCCGTATTCTTGGAAAACGTGGATTCCGCCGCCATGTTCAGCGTATTCAGGTTGCAAACGGCACCCCCGATCTTGCCGGCCGTGTTCTCAACAAACGAGACAGGACCGTTGAAGCGCACGTCGCCTTCGTTGATGATCGCTCCGCCATAGCTTCCCGCGCTGTTTTGAGTGAACGTCGCGGATCCCAATACCGCCTTGGCGGGCAGTTGGGGGCTCCAATCGCATACGGCTATGGCGCCGCCTGTGGACTTGGAGGTATTTCCCGTAAACGTGGCGCCGTCATCGATACTCAGCTCTCCCGACTGCACTTCGATGGCCCCGCCGTTCCCTCCGGAACCCAGCAATTCAACGCTGTTGTTCTTGAAAAGGGCGTTCTTCCCGATGTGTACATACTTTACGCGGCGCGCGCCGGACGCATAGTCGGGATCAGTGAGGTAGCCTCCATAATCATCAACCACATTCAGCGCGCCGCCTCTGCGGCCCTTGTTGCCTTCAAAGACAACGTTGTCGCCGATCGTGGTAAACGATTCGCTGTAGAGGCCGCCTCCAGAACCTCCCGTACAGTTGATAAAACCGACGTTGTTTCCTATTTCCACAATGCCGTGCGCGGTCCTGACGGCTCCGCCGGCGCCGTCACCTACGCTTTCCGTATTCCTGAATTGGACGCCGTCACCGATAATCAGCTTTGCGGTACTCTTCCAGTTATCGGCAAAGTACCCCATATCAAAGAAAATGGCCGGGCCGAAGGACACGGGCCCTTCGTATCTGTCGCCAGAAGACGTCTTCAAGCCGTCAAAGGCAATATTCTGGATGGAAACAGTCCCGGAATCCATCCCCTTGAACCACAGGCCCGGGTAGGCTCCGCTTATCGTGTGCCCGTTGCCGTCGATGGCCAATGAGCGAGCGACGGGTGTGGTTCCCTGCAAGCGCTTGGATAAAACGATATCGCTTCCCAGCTTGATGCTGTCGATTCCGGTATCCAGAACGGCCTTTTGCAGCGTTTCAAAGCTGTCAGGATCTCCAGGGGGCAACTCGACAAGCGTTCCGGTGAACGTGATCTCCTTTGCGGAGCCCGAGCCGGACACATTGTCCGCCGCAACATTACCAGCCCCCAGCAGACCGGCCGCTGTCTGGGCGTATACAATGTTGTACCTGGCGTCATCAAACGCGATCACCCCTGAGTCAAACTTCCAATTGCTGTCGCTCAGCTTCACCGCGCCGGGGTCCTTCATATCCCCGTCCGCGTTCAAAGCGCTCGTAAAGATCTGTCCCGTTCCCGTTTCCAGCGTACCGCCCGCAAGAGTAAGCTTGCCTGTCTTTTGGAAGGACAAGGTAGGAGCGACAAGTGCGCCACCCGTCACGGCTAACTGCGCCTTGCCAAAATACCCGGCTGCACCTTCACTCAAGAACGTCGTTCCGCCCTTTTGATTAAACACTCCGCTAAAATTGGAAATATCGCCATAGAATGCAAGAGAACCTGCGTTCTCCTTGTTGATTGTACCGGAGGAACCGGTGACACTCCCCCTCACCTTTGAATCCGCGCTTTCCTTCGTGACGGGGACATTGATCGGCGTAGGGTTATAGGCAAAGGTCACGGAAGCGCCGACCTGCTCTCCGGCCTTGATACTCGTGACAATCGCCTTGTCCGCATTTATAGTCGTAGGCCCATCAAACCGGACGTCTGCGAAAACATTCTCATTGCCGCCCCCCTCAACAAAGACGCCCGTGCTTCCCGTTATATTGATTCGCTGTCCCGTGAGGGAAACGCTTCCTCCCTGATTATTTATGCCATAACCTGAAGAATTCAGCGTTACGGCCTTCCCGTCGGTACCTAGGGAGATAACCGGGCAGATACCGGCTTGAGTCGAATAATCATAACGGTAGGTCGTATAAAGAGCACTACCGGATGCGCTACCCGTAACCGCAATCTCGACATCCCCAAGAAAGCTCATATCAGCTTTGCCGGAAGCGGTAATACCCTTGGCATCAAAGGGGGCATTGGTAACCAAACGTAACGAGGTAGGGCCAGAGACGACCATTTTGCCTGAGTCATTTGATATACCAAGTACTGAAGCAAAAGAATCTTGCCCTGTCTGCGTTGCCGTCAGATCAAGATTCCCGGCAAGCTGCACATCGGAGGAACTCGCCGTAAGCTGGATACCCGTTGTAGCCTTGTTTCCCTCCACCACGATATCCAGATCCGTATCAGCACTTGTTTTGACCGTACCATCAGCACAGTTGATACCCACGCTGTTGGAATCCGTATTTTTTGATTCAATCAATACGGACTTACTGGCAAAGCCAATCATACCTCCATACTTGACGAAGGCCCCATTGGCATTGTTCCCTGTAGACGCTTTCGCCCGTAATGTCGTCCTGTCCCCTCCAAAAACCAGATTTCCCCCTGCCGCTGCAGCAGCAAAGGAGGCATACCCATTGGAGCCGTTCATCACGGCTTCGGCTTCACCAGTAATATCCCCAGAAAGAGTCAGCGTTCCTTTACTTTCACTCAAAAAAGCGCACACGCCCAACAGCTTTCCGCCGCCCACCATTGAGAAGGTTCCTGTCCCCACAAAAGAACCGGAACTTCCCGAACCAGCTACATGGAAAGCCGACGCGTATTGATCATAGTCAGAATAATCCTTTAAATAGATCCCATCAGCATGTCCAACAGCCATCGAACTGCCGTTGGACATGGAAATATCAAGTTGCCCTTGCCCCGACACATTGATGAGATACCGCAGCGCAGGCTCGGTCGACCGGAGACTTATATCCCCAACCCCAATAATATTTCGGGTATCTCCTGATAAAGATATCGGAGAAATGTCGCCTGATAATTCCTCCGCGCCGGCAAACCCCGCGTTTCCCGCGACAAGCATGCCGGCCACTGCTAATGACCCGAATACGTTCATCATGCGACACTTCCGCAGGACGGCACGGTACCTGTTGACCAGGTTCCCGATAGCTCCTCTCGATAAGGTCATGATTACATCCTCCTCAGGATGAATTTGAAACTTACGGCGTTAAAGATGTAGTTATTTCCCGATGAAAAAAGCCCACGCCGAGAGGCGCGGGCTTTCACCGAGCGGAACCGAATACACTACGAGAGAGAGAGAGAGAGAGAGAGAGAGAGCCGGAACGGCAACACCGGATAATCTTCATTTTGGCCTCCCTTCCCCTATTCCGCTGACAGTAACTACATTATATACCCGCATATTTTTCTTTACAAGATTCGGCTCAACAAAAGTGAAGAGGTATGAAAATCTTATTAAAACAAAAAACATGTTATAAAGACAAAACCAGTTTATAAAAACAAGTGATGCACGTTAAATAAGGCGATAAAGACTCTATAAAACGAGAAGGCACGAATATATGAACATTCGTGCCTTCTTCCCAAAATTTCTTTTGCCAAAAGAGTAAAAAATAAATTATTTCAATTAAATTTTTCCGTATTCTGCAGGCTGGCGGAGCGTCTTATGCCTCTAGGGAGGCTACGGCTTCATCCGTAAACAACGCTGTCAGCGTCTGCCTGACAACAACCTTTCCAGCGGCTTTGTCAGGGCGCATCCGGGCCATGACTTTGAGGCCCCAAACCTGCACTTGCACGTACAGTGCCGCATCTTCCGGCGTCACCTCTGGCCGCAAGCCCGGCGCACGCTTGAGCGCGTCCTTGATTCTGCCGCGTATCTGCTCCATATAATCCGCTACCGCCATTGCGAAATCCGGCGTATCCGTCGAAATGTTGGTGACGGTGTTTACCAGAAAGCACCCTCGCGCACGCGGGTCCTCAAAACTGCCCATGGCATGTTCCAAGATGGCGCGTACTTGTCCGGCTCCCGGCTGCGTCGCGGCCAGCAAGGCTTCAAGCGCGTCGATTGTCTCCTTGGCATACAGGTCCAGCGCCGCAAGCATGATCCCTTTTTTGCTGCCGAACCGGGCATAGAGGCTTGCCGCGTTGACTCCCGTCTCCTGGACGATGACGCTGATGGGCGTCGCCGCGTACCCGCGCTCCCACAGGCAATCAATGATTTCACGCAGTAACATCGTATGATCATAGGATGGTGGCCTTCCCATTGCAAACTCCTTCATCGCTTGCCATCAAAAACCGCTTGACAGAAACGGTCACCCGAGTATTTTAATGATCGTTAAATAAAAAAACAACAGAGGCATTTTGCCCACAGCCGCATACCCCTGGAGGTCGCTATGCATTCTCTTCGTTCCAAATGGTTTGCCGTACTCTTGGCTTGCGTTTTCATGTTCGCGGCATACGGCCACTCCCCCGCCGCCGAACTCCCGCAGACCGGCGCGCTCGCCCCGGCTGAAGCCCTGCAGCTGATGGACACGCTTGGCGACAAGCTGACCGTCATCGATGTCCGTACCGAGCAGGAATACGCCCAAGGCCACGTCCCCGGCGCTCTGCTCCTTCCGATCCAGACACTGCGCGAACATATGGGTCAAGTCCCCGCCGACGGCTCCGTCCTGCTCCTCTGCCGGACCGGACGCCGGGCTGAAACGGCCTACGACATGATCCGGGAAGCGTACCCTCAGAAGAAGAATCTATGGTTTCTCAAAGGAATACCCGTATACGGCAATGACGGCTCATTTACTTTCAAGTAAGACCTTCTGAAAAGCCCGCAACTGCCGACAAGGAGAATATGCCATGCAACAGCGCTATAACGCCATCATTATCGGATTCGGGAAAGGAGGCAAGACGCTGGCCGCCTATCTCGCGGATCAAGGACAATCCGTTGCCATCGTCGAACGCTCGGACAAAATGTACGGCGGCACCTGCATCAACATCGCCTGCATCCCCACCAAGACGCTGGTCTACGAAGCGCATAAGAGCCTGTGCCGCGGAGAGCGCAGCTTTGAGGAAAAGGCCGCCGATTATCGGCGCGCCATCGCCCGCAAGAACGAAGTGACCGGTTTCCTGCGCGGTAAAAACTACGCCATGCTTGCCGACCGGGACAATGTGGACGTCATCACGGGGACGGCCTCGTTCGTTTCCCCGCATGAAGTCGAAGTCAAAACGGCGGACAAAACCCTGCTCCTCTCCGGCGAACGCATCTTCATCAACACCGGCGGCGAAACCGTCATCCCGCCCATTGAAGGCGTCCGAGAAAACCCGCGAGTCTACACCAGCACCACCATGCTGGAGCTGGAAGATTTGCCCCGCCGTCTGATCATCCTCGGCGGCGGGTATATCGCGCTGGAATTCGCCTCGTTCTACGCGGAATTCGGTTCACGGGTCACCATACTGGAACGCGGTTCCCGCTTCCTTGCCCGCGAAGACGCCGATGTGGCCGACAGCGTCCGCAAGGCGCTGGAAAACAAGGGCGTAACGATCATAACCGGTGCATCCGCCAGTGCCGTACGCGACGCAGGGGATGAAGCCGAGGTCCGTTTCATTCTCGACGGAACGGAACAGGCGTTGCCCGCGGATGCCATCCTGCTCGCGACGGGCCGCCGCCCGCTCACGGCGGGGCTCAACCTTGAAGCCGCTGGCGTGAAGACAACGGAACAAGGCGCGATTGCCGTAGACGAACGCCTGCAAACCTCCGTTCCGCATATCTGGGCTCTCGGCGACGTCAAAGGCGGCCCGCAGTTCACGTACATTTCGCTGGACGACTTCCGCATCGTCCGGGATGCCCTTTACGGAGAGGGCAAGCGCGTCGCCAGCGACCGCGATCCCGCGTATACCGTATTCATGGATCCCCCTCTCGGTCGCGTGGGACTCACGGAACAGGCCGCCCGCGACAAAAACCTCGACATCAAGGTTGCCGTCCTTCCTGCGGCAGCCATCCCCCGCGCCCGGTTGATGGGTGAAACCACGGGTATGCTCAAGGCCGTAGTGGACGCAAAAACCGGAACCATATTGGGTTGCGCTCTGCATTGCGCCGATGCCGGAGAGATGATCAATGTCGTGGAAACGGCCATCCGTGCGGGTAAAGACTACACCTTCCTGCGGGATATGATCTATACCCATCCTTCCATGACGGAAGCCCTGAACGATCTCCTCTCGAAAATCAAGTAATCGCGCTGGTAACTATATATAGAGCAAGGAAGGGAGGAAGCCTAGGGTTTCCTCCCTTCCTTGCTTTTCTTGGCAATCAGCGCACATTCAGCCCATCATTCTCCGCATATAGGGAACCACGCGCAAGCGCCAGTCCGTCAGTGCCGCATTGCCGCCCGCCGGGCCCTCTCGGCCCGCTGGCCTGAGATGTGAAACAATGCCAGCCCGGAGAGGATGAGCGCGCCGCCGATCCATGTTTCCACGCCGGGCAGCTCGCTGATCACCACATAGCCGAGCACAAACGAAAGCAGCGGCGTCAAAAACATGAACTTGGTCACGTCACTGGTGGTCGCAGCAAAGGAAAGCGCCTTCGCCCATAACAGATACGCCAGTGCACTCGGGAAAACGCCCAAAAAGCTCACCGCGATCACATGGGAAAGAGGGGCCGACTCGATCTGGCGTATGGATTCCGGCAAAAAGCCCGCAAGCATCACCGTTGCCGTAAAAAAACTGTAGGCCGTTATCTGGAGCGACGTATACCCGTTTGCATAGAGCCGCTGGATCACGTTGTACGCACTGATGGCAAGGGCGGCCCCGAGCATCCAGAATACCCCGGCGTTGATCGAAACGCTCCCGTTCCACAGCATGAGGACGAGCACCCCGAGGAACGCAAGCCACAGCGCAATCCACGCAAGCCGCGTCAAACGTTCCCGGAATACGACGGACGCCATCAGCGCCGTAATGATGGGCGCGGTGGCAATGAGGATACATCCCGTGGCCGCCGTCAGCGTCTCGGAGCCTTTATTGAAGATGAACAGATAGATGGAAAACCCGAGCGCGCCGGAAAGCGTGAACCGGGGCAACTCGCGCCAGCTAAGCATCCTCACCCCCTTGCAGCGCAACACGGCATAGAGCACCACGGACGCGATGGCGCAACGCAGGAACCCGAGCGCGGTTGACGAAAAAGACAGCAACGCCACTTTCGTGAATACGAATGCGGACGACCACAGGACTACGGTGGCGAAGGCATACCACTGGCTCGAAACGGCTCCGGTTTTCATCTCTTCTCCGCGCATTCGGGGTATGAGGACTGTTCTTAAGCTGCTCAAGGTGCGTACGCAGACGATTTTCCAACGTCTCCCGGACGGCCGCAGCCAGCGCTGCCGCTTTTCCGTCGAAAAAAGACGGCGGTCCCCCGAATAGCCAAGGGCCCGCCGTCCGGATCAACCGTTGAGTCAGTTCCAGCCGATGTGCCTGACGAGCGCGGAACGGGTTTCAACCGTACGCCGATAATTGATGGAGGGATAGCCGAACAACATTGCGTATCCCAGTTGGTGCGTATCCGGAATACCCAAACGGGGCAGGAAGTCAGGCAGCACGTCCCGCAGGCACCAGTACAGCAGGCCGCACCAGAGCGTGCCTATCCCGCGCGCCTGTGCCATCAGCTCGAAGTACGACAGATAGATGAGCGGGTCCTGCTCGACGCAGGTCGCATTCTTCGCGTTGGCCACGATCACGCAATGCGGAGCGGAGCGGAAAATGCCGTCCCATCCCCCGGCCTTCCAGAGCTTTCCGGCGGAAAGGAAAAACGCGCGGCGCTGGCAGTCCGGCATGGCACCCGTTTCCGCCAGCTCGTCCAGACGCAGGTAGACAGCCTCCCGGAGGGCATCCATCGCCGCAATGTCGTCGACAACCGAAACCAGCAGATTCTGCGCATTGCTGCCGGTAGGCGCGTAGGCCGCACTGTCGAGAAGCTCTTGAAGCAACCAGGGCGAAACGTTTTCGCGCTTATAGTGCCGTACGGAGCGACGCCCCTTGAACAGCGTATCCAGTTGGCGGGGCTCCGGGATATTGCCCGCAAGCGGCGTGCAATCAGAGGCTGCCGCCCCCATAATGGAAACAGCCCCCGTAGGGCAGACCGCAAGGCAGTGCTGACAGCGGATACAGTGCCCTTCATCGACCATCACGGGGTACGTGTCCATGCGGAGAGCCTGATGCAGACAATCTTTGACGCAAGCCCCGCACGAAACGCACAGGGACTCATCCACCTTGAAATCAGTCATGATTGCCTCCTTGAGGTTCTTCCTTCCGGGAATAGCATACCTGCCCTTTTTCGCAAGGGCGCACCTTTCATAAAAATACCTTTTAAGTACAAATAGATGTTTGCCAGAAGCCACCTTCTCCACGTACAACCAACCCCATCCCTTTGCGCTTTCCACACAGGACACGAAAAAAGGCCGGAACATTCCGGCCTTTCCCGTTTCCGCCCGGCGCAAACAAAACCCGGCCCCACGGTACAGCAGGGCGAATCCCATTTCCCCAACGCAACAGGCGAACGGTACTTTCTCTCGAAGGAAAAGGAACTCCAGGGATGCCGCCCTGCCCTTCATGCAAGGCGGCAATCCCCAAACCCCTCTTTCTCCCGCTTACTTGTCTTCTGGATCTTCGACGGAAGCGACGCACAGGGCGTTGCTGCCTTCATAGGGCACGCAGCCTTCAACGCTCACTTCCTTGGCCCGATCGCCGAACGCCGCCGCACCGGGCACGCGGAAGGTGGAAACGTCCAGAGGCTCGATGGCCGTTTCAACGGGCTTGGCGACCTGCGGCACCCATTCGTAGGGCACACGGTAAGCGCGGTACGTCATGTTCATGGGCACGAACTTGCCCTTGTACGGGGAAACGAATTCCCACACGATCTTGTGGTCGGGCGTCACTTCAAACACGCGGCCGTCGGAACCTTCGGTGATCAGGGTGTTGCCGTTGGGCAAACGCTGCATACCGCTGATGAAGGGGCTGTAGAAGCGGTTGCTGTCCATCGGGGCGAGGAACCCGGCTTCAGTGGGCGTGTACTGCCACACGATCTTCATGGCCACGGGGTCGATTTCCAACACGCGGGAATAGTCGCGCAAGGCCGCCTTCACGCCGGTAGGAGCACCGGGGTTCGGCACGTCGTAGCCGCCCCAGCCGCCGTTGTCGAACACGAGAATGTTGCCGCCGCCAGGCAGGGTGTGAGGAATCATGTGCGCATGATGCTGCCCGATGATCCAGCCGATAGCCTTGGCTTCAGGACTGTTGTCGTAATCCGGGCCAAGCTTCCAAGTGATTTTGCCGGTGGCTTTGGAAATGATGAAAATGATGTTGGCTTCGCGGCCGTCCACGATGATATTGTCGGGATGGAAACGCTCGTCGCCCGCGTCATACCATTTGTTCGGGCCGAGCACGGACATGGAGTTGA
>ENA-ORUF01002083-ORUF01002083.1-human-gut-metagenome-genome-assembly--contig:-NODE-2083-length-18634-cov-6.560041_pt1 | contig 18634 bp, 17 predicted proteins | sample MGYA00242077_ERZ509203 | MGnify/ENA primary metagenome ERZ509203 (study PRJEB26280, sample SAMEA2338834) | human gut metagenome | biome: human gut; feature: human-associated habitat; material: faeces... | reverse complement strand
CACGAATGGGTCTGCCAACTGCATTCCTGTCTCGTGGCAGGCCCCTCAAGGGGCCTTTTATTTACGCCTTGGTTCCCTTGCTACCCGTAAACGGGTCCGTGAATTCCTTAAGGCTTAACTGGTCTGCAATTTGGTCTTGTTCTAGCTGTCTCTTGATATACTCCTGGATTCTCTGCTTGTTTTTTCCAACAATATCCACAAAATATCCTCTGGCCCAGAAATGCCGATTTCCATACTTGTACTTTAAATTCGCGTGTCTGTCGAAAATCATGAGGCTGCTCTTTCCCTTGAGATATCCCATAACGTAAGAAATGCTATACTTCGGCGAAAAACTTATCAGCATATGGATATGGTCCGGGCAGGCTTCTGCTTCAATTATTTCAATATCCTTTTGCTCGCATAGTTTGCGAAGTATCTGACCAATATCTTTTTTGATTTGGCCATAAATCACCATTCTCCGATATTTCGCTGCAAACACTACACTACACTGCGGAAAATCAGCAAACGCAACCCATTGCTGTTGCTTAGTGCGCGGTTCCCAACCAGTAGGAATGTCTACTGGGGATGCTGCCGCTAATGCCGTGTCCCAACAGGCGTTTTGCTTTTTTGTGAGCCTGAGGATGGTCGTTCCGCTCGACGCAGGGCTGATGAAGGCCTGCTGCATTCGGTTTGGGCAGATCTGTCCACGGAATCCCTCGTCAATATACCCTATTCAATGTAGAAAATTTGTACATTACCATGATTTTGCTCCGAGGACCTTGCTTTTCCATGCCGGGTCATTTATGATGGCAGTGTTCGAATGTCCGGCAAGGAGAAGGAAAATCGAAGGTATGAGCAGGTTTGAATACACCATAGAAAACGTTTTGGATATCCCTCTCTGGGAAAAAATGCAGGACCGGTTGGCGGAGCTGACCGGTACCGCCATCGTCTGCATCGACATCAAGGGGAAGCCTGTCACGAAACACAGTGGCCGTACCGCGTTCTGCAGCATCGTGCGAGAGAATCCCGTTTCTCGCAAGCGTTGCTTCCGCTGCGATGCGCTGGCAGGAGTTGAGGCAGTGCGCCGGGGCCGCCCCTACATCTACCTGTGCCACTGCGGCATCGTGGACGTAGCGGTCCCCGTCATGGTGGGGGATATCTACCTTGGTGCCGTGATGTTCGGGCAGGTGCGTCTGCGGCACAAGGACCAGGAAAAGGCGGAGCGTCTGGTAAACGAGATCAGTTCCATCCTTCCGCAAGAGGACGCTGCACAGCAGGAGATCCTGCGGAAATACGAGCTTCTGCCAGAAATGGATTACGACCGGATCGTTCAGGTCGCAGAATATATCAACGATATGGTGCATTATATTGTTGACCGTGCCGTAAAGAGCCACACCCGGGATGAGACCTACAAGTGGCTGATGAGTGCCAACGCCGAACAGTCCAGCGAGGAGATCCAGATCCAGGAGCTCCTGCCGCAGGAGGAGCACAGACCGCAGCAGACCGGGGTGCTGCCGGTAAACCCCAGCAGCGTGGTCTACCCGGCGGTGGTCTACATCCGGGATCATCTGCAGCAGGAGATCACCATGAAGGAGATGGCAGACCTGTGCCACCTCAGCCCCAGCTATTTTTCCCGGACCTTTAATAAGGAAACGGGAGAGAGCTTTGTGAACTACATCAGCAGCCGCCGGATCCAACTGGCAAAGGAGCTGCTGCTGGAGACTGGCAAAAGCATCTCCCAGATCGCTGAAGAGGTAGGCTATGACAACATCAGCCACTTTACAGCGGTGTTCAAACGCACGGAAGGAATCCCCCCTTCCGTCTACCGGTCGTCGAAAAAACGAAAAAAATTTTCATAATAGCGGGCACTGCTTTCCAAAAAAGCACCGGATCGGGGCTGCAGCACAAAATCACGTGCTGCAGCCCCTTTGTTCAGTTCTCACAATTACAGCAGCTTTAATTTGTGGAAGTTATTTTGTATACAAACGGAAAAGACAAAAAGCAAACAAATGACAAAAAACAGCAACAAAATCCATAAAAAGAGCAGCAAACTTATTTATTGCATTTTTTGTGCATCTTTGATAAATTCTCATTAGGCAGTTGAGTGTGAAGTGTTACACTCAACAAAAAGAAAAAAATCACAACAAGGAGGAAACAAAATGAAAAAGCAAAAGAGCGCGAGCTTCTGGGTCGCGATCGCTCTGATCCTATGCCTTATAAGCTCTTTGGGCGCATCCATGGTGCAGACAGGCGGCGGTGCGATCAAGTACCACGACATCACTATGGTCACCGACAGCGGTCACGAACTGGACGCCCTTCTGTTGGTGCCGAAAAACGCCACCAGAGAGACCCCCGCTCCGGCGATCGTCACCAGCCATGGCTGGTACAACAACCGTGAGATGCAGGACCTCAACTATGTTGAGTACGCTCGCAGAGGCTATGTGGTCATCTCCATCAGTATGTACGGTCACGGCGACTCTGAGATCATCCCGGACGGCACATGGTTTAACGCCGAGAACAACGCCAACGGTCTTTACGATGCCGTAAAGTACATTGCTCGCCTGCCCTATGTTGATGCAAGCCGCATCGGCGTTACCGGTCACTCCAACGGCGCACTTGCCAGCCGTGTGGCTGTGATGCAGGACGAGGAAGGGCTGATCGCCGCCGCACTGCTGGTGTCCAACGATGCCGTTTACAAGAAGGACGATCAGTGGGTCAACATCTTTGGCAGCCGTGATGCTGGTATCGTTGCTTGCCAGTACGACGAGTTCTTCCACCGGGTAAAGCAGGAAGACGGCACCAAGAGTGCTCCCCGGGATTACATCGACCAGAATACTGCACAGTCCTTCCTGCACTTTGGCGTAGACCCCACCGGTCTGGACAAGCGCAGTGCCGATACCTACTACACCGAGCAGATCGACGGCAAGGAATCCATCCGTGTCATCTTCAACCCGGCCATCACCCACCCTTGGGCACACTTCTCCAAGAATGTTGTTGCTGACAGCGTCACCTTCTTTGACAAGGCACTGGATGCTCCCATCAAGCTGGATGCCAACAACCAGACATGGCAGTGGAAGGCATTCTTCAATACGGTGGGCATCGCTGGCTTCTTTATGTTCGTCATCTACGCCGCCATCGCCCTTCTAGACGCTCGCTACTTTGCAGAGCTCAAGCCTGCTGCAGACGCACAGCCGCTCCCTGCTCCCAAGGGCAAGGGCAAGGGCTGGTACTGGGGCGGTCTTGCATTTGGTGCCATCATGGGCGTGATCCTCTACCCCACCATCTATGCATGGTGCAGTAAGAACCGTCCGGCATTCTGGAATCAGGAAGCCACCTGGTACATCGGTATGTGGACCTTCCTCTGTGGCGTGTTTACCATCCTGTTTATGGTGGTGGCCTATAACTGCTATAGCAAGAAGAACGGCCTGGACCTGGCAGAGCGCGGCGTGAAGATCAGCGGCCGCAAGCTCTGGAAGACCATCGTTCTGTCCCTTATCGTGGTGGTCGCCGCCTATGCGCTGGTGTTCATCTCCGACTACCTGTTCCTCACCGACTTCCGCCTGTGGTGCTTCATCACCATCCGTGCATTTGCACCCATGCATTTTGCCACCATTGCAAAGTATCTGGTGTTCTGGCTGGTGTACTACATTGCCCTGTCTGTTGCCACCAACGGCTTCAACTTTGTACAGCTGGGTAAGTCCAATTGGCTCAGCACTCTGGTGCAGATGTTCTTCGTCTTTATCGGACCCGAGATCATGATCGGCGTTCAGTACATCACCTTCTTCAACAAGGGTTTCCTGTGGTCCGAGCTTACTCACCTTGGCGGCTCTATTACCGGCATCTGGCTCTACCCCATCGTTTTCATCCTGCCCCTTGCCGTCTTTGTGTGCAGCAAGATCTACAAGAAGTCCAAAAACCCCTACATCGGCGGCATCATCATGGGCATTCTCGCCTGCGTGGTCTCCGTCACCAACACCCTCACCCTGGGCTAAGCACACCCACTCTGTTCCTCTGGATCAGAACTGCAGCGGTGTGACTGCGTTGTAGAAAAGCCGGGCTGCTCCACAGTTTCTGTGCAGCAGCCCGGCTTTGTGTTATCTGGGCATTTTTAAGATCAGCGGTTGGGTGCCATCCTTATTCCATCAAAAGCCATTGGGATGGCCGAGTATTTTATACCAACAGGTATGCGCTGTGGAGCTTTTATTCTGCGATGGGCATGGTCTGGTATCGTGAAGAGGATGAACACCCGGTTCTGCTCGTCCAGCCAGCCGTTTTTCACGGACAGGCTCATGCGGTCCAGCAGGATACCGTACAGGGTCTTGGCATCGGTTGACAGATCTTGAAACCGCTGCTCCTGAAAAAGAGCCTTTGGAATGCGGAAGAACGAAAACAGCTCTCCGGCTTGCCCGTAGAAATAATCAAGGATCATGCTGTTTTTCAACCGTCTGTCCTAAAACGAACGTGATTCTTCGTGCGTAGGAAGATGTTTTTGCAACATAAATAACAGGCATTTTGAAAACTCACCTCCAGTCTTCCAGTTGGGATATGTACGAAAAATTAACGCTATACCGTATATGTTTTGCGGTGCGTATACCGATTGCTATATTTTGTATAGAGTAAGGCAATATTTGATAGCTTTTTTAGGCATTTTCATCTTTGTTGGGTGCGTAGCTGTCGGCGCTGTTTTTGCCGATTTGTGCAATAAAAAAGAAACAGCCAGAAAAAATCCAACTGTTTCTCGTTGATTTTATTGCACAGGGGATATAATCCGAATCATCCCTATACGGTGCATGATCCGCAAGAAGTATTCAGATGGTCGCCCGTTCAAATCGCATCTGAAGCGCATTTCTCCTGAAGTGTGACTTTTTTGCATTGAAGCAAAAATGGCAATTTTTTCTCGAAAGCAATGCTCGTCCAAAAAACCGCATTACGCCTATATTTTTTGCCGTTTTCCCAAAGAAATGTTTTGTCCTTTGGGGGCTTCTTTAAGGTCCGCATGGGAGAGCGTTCGGTTCGCATCCGAGAGGTCAAGGGTTCGAATCCCTCTAGGTCCATAAAACGCCGTATCGTGTTAAACGATACGGCGTTTCTTTTTGTCTTGGGTAGCTGTTTTTTCAATACAGCTGCCCATCGGGATGTGATACAAGCAAGTTGCTACCCGATAACCTCAAAAACAAATTATACTACGATTGTTTTTAAAAAGTTCTGCATCACTACTCGCACCAGACAAGGAAGACCCAAACCTTTTCTCGAAAGAGAAGGGTTCGGATTTTTTGTTTTTGGCGGCGTGCCCCGCCGCACAACAAAAGCATCCGCAGCGCATGGCCGGGCTGCTTCAGCTCAGGCGCAGTGCGCTGCGGATGCTTATTTTTTATGCCGCGCCCCCTCTCCTGATGGGAAAGTCAGAGCATCGGCTGCGTTTTGATGTCATTTGCCGGAACACGCCTGCGTTCTTGGCTCCCCGGTCAGGGGAGCTTCCGGGCGAAGCGAGACTGAGAGGTTTTATCCCGCCAGCTTGCGGTAGGCGTTCAGCACCTGATAGGCCGGGATGCTGCTGCCCGGGGCAAATTTGCCGTTCAGGCGGCGCTTCATCAGGCCCTGCTCCACGCACCACTGGGCTGCCTTAGCGGTATCCGGGTCTGCTACGTCTGCAAAGGCCGGAGCGTCGGCAGGCTCTGGACGGCCTGCGGTGTTCCACAGCAGCAGCGCGGTCTGGGCGCGGTTCTCGGGTGCAGCCACGCCTTCCGGCAGCAGGGCTTGCAGCTTGCGGCCGGAAACATAATTGTACACGCCGTAGCCCACAACGCCAGCCGCCACTGCGCCTGCCGCCGCCACGATGACGACCGCACCGCCGCCGTCACCGCCGCCGGTAGAGCCGCCGCCCGGGGTAGAACCGCCGCCCGGGGTCAGGCTGCGGACATAGCCGCAGACGTTGCAGGTGGTATCCTTGTCGTTATCATAGACATGGGCTTCGGTGTCCTGCACCGTATGGCAGATGGGGCACTCCATCCAGTGACTGTACTCGTCGTGGGTCATTTCCATCTTGTGGTCGTGCTCAAATCCGCCCGGACTCAGCGACACCGAATAATGTTTTATTGCGCAATATTCCGTATCATCGTTCTGGGTCCAGATGAACTCTGTTTCCCGTCCGTTCACTGTGCAGACGGTATCCTTGCTAAACTTATATCCGGGTTTTGCGTACAGACCCACCTGAAGGGTGTACCGTTTGCCCGGTCTGAAGGTGCCGGTGATCGGCTTGCCGCCTACGCCGTCGCCCTCGACCCAGTAGATCTTGGCGTCACAGACGTCTGCTCCGTTGTCCAGAATAACAACGGTCTCGTCCGGCATTTCGTTCTTTCTGGGGGTGTTTACACGGAGATTCACCTGCTTGATTCTGGTCAAGGTCAGCACCTGCAGACTGAATACGCTGGTCAGTCCATTGCCGCAATCGTAGGTGTAAGTTACCTGCGTTGCACCTGGCTTCACCTTCAGGGTGTTGCCCTCCACAGTGCCGCCAGCCCATTCACTGGTCTTATTTACGTCAAACTCAGCAGGGAGGGTACTCAAGTCAAACGTACGTTCGGTCTCATCAATGGTAATGGGGTACTTGTTTCCAGTGCACTTGAGGTTTTCTTGCGTTAGCTTGGTGTTGTAGCTTAGGTTCAAAGATGTCAGCTGGTTATTGGAGCAATTCAGCTTCTTCAAGTCGCGAAAATTCGAAATGCCCTTCAGGCTGGTAATTTCCATACCGCTGACATCGATCGTAGTGACAAATCTATATTCGCTTGGCTCCAGAATTCCATTCGGTTCTCCATCCTCCGATTCTCCTTTGTCAAACGTCGTTCTGGTATATTCCAGGAACGTTTTGTCCGGAAAGTTTTCGCTGTTCAGGGGAACCCAGAAAGGGACTTCATCGTCCGCAAAGGCGCTGAAGGGCAGGAAGGTGAATACCATAGCCAGCGTCAAAAGGGCACTGACAAGGCGCGTTCGTTTTGAGAATCGTTGTTTCATGGGGTGCTCCTTTCTGTGGTAAAATTTTTTTCAGGGCCCCATTCGGGAGAAGCGTCAGCTTCCCCCGAAAAAAGGGTACCCTTTTTCAAAAAGTGGTCATTGCCCGGCAGGGGGCAGAATGATCCTTCGGTTGTCAGCCTCCTGCCAGCTTGCGGTAGGCGTTCAGCACCTGATAAGCCGGGATGCTGCTGCCCGGGGCAAATTTGCCGTTCAGGCGGCGCTTCATCAGGCCCTGCTCCACGCACCACTGGGCTGCCTTAGCGGTATCCGGGTCTGCTACGTCTGCAAAGGCCGGAGCGTCGGCAGGCTCTGGACGGCCTGCGGTGTTCCACAGCAGCAGCGCGGTCTGGGCGCGGTTCTCGGGTGCAGCCACACCTTCCGGCAGCAGGGCTTGCAGCTTCTGGCCGGAAACATAGTTGTACACGCCGTAGCCTACAACGCCAGCCGCCACTGCGCCAGCCGCTGCCACGATGACGACCGCACCGCCGCCGTCACCGCCGCCGGAGGGAGGCGTCACCGGGGGTTCCGGAGGCGTTACCGGGGGAACGGTGCCGCCGGTGCCAGTCACATCCAGCTTGAAACTTACTTCCAATATATCGCTTCTGCACTTATAAGCGTAGTACACTACGTTTGTGCCTTCATCGACTGTCAGAATGTTCCCATTGGCTTTGCCATGCTCCCATCCTGTAACCCGGCTTTTATCAAAGTTCCCGGGCAGAGTGCTCAGGTCAAACGTACGGTCAGGGTTCAGGGTAACGGTGTAAACATTATCACCGCTGTAAATATCCGTAAGAGAGAAATCGAGCTTCGGGTTGTTGTCCAGATTCAGGCTGGTGAGATGGTTATCCCCAAGCCACAATGTAGTCAATTTTGGACTATCGCTGACATCCAGCACGGTCAGCTGGTTGTTGAAACAGTTCAGATCCTTTAAGGAAATCATATTGTTCAAATTCAGCTGGGTCAACTGGTTATGGGCACAATTCAGTTTCTTCAGCAGTTTATTTTGGCCCAGAATCAGCGATGTCAGCTGGTTGTTTTGGCATTCTACCCTTTCCAGATTGGGTTTATGAGTCACATCTACGTCCAGCTCTGTCAACTGATTTGCAGAACAGTTGAGTGCTACCAGAGATTTACTATTTTTGACATCCAGTTGCTCCAGATCGTTGTGCGAGCAATCGAGCGTCACCAAATCTTTCAGATGCGATACATCCAGTTGTTCCAACTGGTTCCAAGAGCAATTCAGAAAGTAGATATTCGGATTCTTGCTCAGGTCTAGCTGGGTCAGTTGATTCTTATTGCATATCAATTTTTCCAACTCTGGATTCTGTCTCAGGTCTAATTTCTGGATAGAATTGTTTTCGCAATTCAACTCTTTCAGGTTGGGGAACGCCTCAATGCCTTTTAAGTTGCTGATGTTCCATCCTTTGACTTCGATACTTTCGACTTTTCTTTGTTCTTCCACCGTGAGGACATCTCTGCCACCTGCTTTGTAGGTTTTGATGTAATTTCTAAAGCTATCGTCGGGGAAATTATTCTTATTGATGGGCAGACTGGTTTCAAAGATGAATGTGGGCTTTACTCCATTGCCGCAATTGTATTGGTAGCTCACCTCGTTTGCGCCCGCATTCACGCTTAGAGTTGTGTCGGAAACAGAGCCGCCGGTCCAGTTGGTGGCTTTGCTCACGTCAAAACCGGGCAGTGTGGCCAAGTCAAACTTTCCGTCTGTACGAACTGCAATGGGACGCCTGTTGCCATCAGCATTTATAGTGCTTCCGACCATATGGGAAAAGTCCACACAAGCAAGCCGGTTTTCCGCACAGCTCAGATGGCTCAAGCTGTTATTCTTGCTCAAGTCCAGCGTTGTCAGCTGATTTCCATCACACGTCAGCGATGCCAGATTCTGATTCCGGCTTACGTTCAGTTCTATCAATTCATTATGGTGACAATCCAGCAGTGTCAGGTTAGTCTGGTTTTTGACATCCAGCTCTACCAGTTGATTTACCGAGCAATTCAACTGTTTTAGCTGGTAGCAACGGCTAACATCCAGCGCCGTCAGTTCGTTGTTGGAACAATCAAATTTGATCAGTTCCTCTTCGCTCCGCATTACGATTCGCCATATTTTGTTATAGGAGCAATCTACCTCCTCAAGTTTCAACCCAGAGAGAATGCCCAGATCCATGGAGGTCAGGTTATTATGGGAGCAATTCAATATTTTCAGTCCACTTGAAAGAATATAAAGATAATCTTTCAGCTGATTATAGGAACAATCCAGCTCCCTCAGTTTGAAATTTTTGCCAACATTAAGTGTTGTCAAGCCGATACCGTGGCAATCCAGCTTTTCGAGATCTTCAAAGAAACGAATTCCCTCAAGATTTTTGATTTTGTAATCGTCAGTAATCGTCATCTCTGTGATGCTGAGTTCCTGCGCATCGAGCTTGCCATTGTGGTTTGTGTCACATCTTTCTTTGAGAAAGCGCTGAAATTCCGCATCCGGGAAATCAAGCTGAAAATCCGGCGAATTAAAATCAATTTCTGTGTTCGCCGCAAAGGCGCTGAAGGGCAAAAAGGTGAACACCATAGCCAGCGTCAAAAGGGCACTGACAAGGCGCGTTCGTTTTGAGAATCGCTGTTTCATGGGGTGCTCCTTTCTGTTATGGGGTGTATTGCTGCAGGGCGTTTTTCTGGGCGGCGGCGGTGAGGTCGTCCAGAGCGCTCATCACGTCCCGGTAGTTTGGGGGAAACTTGTTTTCCCCGTGGGCTTCGATGCGGGTGCCGTCGGCAAGAGTGGCTTCCAGCCGGAAGCTTTTGCCGTCCAGCACGTTGGGGTCGTGGCCGGAGAAGCCTGCCCAGCCGCCCACGCCGTACTCTTCCAGAATGGCCTTGGCCTGTTCCAGAAGTTCCGGCCCGGCCTGCTCCTGATACACTTCTTCGTGGTACAGTTCCAGTTCCACCCGGGTGCCCTCGGGGGTGCGGGTGAGGCAGGTGCGGGAGATGGGCCGGATATAGCTGCCCCGCTCCCAGAACTCCAACGTTTCAAGGTCAGCCAGCGTCGGGGTAGCAGCCGCAGGCTCCGGGGGCGTTGGGGCGGGGCGGCTGGGGCTGCGGCTGAGCAGTGCCGCCCCCACCGCCAGCCCCAGCAGCACCAGCGAGAAAGTGCGCATGGGTCGTCTCCTCCTTTCTGTGCGCATGGGTCAGTCTCCTTCCCTTGCCGTGGGGGGTAGAATGGTCATTCTGCCGTCCACCACCGCGTCCAGCATCTCGTGCTCCCGGAAATACTCCATCAGGATATCCTGACAGGAGGTTGCCACGCTACGGGGCTTCTGGAGCTTGCAAAGGGTGTCGTAGGAGATGTTGAAAAAGCTTTCGATGTTTTTAAAGTGGTAGTTCTGCATGCCCACGGTGAACAGGGCGTCATCGCCGATCTCCTTGCCCACCTCTCTGCCGCAGTAGGTAAAGTAATCAAAATCGCCCTTGCGGCGGTCGTACCGCAGGCGCAGGGTGGAGGGCAGCTGGTAGAACTCCGTATGGCCGGTGTAGGCTTCCTCCCGCAGCATGTAATGGAGCATCTGACGCAGCTGCTGGCCGGTCACCTTGAACATGAATACGCCGTCATCGTAGGGGAAGCCCTCGATAAGGTCGCCGTAGGTAACGATGGGGCCCAGCTTTTCGGCCCGGATGCTGCCGGAGCCGATCAGCATCACATCCACCCCAAGGCTGCGGGTAAAGATATCGGCAAACAGGTTGCCAAGCTCGGTCTCCTGCGTGCGCTGGGGGTGGGTAAGCTCCCGGCGGAAGCGCCCTACGATGTGGCTGTACTTTTCGTCCACCTGACTGGTGAAGCGGTGCAGCACCTGCTCCATGGCAGGGTTGCGGGGGCAGGTCTCGGCGCAGATGGGCACGGTGCGCCATGTGTAGGAATCGATGCAGTTGTTGTCCGTGTCCACGATGATGTCAAAGCGCCCGATCTGGTCGGTGCCGGTGCCCGCCTGCGCAATGACCACGCCGTTTTCCTCCACCGCGTGCTCCGGCAGGGTGTGGCTGTGCCCGCCGATGATCAGATCCACTCCCCACGCCGGGTCCAGCTGGCGCGCCAGATGGCGGTCCTCCTCAAAGCCGATGTGGGTCAGCAGCACGGTAAAATCAATATCGATGCTGTTGTGGGCGTTGCAGATCTTGCCCACCTCGGCGGCTGCTGCGGCGGTGTCCACAAAGGAGCCTACCAGAGATTCGGATTTGGTCTGGTTGATCACGTCCTGCGTGATGATGCCGATGAACAGGATGTTCATGCCGTCCATCCGCAGGATCTTGTAGGGGGTGAACAGCCGGGTGGAGGTGTTTTTGATGTAGAGGTTTGCGTTGATGATGGGAAAGCGCGCGCATTTTTCGATGAACAGCAGATGCGCGATGCCGTAGTCCACCTCGTGGTTGCCTATGGTGACCACGTCCGGGGCAAGGGCGTTCATGATCTCGATGGTGGAAAGCCCCTTGTATTCGGAATCAATGACCGAGCCCCGGAACATATCGCCCGCAATGGCGTAGATGGTGTTGGGCTGTTCTGCCCGCACCTTTTCGATGTAGCCGGACAGCATGGAAACGCCGCCCACCAGTTTTTCGTCCACCTGCTCTGCCAGAAAGTCTCCGTGCAGATCATTGGAGTGGAGGATGGTGATCGTTTTGGTGTGTTTCATGGTGCATTCCTCCCGGTGTGGGTCGGCGCTGGTCAGCCCATGGCCTCCTGCCGTGCAAAGTAGACCGTGTTGACAAGGCTCAGGTAGCTCTCCCCGCCGTCCAGATAGAACTTCAGGGCAAGGGTGTCCTCGTCCTCCAGCGTGACGGCGTAGCGGTCGCCGTGGGGTCCGGTAAAGGTGGCGTACCACTCCTGATTGGAGCGGAAGGGTACCTCCGGGGTGCCCTCCTGATAGAACAGGTCGGCTTCCTCCACGTTCAGCTCCGGGTAGGGGGTGATGTAGCTGGCGGTGAAAGGCAGCTGGCTGCCCTCGGTGTCGGCATCGGTGGGCAAAAAGCACATCCGGTCGGCGTCTGCGGGGTCGGTGTCAAAATAGCCCTCGTCGGTGTCGCGGCCGGTCTCCAGCCAGTTACCTTCCAGCGACCACGGGCTGGTGTCGGTCTCCCAGTCGTCCCCTTCCGGGTAGATGGTAAAATCGCACACGCCCTCGGCTTCCACCACATGGCCGTTCTCGCCGGAAAGGAAGGGGCTGAAGACCAGCTCTTCGCCGGTGCTGGGGTACAGCTCCACCTCGGTGTTGGGGACGATATCGCTGATGTTGCACAGCAGCAGGATGGGCTGACCGTCCTCACTGTAATAGAGCTGTTTACCGCGCTGGAGCGGGTTTTCGGCATCGTCTGTCAGGCTCGTCTCGTAGACGAACAGGGTGGCCTGCGCCTCCTGCGGGAAGATGCAGTACAGGTCGCACCCGCCATCCGGTGCCACGACCCAGTGATCCTGCGGGATGTCATAGACGAAGCCCCACAGATCCCGCAGATCGGTCTGGCTGTCCAGCACCTTCTGCACATCGGTGGTCACCTCGTAGGAGCCGCCCAGATACAGCACACAGGCGCGGTATTCGTCCTCCCCTGCCAGAAGGCGCATATAGGTCACGTTCTCCGGCTCGGTGTACTCCTGTTTGGCGGAGGGCGATGCGGTCATGTTGTCTCCGTCCAGCATTTTTTCGGGCTTGGAGCTGGACGCGCTGCTGCCCTTGGACGACCCGCCGCAGCCTGCAAGGCCGATGGTCAGCGCCAGCAGGGCTGCCAGAAGTTTCAGGTTTTTCATAGGTTCTCCTTTCTCATGCCCTGCCGGGGCGCACCTCAGGGGGCAGCGCCGGTCAGCGGGTAGTTGGAAAAATCATACACGCCATCCACCGGCACAGGGCGGCCGGTCTCGGCGGAAAGCTGCGGGTTCCAGTCCAGCGGGCGTCCGGTGCTGCAATAGACCGTTACCATGGTGTTGGTGTCCTCCCTGCTGCCGTTGCACAGCAGCAGAATGGGCTGGCCACCCTGCCTGCCGTAAAGCTCCTTGCCCGTCTCGTTCGGGTACTGAGGATCCTGCTTTTCATAGACAAAAAGCGTATCCTCCTTACGCACGGCAAAGATGCAGTACAGCTCCCGCCCGCCGCCCGGCGCTGTGACCCAGCGGTCTGCCGGGATGTCCGCAACGAACTGCCACGGCTGTTCCGGTAAGCTGTCCAGCACGGCATGCACATCGGTGGTGCGCTCCGGGACGCTGCCCAGATAGAGCACCCCGGCAAGCTCTCCGCTGTCCCCGGCCAGCTGCCGCAGCGCGGCAAGCTGCTCCGGCTCAGCAGAATCGGCACCGGAAGCCGCTGTGCTGCTGCCCTGCCCGGCGCTGCCGGGGGCGGGGCGGACGGGGTCGCCGTCCACCGCACCGCACCCTGCCAGACTGAAAGCCAGTGCAAGCAGTGCTGCAAAAGTTTTCATGGCTTTCATGTCAGCCCCTTTGTTTTATGCCCACGGGTCGGCAGACGCCGGGATGCGGATACCGGTCATCAGGTACTGATCCCACAAGAACCACTGCCCGTCGCCCTTGCGGCGCAGCTTGATGGGGCGGGGGCTGTCGGCGCCGCCGCAGGGGATGAACAGCTTGCAGTAACCTTCCTCCACGTTGGAGGTGTGGTTGCTGCCCACCAGCAGGGTGAAGGGCTGGCGGGGGGTATAGCCGTTTTCCGGCGATGCACCCACAAAGTAGGAGAACGGGATATAGCTCTTGCCGTCCCGGAAGCGGTCGTTCAGGAAGGAAATCTCCTGCCCGTTCATGGGGCGGGGGCCGCGCAGCCAGTTGAGCATCTCCAGCCCGATGTTTTTATCGGCACCGTAGGCGCACAGTGCGCAGACGGTGAGGGCTGCGGTCTTAAAGGGGGTGTCCAGACTGGCCTCCGGCAGTGCCTGCATCTGGGCAAGGCTTTCCGGCAGAGCCTGAAAGGTAAAGGTGACAGTCTGGTTGCCGGAAACATTTGCGGCGGCCTGCTTCATCTTATCAAAAAGTCCCATGAAAATACTCCTTTCTGTTTCAGCTGTGAGGGTTCAGCTCCGGTTCGGGTCATGGCGGGGCACAGTCCGCCTGCGGACGATCTTCTGGTTCAGATCCAGACTGAGGTTTACAAAATAACCGTTTTCAAAATACCATGCAAGGTCCTTTGTGTCCATGCCAACGCTGTTGCACAGCCACCGCAGGGGCACCTCCGGCCCGGAGTAGCTCTCCACCCTGCGGGCGATGGTCCTTGCATGGTAGCGGCGTTTTTCGTTGCGTGCGAACAGAACAAGGGGCACTGCGCCCACCACGATCCAGAACACATACCCGACAACGTGGGAGGTGTCCTTGGCCTGCAGGTCCAGACAGAGGGTATACAACCCGCCAAAAGAGCAGAACACGCAGAAGGCAAGCCCTGCGTTCCGCAGCCATTTGAGGACACGGGGGATCTCACCCCGGGCTTTTTCCGAGAGATAAGGGTTCATAAACATGCTCCTTTCAGAACGAGCCGCCTCCACCGCCGTGGGTGGTGCCGCTGGAAGAGGTGTGGGTGGAGCTGCCGCCGGAATCGCTGGAGCTGGACTCCTTCGGTCGCTCGGTGCGGTGCACGTCACGGTACAGGAACAGCTCCCGGCTGTTGGTCAGATTCATGCTGCCCTCCCGCACATAGCTGGCGGCATTCTCCTGGAACGCCACGCTGCGCAGCTGGCTTTTCATCACATGGACGACGACCCATGCCAGCACAAGACCGATGCCAAGCGCAAGGAACAGGTACATGAGAGACAGCGGCTCCCGGGGCAGGTTATTCACATCGTAGGGGTGGCCCGCCCGGGCAGCGTCAATGTAGGTATCCGACCACTGGACAAAGGTGCGGAAGGCACCGGCGTAGTCTCCATCGGCCATGAAGGGGGTCATCTGCTCGCCAAGGTACTGGATGCCGGCATCCGTAAAGGCGGTGATGCCGTAGCCGCAGGTGGAGATGTGCCATTTGCGGTCGCCCACGCTCACCAGCAGCAGCACGCCGTCCATATCGGAGCCGTAGCCGAACTGGCAGAAGTCATACAGGTCGTCGGCATAGGCCTCCATGCTGTCGTAGTCCACGCTTTCCAGCGACTCGATGGTGGCAATGACCACATCAAAGCTCTGGCGGACGCTCAGCTCCTCCAGCGAAGCCTCCAGTTCATTATCCTCGTCCTCGGTCAGAACTTCTGCGCTGTCGTTCATGCGGTAGTACAGGTCGGCAAAGCCGCCCTCCACCGCAAAGGTCGGAACAGCCAGCGCCGCCGCAAGAATCAGTGCTGCCAGCGCCGCAAAGAGGGAGTGCAGTCGGTTGGAAGTCTTTTTCATCGTTCGTCCCTCCTTTACAGGATCCGTGCCAGCCACAGCAGCCACATCACGCCGTAGGACGCGGCGGAAAGGGCAGCCGTAAGGCCCAGCATCCACTTGCGGGCAGCGCCCTTGTCCACGGGCAGGTCACCCACGAATTTGCCGGTCTGACCGTTCATGGCAAACAGATAGTTTTCACCCCGCCAGCTGGTGCTCAGCAGCCAGACCGGGAACAGCGCGTACTTTGCCTTGCCGCCGTGCAGCTGGATGCTGCTGTTATCCACCTTGACCGAATCGTAGCCGGTAACGGTCTGCTGGAACGTCTCCTCAGTGGAGCGGCGGATGCGCTTGTTGGCCCGCTCGATGCTGTCCTCGGCGCTCACATCGTATTTGTCCGCCACATAGCCCGCCAGATAGGCGGTCTGGAACGGGATGGCGTCCTGCATGGCAAAGGGCTCGATGGATTCCATCAGGTCGTCCTCGATCTTGGAGGAGCCGTCCACCGGCACCGCGTCAAAGCCCAAAGTGCCGTCCCGCCGGACGGAGTAGTAGTTGGTCTCGGTATAGTCGTATTTGCTGTCCGACCAGCAGCGGGTCCGGGTGGCGGTAAAGCGCAGCTGGGCGTCGGCGTCGCTGTCGAAGAGCCAGAAGGGCACATACACGCCCTTGATTTCGTCGATGTGGTTCTGGCTGCGGAACACCCGGGGCAGCAGAGTCTTGCCCTTGAGATGCTCCTGCAGCTTTGCCTTGGCGGCCTTTTTGTCCAGCTTGAAGGGGATGATGAGGTCGGGCCGCAGGGCCCCGGCAAACTGTCCTGTGAGGACGATGGGGTTGCCGCAGAAGGGGCAGGCGGACGCGGCCATGGTGTCGTCGCCCACGATCTCGCCGCCGCAGCTCTTGCAGCTGTAAGTATGCAGACCGGCGGTCTCCCCTTCTGCCCAGCTGCCGCCGGGGGTGGTCCACTCCATCTCGCTGGGCTTTTCGTCCTTCAGCTCCTCGTCGTAGCCCTTGAGGGTATCTACCTCAAACTCGGTGTCGCAGTAGGGGCATTTCATCTTCTGGGTGGCGCTGTCAAATTGGATGGCACCATCGCAGCAGGGGCACTTGTATTCCAGCATTCCTGCCATAGCGTTTCCTCCTGTTGTTCCAAAGGGGGCCGAGGGCTTTTCCCCGGCCCCGCTGTTTTTGCGTCAGTCTTCCCGCCAAAGCGGTCGGCTCAGAAATCCGTAGTGATGCGGAACACCACCGGCTCGTCCGGCTCGGTGGCTTTGCCGTGGTGGCCCACTGCCAAGAAAGCGTTTTCCTCCAGCGGCAGGAAAACATCAAAGGTGCAGAAGTCGCCGCACAGCTGGCACAGGGTCTCGCGCTCACCCACGGGGAGGGACTTTTCCAAAAAAGTGCCGTCCGGCGCGTACAGCTCCCACATATAGCCCGTGTCCAGCAGATAGCCGTTGGGGCGCTTCATCATCACGGCGTCAAAGCTGCCCACCGGCTGCGAGCTGCGAGCCAGCTCATTGCCGTCCAGATCAAAGGCGGCAAAGTAGTAGTCTCCGCTGGAGTCCGGCTCGCCCACCGTCAGCAGCTCGTCTCCGCTGAGGTTCAGGGAGGGCATGCTGCAGAAGGGGCCGATCTCGTTGTCGCCCTCCAGCGTCAGCTCAGTGTACTCGCCGTCCTGCACCAGCACCGGTGCGGAGTCGGTCCAGTAGATCACGGTCAGATCCCGATCCTTGGAGGAATAGCAGCTGCCCATGTAGTCCAGTGCGTCGCCGGGCTCTTCCGGGTCGCTGCTGTTCAGATCGTAGCAGTAGACATCAAAGTTGTCCATGGCGTACAGGATGCCATTGCGGTCGATGCTGAGGGCGTTGCTTCCGTCAATGTTGTACTCTGCCACCGGGGTCATCCGGTCGTCCTGGATGGCATACTCGAAGATTTTAGCAGACTGCTCTTCATCGTCCTCGTTGTAGAAGCTGAAGAAGTAATTGCCCCGGTAGCTGTCCGCATGGATGCAGTGATGCGCTCCGTCCAGTTCCCGGCGGACGTCAAAGGGGATGTACTGCGCCTTGAAGGTGTATTCGCCGATGGTCAGCTCCCCGGTCTGGAACTGGGTCACAGGGGCCCCTGCAGGGGCGGCTTTGTCCACTGCTGATTCCGGCTGTGCCGAAGCGGACGGGGCACTGCTGCTGGAAGCCGGTGCACTGGAAACGCTGGATGCGCTGGCGGCACCGGAGCCGCCGCAGGCGGTCAGCCCGAGGGCGGCGGTGGCAAGGCCCATGGCCTTGAGGAAATCTCTGCGCTGGATCTTTCTCATATTCGTTCCTCCTTTTGGGGTCACTGCACTTTTGCAAAGGCTTCGTCAGCGCGGCGGCTGTACAATGCCATGCCGCCGGTCTGGGCGTCGTTTGCCAGATTGATGTTCTCCACAAAGCGGGCCTTTTCCTGCTCAGAGAGCTGCCCGCCCTTCATGGCGGCAGATGCCACGGCACCCATGGCACCGATCATGCCCATCTGGCCCTTCAGCTCCCGTTCCTCGGCCTTGGACATTCGGCGGCCGAACATGCTGGTCTCATTATCGTGGACCCCGAAGATGTGGTCCAGATGCTGCCGTGCGATGTGGGCATAGCCGATCTCCCGCCGGTCCCGCTTGCTGAAGCAGATGACCAGCTCCTGCTTGATGTAGGGGTGGGGATGCATGCCCCGCTGGGTCTGGGCCTCGGTGATGCTGCGGGGCTGCACCAGCTTCAGCTTCAGGCCGCCGCCGTTGAGGGTGGGTTCCTGGCCCGGCTCCTTGGCGGGGGTCTCGTCCAGATACTCCTCATAGCTGGCGATCTGGTCGTAGCGGATCAGCTCCGGCATCTTGCCCCGCCCGCCGGTGCGATCGTCGATGTACAGCATTCCAAGCTCATCGCAGAACACCAGCCCCATTTGCGACGGGGTGGAGGGGTATGCGTTGACCCGGAACTCGGTCTTGTCGAACACCTCGTCGAATACCCGCTTCATCCGGGCCATGTACTCCATGTGCTCCTTGGCCTCGTCCAGCGTCAGCTCACTGAGCCGGATGTATTTGGAGCACTTGTTGCCGCAGTCGTCGCAGAGGAACTGTCCGTCCCGAAGCTTGGAGCGGTGCAGGGTGCCGCACTCCTTACCGCAGACGGCACAGTTCTGTTTTGCGAACAGGTTGGAAAAGAATCCCATCATGGTATGCTCCTTTCATTGCTCTGTATTTGTCAGATCAGGTCTGGTCACTGTCGTCAAAGGGGTCGCCGCACTCCGGGCAGAACTTGGGCGGGGGGGCGGGGTCGGCCGGCTCCC
>ENA-ORUF01002055-ORUF01002055.1-human-gut-metagenome-genome-assembly--contig:-NODE-2055-length-18840-cov-3.263242_pt1 | contig 18840 bp, 18 predicted proteins | sample MGYA00242077_ERZ509203 | MGnify/ENA primary metagenome ERZ509203 (study PRJEB26280, sample SAMEA2338834) | human gut metagenome | biome: human gut; feature: human-associated habitat; material: faeces... | reverse complement strand
ACTCTCCGCCCCAGTTGCGGCGCAGGTAGATCCCATCCACATAGACATACGGATAACGCCCACCTTGCAGAGGGCGGTTCCGCCAATCTTCAATGTGGACATACGCTTTCTTATTCAGATCACTGATGGTGGAGGGAGAAACCTTGCTGCCCCAGAGGGCCTCAGTAATATCCTCCACACGCCGGACAGATACGCCGGCCAGGTACATTTCAATAAGAGCCTCTTCTACACTGCTCTCCCGGCGGCGATACCGCTCAATAATAGCAGTCTCGAAGGAGATTCCCTTGAGTTTTGGCACCTTGAGAGTAACGTCTCCGGAAGTCGTAGTGAGGTTGCGGCTGTAGTGGCCGCTGCGGTAGCCTTGGCGCTGCTTGTTACGCTCGTACCGGGCAGCTTGGGTCAGCTTCTCTGCCTCGGCCTCCAGAAGCTCGTTGAGTGTTTCCTCTACGCTGCCGCGTACAAGTTCCTTGAGCTGACCCTTGATTACTTCTTCGTTTAGCTGTACAATCTTCTCGGACATGGTTTGCTGTCTCCTTTCAGAATGGTGTGTCGCGACTTCATTCTACCAGAGTGCTGCAAACCATGTCTCCTTTTATATACTTTTCAATTTGCGAAAATTATTATACCTTATCCACCTGTAGAACCACTTTCCCTCCGCTCTGATCCAGGCATCATAAATGCGGAACACACCGTAAATTTCAGCACATTTTAATTGACGAAGTTCTCCTCTTCTGCTATGGTAAGTGTGGAAAGAAAGTGTCGCATGCGGAAGGTATCCATCCTGCGGAGCCTTCGTGAACTAGTCATCTAGGGAGGTAATGTTATGAACGAGCCCAATACCAAAGCGACCCCCATCCCGCAAAGCGAGGTTACCCGGGTCAAGGCCCTGGGATTCCTCTGGGACAAGCGCACTCCAGATCGATTCAATGGCCGTGTCATCACCCGCAACGGAAAGATCACAGCCGAGGAGTGCCGTGTCATTGCGGAGGCCGCCAAGCGTTTCGGCAGCGGCGAGGTGACTATGACCACCCGCCTGACCATGGAGATTCAGGGCGTCCCCTTCGAAAATATCGAGCCCCTGCGAGCGTTTCTTCGGGAACAGGCCGGTCTTGAGACCGGCGGAACCGGTGCAAAGGTCCGCCCGGTTGTCTCCTGTAAAGGTACTACCTGCCAATACGGTCTGATTGACACTTATGCTCTGTCCCTGGCGATCCACGAGCGCTTCTTTAAGGGCTACTCTGCTGTCAAGCTGCCCCACAAGTTTAAGATTGCTGTGGGTGGTTGCCCCAACAACTGTGTCAAGCCTGACCTGAATGACGTTGGTATTGTGGGACAGCGCATCCCCCGCGTCATCCCTGAACTGTGTAAAGGCTGCAAGCTGTGTGAAAAATCCTGTCCTCTCCATGTTGCCAAGGTAGTGGATGGTAAGGCTGTTATCGACCCCTCCCAATGCAACAACTGCGGCCGCTGTATCCCAAAGTGCCCCTTCCACGCCATTGAGGCCCAGGCTACTGGCTATCAAGTCTACATTGGCGGCCGCTGGGGCAAGCGCACCGCTATGGGCCGTCCCCTGAGCACGATCTTCACCGATCAGGAAGAAGTTCTGACCCTGATTGAAAAGTGTCTGCTGCTCTTCCGCGCCTACGGTCAGCCCAAGGAGCGCTTTGCCGACACCATCACCCGTCTGGGCTTCGACAAGGTCCAGGCCATGCTGCTGTCCGACGAGCTGCTTCAGCGCAAGGAGGAGATTCTGGCCCAACCCGCCGACTGATCCGCATCGCTTCGAATGGCCGCCCGCCCGGGCGGCCATTCTTAATCCATAGAGCGCATCCATCTTTCAGGATGCAGCTCACAGGAACTTTGAAAGGCGGTCTGCTTCTATGTCAGATTTGTTTGATTACCTCGCCTGGCGGGGAGATATTCCCCTGTCCCAGGTCCCTTTCGGCCCTGTAGACGGCCTGATCCTCTCCACCTTGTCCTATGTCCGGTTCCAGGAACTGGTCCCGAATTCTCCCTCTCGCTCCGTCCCCCTGCGGCAGGCGGTGGAGTCCTTCCTCTCCCTTCCGGAGCAGGAAGCAGAGGACCGGGTGCGGTGCAGACATGATATTCCTCTGCTGAAGGCTCTCCTCTCCGCACCCAGATTCTCTTCCCTGCTCCTCACATTCTATCAGGATCGCCTGGATCCCGAACATGAGATGCAGTTTTCCGCCCTCACTGTACTGCTGGACACCGGAGAGGCACTGCTGGTTTTTCGTGGAACAGACAATACCTTAGTAGGCTGGAAAGAGGATTTCAATCTGAGCTTTCTGGAGGTGGTTCCCGCCCAATCCGCAGCCCTTGACTATACAGCGCAGCTGGCTGCCGCTCATCCTTGTCCTCTGCTGCTTGCCGGCCACTCTAAAGGGGGCAACCTGGCTGTTTTTTCTGCCTCCCTCTCTCCTCCGGAACTGAGGGACCGAATCGGAACAGTATATAGCTATGATAGCCCCGGTTTCACCCAGCGAGTACTCTCTGCCCCGGGTTATCAGGAACTGCTCCCCCGTATCCGCAGCTATGTCCCTCAATCTTCTGTGGTTGGGATGCTGTTGGAACACGAAGAACCCTACACGGTGGTCAAAAGCCGCCATCTTGGCATTTTTCAGCACGATCCATACACCTGGGCGGTTCAGGGAGGTAACTTTATCTGCCTTGAGGAACTCAGCAACGGCAGCCGGAATCTGGATCTTACACTGAAAAACTGGCTGGCCAGTCTTACTCCTCAGGACCGTGAGCGCTTCCTAGACAGCCTGTATCAGGCCTTCGAGGACACTCAGGCTCAGGAGCTGGAGGATCTGGCACAGCCCAAGCGGCTATACGCCCTGATTCAGGGTCTGGTCCAACTGGACGAGGACACCCGGAGCCACATTTTCCACACTTTGAAAAAACTCCTGCGCGCTGCTGCCGATGTTTTTCGAGAGGATCGGAACGACCCAAAGACCTAAACAGCACAAAAATACGCCTCCGCTGGCCGGCCGGCGGAGGCGTATTTTTGTATTCCTTATGGCTCAGTCCTCCGGAGGACAGACACCCTTCCGGACATGGACAATAAAATCCTGTACGTTAGTCACGATGGTCTTGACCGACAGGCTCCCCCGGTCCCGCAGCTTGTTCACCGCAAACTCCGAGATATCCACCGAGTAGAAAAATAGGGGACGCACCTGCCCATCCACCACCCGATAGCACGGTGTCATATTTCCGGTTGCCACTGTATGGAGGGTAGAGGCCATACAGATAATCGTAGTAGCTTTCCGCACCAAATCACGCATGGCATCCTGTCCCTGATAGACATTCCCATACACCTCAGGCAGCGGGCCATCATCCCGGACAGAACCCACCAATACAAAGGGAACCTGATGATGCACACACTCATACATGATACCATCACGAACCTGTCCAGACTCCACAAACGCTTGGATAGAACCCAGACGGCGCACCTCATTGATCGTATCGATGTGGTTATAGTGGCCATTAAAGTGTGGCTGCTGGGTGTACACATCCTGTCCCAGGGCAGTCCCCAGATAGCCCGCCTCCAAGTCATGGGTGGCCAATGCATTTCCGGCCATCAATCCATTGACAAAGCCAGACCGCACCAAGGCAGCAAAGGCTGCCCGGGCATCAGCATCAAAGGAACATGCCGGCCCCATGACCCACAGAATATTTCCGTGTTCACGCTCATGTCGGAGCAGATCGTACAGCCCATCATAATCGATCGAATAGGCCGTCTCCCGGCTACGGCCAGTGCGGAAGGCAAATGCCTCCGCCTCACCCCTCTGATCCACAAAACAGTTTGGGTGGATATAGATTCCCTCAGAACCATCCTCTGTGCGGCCGACAACTACCATTTCCCCCGCCTTAACATTGCGGAACTCCACAATAGACACTGTCCCATCCCGCACTACGGCCACACAGTCCATACGGCTCTCCTCCGCCAGGAGCCATCGGCCGTCAATGTGGTAATACTCGGGAAACAATGTGGTAGCATGGTATCCTCTGGGCATCACGCCATCCTGTTCCGCAGGGGCCAGCTTCACGTCAGGGGCACAGTCCAGACCAAGAGCTGCAAAATCCGGTTCCCGATACCGGGGCATGGAAAAACTCATACAGAAACCTCCAAAACAGGACCGTGGAGCGATGGATCGATGCAAGGCCAGAGAAAAGGATCCTCCGAATTTTTCACGGAAGCCCCGCGGTCTTTTGTGGGAATATCCAAATTCAGCGGAAAATCCGCGAAATAGGAATGTTTTTTCAGCAAACTCTTTTAATTATATATGATTTTCTGAAAAAAGTCAATTTGATCCGAAACAGTTTCCCAGCCGCCCAGCATACTTCCACTCTACTCCAGATCCTGAAGGTCCATCCGCTTCATCTCTTCCCGGAGATCCCGGCGGTTCTTGTAATGGAGCCAGATACCTCCCAGCACCACGGTAGGAATGTTGGCCACCAAGAAAGCTCCCCCTACCTCCGCCAACTCCATTCCAGCGAGAGTCTCCCAATGCTCTGTGTGGTGCTCCTCCACCACAGCGCCGTGCTCATCATGGACCAGTTCCGATGCACCCACCTGGGTGAAGGCAGCCATCGACAACAGGATCAGAAGGCTGACCAATAGGGTCAACCCCGGCAAGATCAGGCCCAGCCAGCGACTCCTCCGCTTGCACAGCCACACCTGGAGGGCCACCACCAGGGCCACGGGCAGCAGCAGGAACAGGATCATCAACGGCCAGGCAATCAGACTGACCAATGAAGCCATCAACATGGTATTATTCTCCTTTCGTTTTTTTATAGGCGGAAATCAGCACCTTGGCGGTGTCGAAGTCTAGCTTCTCGTTCACTGCCAGCCGCTTGATCAGCCCAATATACGGGTCGGCAGCGGTGTCCTCGCTCAGGCGGATCTTCTGGATCAGCCGGTCCAGCCGCAGGCGTACAGTGGGATAGGTCACACCGTAGACCCCCGCCACCTCTTTCAGGGACCCAGAGGCCAACACAAAGCGCCGAATGAAGGCTATGTCCTCCTCCTCCAGTCCGGCCATCCACTCAGGGACCGTCTCGATGGGCATTCTCTCTCCTCCTCTCTGTTTCCATTATATCGTTTAATTTTATTAAAGTTAATCTTTCACTTTATTTTCATTTCTACTAAATTATCTCTTACTTTTCTTCACATCTCCACCTACTGCTTTTACACTGCCTGGTACCCCCAGTTCAGAAAAAGGACAAAATGATCCGTGATGCGTGTGAATGCTGAAGCGGGACAGCGACGCTCCATCACAGCGCACAAGGCAGAGGCGATCCCCCGTCCCTGATTTGGCCTCCAGATCCGGACATCCACCCGCCCAGGCATCCAGCTGCTCCGCTGTGCAGTCTTTGACACAGACAGCATGTACCGTGTCATGGAACAGCTCGCTACTTCCAGGCAATCGGAGATGCGGTATTATCTCAGCTTCCATCAATTTTTTCCTCTCCGATATCAAACAAAGCACCCCGGAGCTCACTAGAGCCCCGGGGTGCTTATCAGATTTTATGGTGTGTGTACTCAGGCCTTGACCAGGACCGGGTTCACGCCGATCTTCTTGCCCTCGTCATAGACATAGAAGCCAGCACCAGACTTACGGCCCAGATAACCGGCAGCTACCATCTTACGCAGCAGATGGGCAGGACGATACTTCGTGTCGCCCAAATCCAGATAGAAAGTCTCCATAACCTCCAGCAGGATGTCCAGACCAATCATGTCCGCCAGAGCCAGGGGGCCCATGGGGTGGTTACAGCCCCGCATCATGCCCTCATCCACATCCTCCACGCTGCCGATATCCTCGTCCAAAACCTGAACGGCTTCGTTCAGCATGGGCAGAAGCATACGGTTCACAATGAAGCCGGGCTTATCCTTGGCCAGAATGGTGCGCTTGCCCATGCTCTTGCCCAGTTCGTCCACAATATCAATGGTCTCTTTGGAGGTACGCAGGCCATAGACGATCTCCACCAGACTCATTACAGGCACAGGGGAGAAGAAGTGCATACCCACCACCTTCTCCGGACGGCTGGTAGCAGCAGCCAGGCTGGTCATAGAGATGGAGGAGGTGTTGGAGGCAAAGATGGTGCGGCTGTCACAAATCTTGTCCAGCTGCTGGAAGATAGCCTGCTTGGCCTCCAGGTTCTCATAGATAGCCTCGATAACCATATCAACATTAGAGGCCACATGCACGCTGACAGAGGTGGTCAGACGGCCCATGCAGGCGTCCTTCTCCTCCGCAGTCATACGTCCCTTCTCAACCAGACGCTCCAGACGCTTGCCGATGCCGGCCTGCCCCCGCTCAAGGGCTGCCTTGCTCTGATCGTTCAGAATGACCTCATAGCCAGCCTGGATGGCAGTCTGTGCGATACCACTGCCCATCAGACCAGAACCGACGACAAAAATTTTGCGGATTTCCATTTTGATCTCCTTCTTTTCATCCATAATGGGGATGCGCGGGCGCTCAACCCGGAGCCGGCCTCGGCGGAAACCGGTGCGCTTCCTCTCTTTGCAGAGCGCTTCTCCCACTCTGCTGTGGGTATCTTATCACAATGTAGATTCCTTTGTCTAGGGCAAAACCAAAATCCAGAAACAGATTTTCAGTTTTTTCGGAGATGCATGCCAAAATCACCATTTCTTTGGCAATCATGTGATACGGCAGCCTCTTCGGATCGCCGCATCCAATCGATAAATCGAGCTTGCTGAAAGATTGCTTACTTCTCCCCAGTCACAGCTTGCTCTCCCCCTGAATCTCCATCGGATTCGGCCCGCACCCGGGCAAACGCCTTTTTCCGCACATAGAGGAAGAACAGAATGTGAACTGCACCGGTAACCAGCCAGGAAATGGGGTAGGAGATGTACAGGTTCTCTGGTGTGCGGTCGATTTGAAAGATGGTAAAAATCCACACGATCCGCAGACCACAGGCGCCAATGAGGGAAACGATCATAGGACCAATAGAGTAACCAAGACCACGCAAACTTCCAACCATGGTATCCATAATGCCACACAGGGCATAGGGACAAGCCACATAGCCAAGACGGATGATGCCCTGTCGGATCACATCTTCTTCTCCAGGGGCGTAAATACTGATTAGCGGATGGCCAAAATAGTATACCAAGTTTCCCAGGACCAGCCCTGTTATGATCACAAACCCCTGACAGTACAGTAAAGTCTTATCCACACGGCGGCACTCCCCGGCTCCATAGTTCTGTCCCGTGAAGGTCAGGTTGGTCTGGTAGAACGCATTCATTGCCTGATAAACAAAATTCTCGATGTTGCCAGCTGCAGCAGAGCCAGCCACCACAGTAGAACCAAAGGAATTGATAGAGGACTGGATCAGAACATTAGATAGAGAAAATACGATCCCCTGGAAACCGGCAGGCAAGCCAATCTCCAAAATCTGTCCTAAAATATGCCTATCCAGCTTCATGGTTTTCAGATTCAGGCGCAGAGGGCCTTCCTCCTTTGTCAGACAGAGAATGACCAGCCCAGCAGACACATACTGAGAAATTGTGGTGGCCAAGGCTACTCCCGCTACATCCATTCGAAGCAGGATAACAGAGATCAGATTCAGGATCACATTGACCACGCCCGCTATCATCAAAAAGTATAACGGACGTTTGGTATCTCCCTGAGCCCGCAAAATGGCGGCTCCAAAGTTATAGGCCATAGTGGCGGGCATCCCCAGAAAATAGATCCGCAGATACACAGTCGACTTGCCGATCACATCAGCGGGAGAAGACATCCATACCAGAAGCTGGCGTGCCGCAAAGAATCCGAATACTGCCAAGATCGCACCGCTGATCAGAGCCATCAGAATAGAGGTATGAACTGCACGGTTCACCATATCATGCCGTTTTCCTCCCAGATTGCGGGCCACTACTACATTGGATCCCACAGAAAGCCCCACAAACAGGGCCACCAGAAGGTTGATCAGAGATGCGGTGGAACCCACCGCAGCCAGTGACTCTTTCCCGGCAAACCGCCCCACTACAATGACATCAGCAGCATTAAACAGAAGCTGCAGCATACTGGAGGCCATCAACGGAATGGCAAACAACAGGATCTTATCTGCCAGGGAGCCGTGACACATATCCATCTGGTGGCGCTTTTTGGTGCGGATCATATCAGATCGGACCATCCTTTCTCACCGGATCCCGGCCGGATACGCAACTTTGGATCCATGCGCCGGACTGCCGGAAAATTTACAGTTTTTTAACTTGATGTACCTATAAGATACAACAGAATCAAAGATTTATCAATCCTCAAAATCACAGAAGAGCGGCAGAAAAATGGCGGGAATGAGGTCATCATTCCCGCATCTGAGCAGCAGATGCCGCCGTATTGGATTGTGCCGCTACTAAAACATCTCCCGCCTCCAGACGGGTGCTCCCATCCGGAATGATGGTATCTAGTCCCCTTTTGATCATCACGATCAGGAAATTCCGCGGCACGGAAATCTCACTGAGCGAGCGCCCACACCACTTATGGCTCCGCTCCACCACCACTTCTTGGAGCGAAATGTTCTCCCGGTCTTCAAACGCTCTGGCAGCCATCACCAGAAGGTCACCTGTCTGCAAAATAGTTCCTCCATGTGGGACGATGGTATCCTGTCCGCGTGCAATCATCACCACCAATAGATCCGATGGAATCGGCACTTCCTGCAGAGTCCCTCCGCTCCAGGGATGTCCCTCCCCCAGGTGGACTTTGATAAAATCGATGTCGCTCTCCTCTTGGTAATCATTAAAAGTCTTGCTCACATCGCCTGCCTGGTCAATCATCCCCAGTCGATCTGCCACCCACGGCAGCAGCGTCCCCTGAATAGAGATCGATAGCAGAACAATACAGAACACCAGATTAAACAGATCGTATTTCATCTCCACGCCGCCCAGTACCGCCATGATGGCAAATACGATCGAGGCCACGCCCCGAAGACCAGCCCATGATACTACCCCCACCTGACCCAGGGAAGGCCGAAAGGGCAATAGGAGCAGGGCTGCCACCAGGGGGCGACCCACCAGGGTAAGAAAAACCATCACAGCCAAGGCCGGCATCAGAACAGCAGGCAATTCCACCGGCGTTACCAGCAGGCCCAGCAGGAAAAAAATAAGCACTTGGGCCACATCAGTGACCACATCAAAGAAGTGGACCAGATAGCGCTTCTGCGGCAGCTTTGTATTTCCCATCCAAATGCCGCAGAGATAGGCGCTGAGATACCCGTTGCCTCCCAGAGCGGCAGGCAATGCATAGGACAAGAGAACCACCGAGAAAATAAAAATGGTCTGACTCTGCCCCGATGGAAAGGCACCTCGCCGCAGAGCCCAGATGGCCAGCTTACCCAGCAGTATACCACACAAAATCCCAACCGCCAGCTGCTGGAGCAGCAGCAACGGAACCACAATCTCCTCCCCAGACATAATTCCTACCGCTACAGTGGTCAGCATATAGGAGATGGGATCGTTAGAGCCCGATTCAATCTCCAGCAGGGAATCGGTATGCTCCTTCAGGGCCAGCTTTTTAGACCGCAGGATATTGAATACCGAAGCTGCATCAGTAGAGGAAATGACTGAACCAATCAGAAATCTCTCCAGCCAAGGCAGCTTCAGCGCCCAGTGCGCAAAGGCGGCCACCAGTGCTGCCGTCCCCGCCACTCCCAGTGTGGATAGGACCACAGACTGAACCGCTACTGGACGAGCAGCGGATAAATTGGTACCGAAGCCGCCATAAAACATGATGAAAATCAAACTGACCGAACAGATCAGATTGACAGCATAGTAATCATTAAAATAGATATGCAGCAGTCCATTTTCTCCAAAGCACATCCCTAACGCAATAAAGATCAACAGGGATGGAACTGCCAGGCGGTCCAGAAACCGTCCCATCAAAGTGCACAGGGCAATCACACAGCCAATCAGCAGCAGGGCCTCCGTCATAGCGCAGCAAAACCTCCACGGCAGGTACCGCTCCAGATCAACCAGGAGCAGACCAGGATATGAAATCCATTATAACATAGAACAAATCATTTTTTCTGAAAGAAAATGTGCTAAGGATAAAGATTTCGTTCAGATTTTTGCACAGACGCCTCTAAAAAATGCGCTCTGCCGGCCAAAAGGCCGACAGAGCGCAGATAAGGTAACGAGTGCTCACTGGCTTACAGCTTCTCCAGCCGCTCCAGGTCCATAACAAACACAGTGACGCCGCCCAGTTCTACATTCACCGGCACGGAGGGCATGGCCACAGCGTACTGGCTCCCAGTTGGCATGGTGACATTGGAATAAATGGTCTGTTTCCGCTTTCCGGCGCACTGCTTTAAAATGGACAGCGCATCCTCCAGCCTGGTCTCCTCCACACCCAGCATGATGGTGATGTTCTTCTTTTTCCAGAACCCGCCAGTAGAACTGAGCATGGTGACAAAAAATCCGTTCTGATTTAGTTCGCTTACTGTGGTGTCATAGTCATCTTCCTGCACCACAGCCAGGATCAGCTTGTTGTGTATATTGGCAGCTTCCATCATTCAGCCCTCACTTGCTTCCGGACCGCCTGTACATTTAAAAGTCAGCAGTCCTTATTTATTCTATCATACAACATTTCTGAGAGAAAGGGAAGTCACAAAGTCCCAGTCTCTGTGAAAAATTTTCCTGCTCCCACCATTGGTCAGACATTGACGTATGCCCCCGTAGATATTATAGTAGTGAAACACAGGTCTCATACCTGTCCCTTGTAACCTTTTTCTCCCCTGTTCCGTCTAAATAGACAGATCGGCCGATCGATCCCGGAAAGGAGCGCACCCATCCATGACCAAAGCCGTCCTGGACAAAGAAACATTCTGCCGCCTTGTAGAGGAGCACCAAAACACACTCTACCGTACGGCCCGTTCCATCTTGTCCAACCAGCAGGATGCAGAAGATGCGGTGCAGGAAGCCATCTTTTCGGCTTACTCCCATCTGGACCGCCTGCGGGAGCCTGACAAATTCAAAGCCTGGCTCCTGCGGATTCTGGTCAACGAGTGCTACAGCCTCTGCCGCCGGCAGCGGAGAACCGTGGACTTCGACCAGATGGCGGAATCCCTGACCACGCCGGAGCCAGATCTCGCGGAGCATCTGACATTGTGGGACGCAGTTCTTCAACTGCCTGAGCCTATGCGGGCAGCAGTCACTCTGTTTTACTATGAGGACTGCACAGTGGCCGAAACTGCCCAGATTTTAAAGATCTCCCAAGGGGCGGTCAAAACCCGCCTCAGCCGGGCGAGAGACCGGCTTCGACAGACATTCACGGAGAAATGAGGTGTAAACATGGATCCATTTGATCAAGATTTGAAGCGGCGCGCCAAGGAAGAGCCATTTTCTCTGCCAGACTCTTTTGTCCAGCGGCTGCGTGAGACCTGCGACAGTCTTGAGGAATCGCCCCAACAGGAGTCGGAGCGGCGGCATCTCTCCCACTGGGGCGCCTGGTTTGCCGCTGCCGCAGCTTCTCTATTCGTGGTCCTTCCCAATGTGTCCGCCTCTGCGGCCGAAGCAATGGAGCAAATCCCAGTCTTAGGCTCCCTGGTGCAAGTCGTCACCCTGCGGAACTATCTCTACCATGACGGACACAGCTCCGCCGATGTCTCGATTCCTCATGTGCTGGAGGGCGGCCAAGCGGGAGACTCTGTCAACGAGGTGGTACAGGCAGACATTGACCAACTACTCGACCAGTTTCAACAGGATGCGGAGGTCCTTGCTCAGGGTGGCTATCAAAGTCTGGATGTAAGCTATGAGGTCACCGCTGATACAGACCGTTGGTTCACCCTCCGTGTGTCCGCTCTTCAGACCCAAGCCAGTGGACACCAGATTCTGCGCTACTACCACATCGACAGGACCGTCGGAAAAATGGTTACTCTATCCGATCTCTTCCCCGCCGATTCAAATTATGCATCGGTGCTGTCTGATGAGGTGCGCCGGCAGATGGAGGAGGAGGACCGTTCTTACTTCCCCAGCGAATTTCAGTCCATCGCTCCCAATCAAGACTTCTATTGGACCCCAGAAGGCGGACTGGTACTGGTCTTTGATGAGGCTTCTGTGGCTGCCGCTGCAGAAGGGGTATTGGAATTTCCCATCCCAGCCTCCACTGTGGAGTCACTCATGGCTGAACAACCCTGACCTGACTCGTTCAGAAAAATCGGCGGGCGCCCCCTTGACAAAGGGGCCGCCCGCTGTTATATTCACCCTACATGATTTTCTATCCTGACCCTGCTAATGACTTGCCGCGGACACACCAGCCGCAGCTGATTTCATGACAAGACAAGGAGGCTGCACTGTGTCCTGGGATTACTTCATCCACGCCAGAACGCTGGAGCTGCTCTATCACAAGCTGCAAAGCCCAGTTTTAGAGCGTTATCAAATGACCCAAATTGAACTGGACGTCCTACTATTTCTCGCCAATCACCCTGGACTGGACACCGCAAAGGACATTGTGGAAATTCGCCGATTGACCAAATCCCACGTCTCCGCTGCGGTCGATGGTCTTTCCAAGAAGGGGTACCTGCTGCGGATCCGCCGTCCGGACAACCGAAAGCTGATCCATCTCTCCCTTCTTCCAGAGGCCGCGCCCGTGGTGGCGGATGGCCAGGCCAATCAGCGCGCCTTCTTCCAGACGCTGGGACAGGGCTTTTCCTCCCAGGAGCGGGCACAGCTGGATGCACTTCTGCTCCGGGTCACAGAGAATGCCCGGCAGGAGTATCTCCGTCTGGAAAAAGGGGGCTAATAGACTGTTATGGGCATTGTTGAACTGCTCCTCCTGGCTGTAGGCCTGTCTATGGATGCTTTTGCAGTCTCTGTCTGTAAGGGGCTTTCTGCCGGGCGTGTCACCCTGACCCATGCCATCACCGTGGGACTGTGGTTCGGCGGATTTCAGGGCCTCATGCCCTTTCTGGGCTGGCTTCTGGGCAGCCGCTTCCAGGGTCTGATCGCCAGCATTGACCACTGGATTGCCTTTCTGCTTTTAGGTCTCATCGGCCTGAACATGATTCGTGAGTCACGCAACCGTGAGGAGGAGAGCCTGGGAACTTCTTTCGCCCCCCGGGCCATGCTCCCGTTGGCGGTTGCCACCAGCATTGATGCCCTCACAGTTGGCATCACCTTCGCCTTTCTTCAGGTGGATATTCTTCCCGCAGTCAGCCTGATTGGTCTGACCACCTTCCTGCTTTCCGCCGTGGGCGTCAGGGCCGGGGCGGCCGTAGGCGCCCGGGGCAAGTCCTGGGCAGAACTGGCCGGCGGCTTGGTCCTGGTGCTCATGGGATGTAAGATCCTTCTGGAACACTTGGGGGTTCTTTCATAAGTACATCGAAAAAGGGGCATGGCCGTATGGCCATGCCCCTTTTTTCAGTTTCATATCTGCCAAAGCTTTGGACTCGATCAGACACTGCTGTCGGCAAGCATACTGAGCATCAAGTCCATCACGTCCACCACCTCGGCCCCGGCGGGAGGCGCTCCCGCTGGCTTGGCGCTGGACCGGCGGTACATGCCGTCCATGTTCATGGTCATATCCATCCCTACGTCATGAATCTCCATGTTCATATCCATCTTGTCGTTCTTCATGGAGGCAGTCATGGTCATGCTCAGGCTGCTGGGATCGTTTGCCGACAGTTCCATGGCATAGCCGTTGACCTGTCTGCCGCCGTTGGTGAACAGAGTGAAGGCCAGGTCCATCCCCTCCCACTGGAAGGAGGACACATAGGAGGAGCCAGACTTTTTGAACGCCTGATCGCTGAACAGCGCATTATAGAACTGAAGCATATCCTTTGTGGTCATATCCGGACTGGCAGGGGTAAACTCCCGAAGGGACAGCGCCAGAACCTCGCCAAAGCCGCCGTCGTTCTGTTGGTAAGCCAGGGCCATCAGCTCCTGGTAGTAGCCGGAGCTGTACAAGCTATCCATCGCGCTTTTCAGGTCCAGGAAATACCAGCTATCGGTTTTTTCCGCCCCGAGCATCCCAGACAGGGCCTTGGACTGGAAATAGAGTTTCCCCGTCTCCAGATCCATGCGCATCGCCGCATCCACATTCAAGGACATGGTCCCCCCCTGGATAGGAGCACTGGTGCTGAGCACCATATCCGTATCAAACTGGATTGCCTTCTGGGACTGGAGCATGGTATAGTCGCCCTTCCAGCTAAAACGACTTTCCTCTGGCGCACCATTCTCCGCAGCACCCTCTGCCGTGAGATCCATCTGATAGTCACCGGTCACCTGGCAGGCATCCTGGGTGTACTTCCGCCCATATTCCATATAGCGGTCCATCCACTGATAGGTGGCGGTGTTGGCTGCCAGAATGGCATCCACATCGTCAATCATTACGGTGGCGGTACTCCCATCCCAGCCCACGTTGTAGTCCAGGGCGTCAGCCACCAGCCCAACTGGGATATAGGTGCGGTCAGAGGCGGGATCAATATAGGGGGCCACATCGGTGGTCAGGACTTTCTCTCCCTCCGGTCCGGTGACCCGGATCTCGTTTTTTCCAATGGTCAGCAACAGTGTCACGCCATCCTTTACCGCAGTCACCGCACGGGCATCGTTATCCCATGTGATATCCTTCTCTCCATAGCCCAGTGCTTGGAATGTAGCCGCCATAGGCAGGAAGGATCGGTCGCTCCTCAGCTGTGGCAGCGCATCGGTAAAGGTGACTGGTTCTCCATTGACCACCAGGGAGAAGTCCCCTTCCTCCGCCGCCAGAGCGGGGGTACACAGCAGTGCAGCCAGGGCGCCGCCGCAGAGCATAGAACACCAGAGTTTTTTCATACTGATTTCACTCCTTGGTTGAAGCTTCTCCCCCATGCAGCATGCAGCCACAGGGAGTGCCTCACAATTTCTTCCTGCATATTGTACAAAATATCACACCAAAAAGCAAGTATATCATTTAATTTCCCCGTTTTTGCAAAAACTCGCCCCTCCGAATGATCGGAGGGGCGAGTGTCTTGTTTTACAGGGAGTGTCCACATCCTTGGCAGCTGCCACAATCACCGCCGCAGCCACCGCATTTTTTGCCTGCCTTATGATCCTTCCACAGAGAGCGGATCGCCAGACCCGCTGCACCTGCAACACACAAGGCTACGATCCAAGTACCCATTTTGAAACTCCTTCCTATCCAGTGGCCCGCCTCTGCGGACCGTCCGCTTCATACTATTTTATCCATTGGCCACAGAGCGAACGTTCAGACGCTCGTCTGCCCCAGGCTGATAACCTCTGCGCACCGCCAGATAGATCAGAGTGACCAAAGCAATCCCAGCGGCTATGGTACCCGCACCAAAGGCCACCTCGCCCAGCATCAGACCGCCCAGCTGATAAACAATCAGCGATACTACATAGGCAAAGCCGCACATATAGCCAATCGCAGCCAGGGTCCATTTTGTGTTGTTCATCTCACGCTTGATCGCACCCATGGCCGCAAAGCATGGGGCACACAGAAGGTTGAAAATCATGAAGCTATACGCAGCAATGGGGGTGAAGGCCGCGTGGATCTGAGGCCAGATCTCCTCCCCTGCCTCTGAGAGTTCACCAGTATACTGGAAGAGTACACCAAAGGTAGCTACTACGTTCTCTTTGGCGATCAGACCGGTGAACGTAGCCACAGTAGAGCGCCAGTCTCCAAAGCCCAGAGGAGCAAAGATCACCGCAATGGCACTGCCGATGGCGGCCAGCAGAGACTGATTGCTGTCCTCCACCATGCCGAAACCAGCCTCTGTAAAACCGAAGCCCTGGAGGAACCACATCAGAATAGCGGAGAGCAGGATGACCGTACCAGCCCGTTTGATGAAGGACCAGCCCCGCTCCCATGTAGCCCGGAGCACATTGCCCAGAGTGGGAGCATGGTAGGCCGGCAGCTCCATCACGAAGGGAGCCGGCTCACCCGCAAAGGGCTTCGTCTTTTTCAGCATGACACCAGAAAGGATCACGGCTGCCACGCCGATGAAATAGGCGGAGGTGGCCACCCAGGCAGAGCCCCCGAACAGAGCACCTGCAAACAGGCCGATGATTGGCATTTTGGCACCGCAGGGAATAAAGCCAGTGGTCATAATGGTCATCTTGCGATCCCGTTCCTGCTCGATAGTACGGGAAGCCATAATACCGGGGACGCCGCATCCGGTGGCCACCAGCATGGGGATAAAGGACTTGCCGGACAGGCCAAAGCGGCGGAAGATCCGGTCCATGATAAAGGCGATGCGAGCCATATAGCCGCAGTCCTCCAGCACCGACAGCAACAGGAAGAGCACCAGCATCTGAGGCACAAAGCCCAGCACAGCGCCAACACCCGCTACAATTCCATCCTGCACTAGGCCATAGAGCACAGACCCTTCTACCACATTCAAGGCTCCCAGTACAGTGTCGAACCAGCCCGGAACGATTTCACCGAAGAGCACATCGTTGGCCCAGTCCGTACCAAATGTACCAATTCCGATCCCCCAGGGATCTCCACTGCCGTCAAACAGAGCGGCAGGAGAGGTTCCCATAGCAATCGCATAGACCAAACCCATCACCACCACGAAGATCGGCAGCGCAAGGATCCGGTTGGTCACGATTTGATCAATCCGGTCCGAGACCGTCATTCCGCTGCGGTTCTTCTGATAGGCGCCCTTCAAGCTGGAGGTGATATACTCGTAGCGCTCATTAGTAATGATGGATTCGCTGTCGTCATCTAACTCCTGCTCGCAAGCGGTAATGATCTCCTCCAGCGGCCCAGTCAGGCCCTCACCTGCCAGTTTGTCCAACACCTTTTTATCCCGTTCAAACAACTTCACCTCATACCAGCGCAGCTGCTCCTTAGGAACTATCCCGGCAATCAGGCCGCCGATCTGCTCCAAAGCTTCCTCTACCCGGCTATGGAATCGGTGCTGGCAGCCCTTCCAAGTCCTGGCCGTAGCCATCTCTACCGCTTTGGCATACAGCTCCTTCAATCCAGTCCCTTTTAGGGCAGACACCTCTACCACAGGGCAGCCTAGCTTCTCCGACAACTTCACTGCACTGATCTGATCTCCGTTTTTCCTTACCAGATCCATCATATTCAGGGCCACCACCACCGGGATTCCCATCTCTAAGACCTGTGTAGTCAGGTATAGATTGCGCTCCAGATTGGTAGCATCCACCAGATTGAGGATAGCGTCGGGATGCTCGTTGATGAGATAGTCCCGACTGACCACTTCTTCCAAAGTATAGGGCGAAAGGGAATAAATCCCTGGCAAGTCGGTGACTACCACATCAGAATACCCTTTCAGCTTTCCTTCCTTCTTCTCCACCGTTACACCGGGCCAGTTACCTACATACTGGTTTGCACCCGTCATGGCGTTGAACATGGTGGTCTTACCACAGTTTGGATTTCCCACCAGCGCCATTTTAATCGACATGGCTCCTTCTCCTCCTTTATTCTTCATTCGCTCACACGAAGCACACAGCAAACATCTGCTCTATGTTCTCAAGATCCACCCAGGGCCAGGAAGATCTGTCATTCCACCAGGATCATATCTGCATCTCCCTTACGCAGAGAGAGTTCATATCCCCGAACTGTAACCTCCACTGGATCTCCCAGAGGTGCTACCTTGCGCACATAGACAGAGGTTCCCTTCGTGATCCCCATATCCATAATCCGGCGCTTGATCGGCCCCTCGCCCTGAAGCTTCTGTACAGTGACGGTCTCACCACACTTGACCTGCTTAAGTGTTCTACCCATTTCCGATGTTCTCCCTTCCTGTTTCTATCCAAATCGGTCAAACCATGATACGGTTGGCCATCCCTCTGCTGATCGCCACCCTACTTTCCTTGATGTTAACGATAAGATTCCCGTTCAGCTCCGAGATCACACGCACACTTCCGCCTACAACAAACCCTAGACTCTCTAAAAAGCGGCGCGTCTCATCCTTCCCCTTAATTGCTTTAATACTGACCTCGCTGCCGGCCGGTGACAAAGACAATGGCATAATTGTGATCTTCCCCTTCCATCTTGCATACCTACTGAATATCGCAGGTTTGCACTCGCTAACTTCCGATCGCCCTAGAGTTTACCATAGCTAACCAATGTTGTCAATAGCTAACTCACGATTTATTTCCCATTAGTAATTGACTTTTTTTCACCTTTTGTGTATCATGGTGTTCAGCTATTTAGATACTTCCTATTCATTTCCGATGCCCGCGATCTTTCAAACTGAATATGCGCCTGTGATGGAATTGGTAGACATGCGAGATTTAGGTTCTCGTGCAGCGATGCGTGTGGGTTCGAGTCCCTTCAGGCGCACCACGTCGGAGCAAGCGTCATATCGCTTGCTCCGGCTTATTTTTATAAGCCAGAACGCGCTCATTTTGCTGCTCCCCCTTTCCCACAGTGACCCGCTGCGCAGGGCTCACAGTGGGCGGGATACCCTGCGGACGGCTTTTTCCGTTACCGGAAAAGTATCGGTTCGTCTTTCCAGCTCAGAAATTTTAGGCTTGGCACGAAGCCCCGCCATGCGGCGGGGCTCGAATAGGGGCTTTTCAACCGGATTTCCGGTTTAGGTTTCGGGGAGTTTTTTTCTTGAACTTGTCCGCATTGGTGCACATCCGAGCAACACCCGGCATCTTTTTGTGCCTGTGGCAAAAAGTGCTCTCTCCCTGCTCCACCGCTCCCCACGGGACACGCTGGCGGGATCGGGCACAAAACCACCGCCTCCCCGGGTGGGGAGGCGGCGGGAAATATGTGGTCTGCCGTCACAGGCATTACTGCAGCAGCTGCAGCACACCCTGGGGCACCTGGTTCGCCTGGGCCAGCATGGCCTGGGCGGACTGGATCAGGATGTTGTTCT
>ENA-ORUF01002048-ORUF01002048.1-human-gut-metagenome-genome-assembly--contig:-NODE-2048-length-18923-cov-2.878948_pt1 | contig 18923 bp, 16 predicted proteins | sample MGYA00242077_ERZ509203 | MGnify/ENA primary metagenome ERZ509203 (study PRJEB26280, sample SAMEA2338834) | human gut metagenome | biome: human gut; feature: human-associated habitat; material: faeces... | reverse complement strand
GTAGCCCGTACCAGATTCGAACTGGTGATCTCCGCCTTGAGAGGGTTATCCCACAGCGTCGACTGAGGACAACAGACCTATACAAAAGAGCGTCTGAGCAGGTCTTTTGCAGCGATGAACAGCGACTGACGGAACCTGACGAAAACGGAGTTCCGGTCGCTGTTGTGTCCCGGTTGTGTCCCGTCCGCAACCAGGCCGACGCAATGGTCAGATCGAAGGAGGCCACCATGAACTACAGCGCAGCAGACATTGAAGCCATTTGCGAGCTCGAGGACTACTCCCACTTCCGCGCTGAGCTCGTTGAAATCTCACCGCAAAGCTTTACGCTCGAAGAGCTCAAGGAGATTCTCGGAGACATGATTCGAAGCAAGGTCGCCCTGGAAGACAGCATGCGAGAGCACTTCGCAATGCTCGGAGAGCTCGAGCAGACCCAGCTGCTCGACATGCTGGGAGCCAGCGGCTGCAAGGACCGCGACTGGTGGTACCGGATGCTCATGGATGGTCCGGTGCACAGGGAGTTCCCGACAATCTGAAGCGAATAAGAAAAGACAGCATGCCCCGCGAATATGAAATCGCGGGGCTTCTTAATGAATGTGGGAGACAATGGCCCCCATGAACAGCGGTCAAATCGAAGAAAAATGGAGATCTCAGTTCGCGTCGAAAACGTATACCTCATACCACAGAGGGGATAGCGACGGCATTAGCTTGGCATATAGCCTATCTTGTCCACGCCCACGATTCCTCGCCTGTCGTAGCTGATGCTGATGGTATGGGGGGAGGCGTGCTTAACAGAGGCTGTCCGGGTTCTTCCAAGACGGACATCTGCGCTAGCCAAGTTGGCACTTTTCACCGAGGCCTTCTTGATTCCCAATCTGTCCTTTGTCCCCTCGGGTAGCTCGTAGCTCTGCCGAACCAGCCCAAAGAAGGTGAACCCAGACTCGTTGGCAAGACTCAGCACGAGAGACTTCGCCGGGGAGAACGCGAGACCGCCCGCAGCAGACCCGACAAGAGAGCCAATGAGCATGGGGATGGCAGCGCCACCCGAGACAACGGATGCCACCCCAGCGCCGACCAAAGAGATAGCCGAGACGAATGCTCCCTGTGTGAATCCGTCCATAAGCTCCTTTTGGGTCTTCTGTCCGTTCGCGACGAGAAAAGCGTCTTTGCATGTTTCAACGGTGAGCACAACAAGTGTCCCAATGACCGCTGGCCCCATGGATCTGCTCGCCGCCCTCATGATTCCCTGCCCGAACATGCCCTTCGCAGCGGCAGCGGTGATTGCTGCAGATGCTGAACCGTTGATAAAACCCGTTGTCCCCCCGTCCAAGGTGGCGGCACCAATGGTGCGAATGTCCTCCTCTGAAAGCTCTCCCTCAGTGATGAGCTTGTCTATAGCGCGGTAGATTTCCGGAGCAACTTTTAAGGCGGCAGAAACAGCAGCAGCCGTTGCGCCCGCCTTGAGAGATTGCCTCAGCAGGTGCTGGGTCTCGACGAGCTGAGCCGGGGTCATGCCGTCATCCGCAGAATCGAGGTGACGGCCACTGCTCACCTCGATGGCCTTCTTCCTCGCCTCGTCTACTGTCAGCGCCCTCCCCTCGACGCCGTCTTCGCCTCTCACGCGATCTACAAGTCCGTCGGCAACCTTCTTCCACCTCTGCACCTCAGCGTCCTTGCCGAGTGCCTTGCTCTTTGCGAGAAGCTTGAAGGCCTCCTGCCGGCAATCTTCAAGCTTGTCAGGTGCAACGAGACCAAACTGCCCTTCGTAGAGAAGGTCGGAGGGGCTCGCACCGGGCCTTCCCTTAAGCGCCGCCCACTCGTCGAAGCCCATCATCGCTGAATCGGCGGATGCCTTGTACCGGTCAAAGAGAGTGGTGCCAAGCGCCCTAACGGTCTGATAGGGGCTCTCGTAAATCTTAAGCTGGTACGCCGTACCAGGTCCCGCAACATCGACCGAGCCGAGGTCGTGCGAGTGAAGAACCTCGAATCTCACATCGCTTCCCTTGACGGCGGCGTCGATGTTCGCCGTCCCAGCGGCATACTCCTCAGCGAGGAATCCCTTGAGGGACTCCTGGGCCGGCTTTGTTGCCTGATAGTAGTCGTATGCGTTCATCCGACGGTAAAGCTCGTCTATTGCCGCCTGGACGTCGCGAATGTAGTTGATGCCAACCTCCGCGCCAAGATGGCCGCCGCCCTGTCTGAGAACGAAATCGTAGCCGCGTTCGAAGTCATCCATCTCACGCCTCCGCGAAACCACGCATCTTCTCGGTGTAGAAAAGCTTGACAGCGAACTGGTACTTCTGATCCTCGATCTCAGCACCTTTTGTGGCAAAGATGGTGAGGTCGTCAACTCCATGTTTGATAAAGCCGCCGATTCCCTCGAAGAAGCCCCCGATGACCTCAAGTGGGTTGTTGGGACGTCCTTCGAGTCAGTGTCCGCCACGTGGAAGTCGGCGAGAAGGTCGGGGAAGTCTTGGCCGTATGACCGAGCGAAAGCAAGAAAATCCCAGTACTGCTCGCGAGTCCCAGGACCTGAATCGACGGCGATGGAAGCCTGCTTTCCACTGACGAGGATATGGACGCCGCCACCCTCGATCCTGTCAGTCGACTGGGCATTGAGGGCCTCAATGTAGTCACGAGCAAAGCCAGGGTCCCCGACGAACACGACCTTCTGGTCGGACGTGAGCGGGTTGTCGTTGAAGAGCCGCTCGTTGTAAATGACGGTGCGAATCGACCCGTCAACTGGGCCGACAACGTGATCACAATCCTTATCATCAGCGGTACCCACGAGGTTGTGGAGCAGCTTCGAGTACTTGCCGCGCCCATCGGCTTCCACGATGACAATGGTCTCGGGCTCTGGGATACCGAACATCGCGCCCCCTAAGAAGCGAAGGATTAATACAAAGATTATAGATTCTGCACGGATGTCCTGCCACGTACGCCGGAGGGGTGCCTTTTAGGAGCCCTTCGCAGTGAGGTACCCCGCACCACCCGCGCCGTCGATCCTCATGTACTGGTAGCCCGCGCGCGAGCTCGCGTAGGTCGTGCCCGCCCCGCCCACGAGCGACGTGCACTGGTAGAACGTCTGGAAGCCGGAGACGCCGGACGCGGGCAGCGCCCAGTCCGAATCTACCCAGATCGTCACGAGCGCCGAGCACCCGCCGAAGGTGTACGTCAGGTCCTCCAGAGACGACGCGTCGAGCCCGGAGAGGTCGATCTCGGTGAGCCCCTCGCAGCTGTTGAAGGTGTGCTGCATCTCCCGGACGCCGTGGAGGTTCCCCATGCCGGTCACCTCGGTGATGGCCTGGTGCCCGTAGAACCAGTAGTTCGTGTTCACGTGGTCGTAGGTCGCCATGTCCGCCGCGGCGGTCACCGTCTCCACGTCGTGCCGGTGGTCGTACCAGGGCTGGTATCCCACCGAGTTGTACCGAGCGTTCGCGCACAGGTGACCCGACGACACGAGCGCCCGCCCGTCCTCCGGCTCGGTCGCGGCGGTCAGCACGAGCTCGCCGTCACCGTAGAGGAAGCAGCGGAACCACTCGCGCTCGTCCTCGGACCCGTCCGTGTGGGTCAGCACGCCGGTCGTCTCGAAGTGCAGGTTCAGGTGGTCGTCCGTCCGCTCCGGGACGTAGCCCCTCTCCCCGACGAGGCGCCCGCAGCCGCTGAACATGAGGGTCCCGCTCTCGACGTGCGCGTAGAAGTTGTCGGCACGTATCGTCTCCAGCGAGCCGCAGCTCACGAACATCTGGTTCATGTTGGTCACCGTGACGAGGTGGCCGAAGCCCGTGACCTCCACGAGGTTCTCGCAACCGTGGAAGAGGTAGGCGGCGCTCTCGAGGCCGCTCTCCTCCATGTCCTCGTCGATGACGGCGCGCGTGACGGAGAGCTTGTCATCGCTCCAGGGCCTCGAGCCAGCGGACGAGTAGCCGGCAGGATCCACCTCCCACGCCTCGAGGATAACGGCTCCCGGCACGTCGGATGAGCGCCCGTCGCGGTAGTTGAACTCGAGCGTGCCGTCCGCGAGCAGGAGTGCCCGGATCTTCACTCCCACGTCCCACGAGAGTGCAAGGATCGCCGGCGCCATCTCGCCCGGCGTGTACGTCTCCGTGAGCCCGTTCTGCGCGCGGATCGCGTCGGCGATGGCGTCGAAGACGGAGTCCGATACCACGCCCGTTCCGGACGTCGCGGGCGCCTGGTAGGGCGTCCCGGTCTTGGTTCCGTCGAGCGCGAGCACCGCCACCGCCATCTCGGAGGGCAGGTAGGTCGCAGTCCCTCCGTTCTGCGTGCGGATCGCGTTGGCGATGTCGGTGAGCACGCCCTTCTGGATCGTTCCCACGGCCATCAGAACTCCACCCCGCTCAGGTCGTCCAGCGCCGCGATTTGCTGCGCCACGTACTCCTTGGTCGCGTAGGCCGAGAGGTCGGGCGTCGCCCCCGGTGCCCCGTCCTCGCCGTCCTGCCCGGGCGCGCCCTGCGGCCCCTGCTCGCCGGCCTCGCCCTTGAGGCCTGAGAAGGCGAAGGCGAACGTGCGCGCGCCCGGCGTGCCGCCGAGCGTCACGGTCACCGACGGCGTTCCCGTGGAGGCGTCCACCGTGGCGGTCGCGCCCACGATCTCGGCGTCCGCCCCGTCTTGGCCGTCTGCGCCCGGCGCGCCGTCCTGCCCATCGGCCCCGGGGGCTCCGTCCTGCCCGTCGGCCCCGTCCGCGCCCCGCAGCCCCTCGAGCTGCTCGGCCGTGAAGTCCTCGAACGTGAACGCGTCGCCCTTGGGGCCGCGCAGGTCGGCGGAGCTCGTGCCGCTCGCGCTCGTCACGGTGAGCACCGACCCCGCCCACGAGTGCGTGCACCCCACGCCGTCTGCGCCGTCAGCCCCCGGCGCGCCGTCCTGCCCGTCGGCGCCGGGAGGTCCCTGCACGCCCTGCGGGCCGCGGAGCGCCTCCAGCTGCTCGGGGGTGAAGTCGGAGTAGAGGAACGGGTCACCCTTTTCGCCCTTCTCGCCGCGCAGCGCCTCGATCTCCTCCTCGGTGAGGTCATCGAGCGTCATCTTGTCACCCTTCGGCCCCTTGAGCGCCGCCAGCTGCTCGGAGGTGAAGTCGGCGTACGTAAAGGCATCACCCTTCTCGCCGCGCTCGCCATCATCGCCCTTGTCACCCTTTGCCCCATGGAGGAGCGTGGCCGTGGTCGTGCCGCTGGCGTCAGTCACGGTCACCACCGCGCCCGCCTCGGTCTGCGCCACCGTGGCTGTCGGGCTCACACCGTCGACACCGTCCTTCCCGTCAGCACCAGGGGCGCCATCGTCACCGTCCTTGCCGTCGACGCCCGGAGCCCCGTCCTTCCCGTCGGCACCCGCAGGGCCAGGCATTCCATCAGCCCCATCAAAGTCACCCCGCTGGGCAGCCGCCAGCAGCTCCTCCCTTGCCTGGGTGGCGGCAGCCGCAGCAACATTCGCAGCGGCAACGGCACCAGAGGCACCAGCAGCAGCCTCGACCGCCTGCTCCGCCGTTGCCACCGCGCCCTCGGCCGTCGCAACCGCCTCCTGCGCCTTGGTGACGGCCTCGGCAATGAGCGCATCGGCGTTCTCGTATTTCTGTATCGCATCAAGAGAGAGCGAGAACCCGTCCTCGGACTCAGTACCGCCCACGAGCACCTGCTCCACGCGCACCTCGAACGCCCGCGTCGAGATCGCTCCTCCATCGGGAAGCGATACCATCACCTGGCAGTCGACAGAGCCCTCGGCGCACGCCATGGCGGCCGGATAGAACACTGAGAACGCGCCCGCCTCAGCGTCAACCTCATCGAACGGCTCGCACCCTCGCTCGCGCGTCGCGCGGTGACGCCACAGCAGATACACGCTCGCACCCGAAAGGTCGACCGCCTCACCGTCCCGCCTCACCAAAAGAGCGATGCCACGCCCCTCCGCATCGGCGGGAGAGGCAACCAAGGCGCCCGCAAACACGTCATCGCAGGACTCCCAGACCAACTCATGCAGGCCGTAACCATCAAGACCAGCCATCAGAACTCCACCCCCGAGAGGTCATCAAGTGCGGCAATCTGCTGCACTACATACTCCTTGGTTGCCAGCGCGGGCACCTCGCCACCGGCAGCCACGCCTGCCGCCTGTTCGATGGCAGCCACGCTCGCGCCCACGGCGGCAACGGTATCGCCCGCAGCACCCGCCACGTCCTCAACCGCCGCCACCCGAGCCTCGACAGAGCTGCGCTCCGCAAACGCCGTGCGCGGGACAGCACCGATCGAGTAGCGCGCCTCCACCGCATCCCCGAAGAGCCGCACGCGCCGCACCACCCGCGCCCGAAGGCGCCATGCAGGATCGCGCGACGAGTCCACCACCGCAACCTCGTCACCCAATCCCACATCGACAGAACCCAAGAGCGCGGCGGCGTCCACCTCATAGCTCACCCGTGGAGCGCACGTGTCCGCAAGCGCCGCCTGCGTGCGGGCGAGAAGGACCTCAGGGTCCTCGACGTCCGCAAACGTCACATCTCCAAAGCGGTGCGCACGTCCGCCCGAGCCGTCCGGCAGGCCCCACAGCAGCCTCGCGCTGTCATCGCCGACCCAGTCGACGCCGCCATTCACCTCGCCAAACGTGAGCTTGCGCCGATATCCGCCCGTGAAGGCGCCCGTCTCGTCCACCACGGGCAGCCCGGCGCCGTATCCGTAGAGCGCGGTGAAGACCTCGTCCTCGGCTACCGTGCGCGTGCAGCCCGTCATGTTCCGCCCGTACTCGAGCCGCGCCCCGCGCCACGAGCCCAAAGCCGCCACCGCACGCACGGTACGCGACGACACGTGACCGCCAGACACCACGATCGCAGGCTCGACCTCGCATCCCCACACCTCGCACGCGCGACGGAGCGCCGCGAGCCGGTTCACGTGGTAGAGGTAGCAGTCATGGGTGTCAAACCATCCCAGCACGGAAGCCTGCCAGCGCGTCCCCTCAAGCACGACGCCCAGCGCGCCATAGAGCCCCAAGTCAGACACCCGCTCCTCCTCGACATAGCTGCCGAGAAGATCGCACAGGCTCGATTCCGCGTACACTTCGCACGCAGCACCAAGCGCCTCGTCCGTGCGCACCACCACGTGCTCACGCCAGCGTCCGTCACTGGGGTCTCGCCACAGGATGCGGTCGTACTTCTCGGGCGTCTCAAGGCAGGAGAACGAGAGCGCGTCCTCGCCGCCAAGCTCCTCGCGATGCTCCACCGCGCCAGCCGGGTGCAGAATCCCGATGCGCTCGTCGGCGCGGTCGAACCAGAAGAGCGTCGGGGCCGTGCCGCTCATCAGAGCCATCTTTCTGTGAAGTTCGCTGTGAAGTCAGCACAGCCCGTGAAGGAGAGCTCGTGCGAACCAGGCTCCAGCCAGAAGAAGTCACTGCCAAGCGTCACATCGGCATCAGCCGCCTCACCGTCCACCCAAGCGCGGCCTGCAGCGCAGTCGACAACTACCTCCTCGCCGCCGAGAAACGCCCGTTCCACTTCAACGCATACTCCCGTCCCAACATCCTCGACAACCACTCCGCCGCCAGCCAACGCCTCCATCACGAACGTCGGCCACGTCCGATACGTGCCGCCAACGAGCAGCGAAAGCTCCGCGCTGCCGGCCGTAGCCGAAGCCTCCTGCTCCTGTCCCCAGACCACGGGATCAAACGCCATAAACGCCAGCTCGCAGGAGCCATCCTCAAAGAGGCCATTCCATGCTCCCGCGTCCGTACACACAACGTCGCGGTAGACGAGCCCTGGCTCTCCGGGAAGCTCTAGGTCGCACCCGGCATCAGAGACGAGCCACGACGCCGCCTCATGGCGCACCGCGGAGAGCCCCTCAGCATCCTCGTCATCCGCAAGGTCGAGGAACAGCCGCACGCGCAGCGTCTTGGGCGGGATGCGAGTGGAGAGCAGGGCCGCACCAGCACGGCCGGGAACCTCCGCGGCATCCACGACAATGCCATGCGCCGCAGGCAGCACCACCTCGGCGGTCGAGAAGGACGAGAAGTCGTGACCCCCAAACTTGATGGAGCGGGCCATCAGAGCCGTCCCCTCGCGCGACCGTAGGACAACGCTCGACGTTGCTCGCGCTCCGAGAGTTCCTCGTCTAGAAATCGGCCGCTTGAACGGCTCAGACGAATGTTGGCAAGCGGGTCGCGCACATGGCGCCAAGCGCCCTGGTCACCGTCCGCCCTGTCCTTCGAGTCCTTTTTGACAGTCATATCGTCCTCGCAACAGTCAGCCTCACCGTAAACGCCCATACGAATCGCCCGCTCGAGTCGCGTCCTCTGAAGGCCGGTGCGTCAGTATCGATGCCCAGAATGCGCACGCCGGAGCCCTCCGTGTTCCACTCGGAGCGCCCGGACGAGCGCACAGCCGCCTCGCACAGAAACGCAGCATCACGCGCGCCGGCATCTGCCTCACGTACGACCAGCACCTCAACCGAAGCGATTCCGCGTTCCTCGCCATCCTGTCGGCTCTCACGAGAGAAAGCATCCCAGCGCGCCACAATCGGCTCCGCGCTCAGCAGCGCACTCGGCGCGAAGCAGAATACGTCAGCCACGCCCGCCGCGCGCAGCATTCCAGCTACGGCGTCAATCACTGCCCTCACCGCAGCTCCACCTCCCAGTGGTGCACATGCCCGTTAAACCCCTCAAGGCGAGCCGCCTTGGCAGCCACGTACGATCGCCCGCCAACCTCCACACGAGAGCCCGCCGGAATCTCAAAGGCGCCGGCGCTCGAGACGGCATCCACGAAGAGCGTGCCCGCCCCTGCGTCCGCGCTGCGGTGCGCATCGGCGACCACCGACTGTGCCCGCTCGAACCTCACGCGCGAGATGGCGCGCGGCTCTCCAAAGCCCCCGTCAGCCGCCGGCTCGCGCACCAGGCACGAGTCCGGGAGCAGCCTCGCGGGTATCGGGCGCAGCCACGCCATCAGCGCGCCCCGCAGAACAGGAGCCCCGTCCCAGAGAGCTCCTTCTCGCAGGCGTAGGTTGCCTGCTCCTCGCCGGTGGTGCCTCGGTTGTCGTAGTGCGTCACCGAGAAGGACCCGAGCTGGAATCCGCCCACCTGGCCCTCGCCAAACTCCGCGAACGCCTCTGCGGCCGCACACACCGCGCGCCGGTACGCAAGCTCGTCCGCCTCGCGCGCGGGCACGTGGCCGCCGCAGAGCCACTGCACGTGACGCTTGGCTGCGGGAAGTGCATCCGTGAACGCCTCCACGCCCATCCCGCCGCCATACGTGTCGCGATAGAAGCCAAAGTCAACCGACGTCGAGCCCGCGCAGCCCACAACGAGCCCCTACTCCAGCGGAGCCAAAGACACGCGCACTCCGTCGAGCTTGTTGTCGAGCAGCTCCACGATGCCGTACTTGCGGTACTTCATCATGTAGGAGTCGAGCGTCTCCAGCTCGTCGGGACTGAACACGCGGCTCGCCACGTGCTTGTCGAACTTGATCACAGCGCTCTTCTCCACCACGAGGAAGTTGATCGGCGCACCGGCGCCAACAAGCTCGTAGTACGTGGAGAGACCGCTCTTCTGCGGGCTTGCCACCTTGGAGTAGGTTCCGGAGCTCTCGGTGTAGTAGGTCTTGCCGCTCACGATATCGGTGTCGGAGGTGAGCTCGTAGGCGCCCTCGGCAGGCGCATAGCCAAACTGGTCCTCGTCACCGGAGAGCAGGTCTATGTGCGAGTAGAAGCGCACCTGCGGCACCTCAACGATGCGGGAGAACCGCTCGAGCACGCGGTTCGAGCGCGTCGGGTTCGCAAGGCTGAAGTCATCCAGCACGCCCTTGAGCGTCGGCGTGATGAAGAGGTAACGAGAGCCCGTGGTCACCTGCGCCTCGTCCATGGCGTTCGTCACGGCGCGCAGGGCGGCGAGCACGTCCTCCGCCTCGGCGTCGGAATAGTCGGTCGTGGCGGTGGAAACGCCCTCGTACCCTGCGATCTCGGCAAAGGTGAAGGCGTCGGCCTCCGGCGCCACCTGCGTGCGCTGGAGCTCGGAGCCGGCCTCGACGAAGCAGTCGAGCACGCCGGCCTCCTCCACGTCCATGACGTCGGCCAGAAGGCGGATGCCCCGGTCGTAGTTGAAGGTCTTCGTCTCGAACTCGTAGGTGATGCTGCCGGTCTTGTAGCCCACGTTGCGCGTGTAGTCGCCGAGGCCCGAGACCTGGATCTTCGGCACCATGATCTCCTTGGCGTTGCGGCCGGCGCGCACCATGCGGCGCGGGCTGTTCAGGCACGCGGAGACCGCCGCGCGCTGGTACACCTCGTCAAGGATGGTCGTGTAGTTCTTGGTAGATGCGATGCTGTTTGCCATCTGCTACTCCTCGTCCGCGATGCCCGCGATCTCGCGCCATCGCTTCATCGTCTTGCCCTCGTCTGATGCGGCCCCCGCGTTGGGAAGGCCGGTCTTGCCACCCTGTTGCTTTGCGGGCGTGCCTACAAACAGCCACGGCTCGGCCTCCTTGAGCGCGTCGACGTCACCGCCGTGGTCGGCAAGAATGGCACGCGCCGCCTTCACGTTGCGCACGCCCGCGAGCTGCAGCCTGAAGTCGATACGGTCGGACTCACCCTGGGCCTTGAGCTCCGCGATCTCTCTGCGCAGCTGCTCGGCCGTCTCTGCGTTCTTGGCGGCCTTGGCAACCTGCGCCTCGAGCGCCGCGATCTTCTCGTCGCGTTCGGCGACGGCCTTCTCCCAGTCGGTGCCGCTCACCTGCGGCTGTTCTTCCTGCGCTTGCTCGCGCCTGTCGTCTTGCGCGGTTTGCGGCTTTTCCTGCGTCTTGTCGCCATGGTTATCATCGGCCATGTCAGCCACCTTTCGGTCATGACCGACACAAACAAATCGGCCCTCTAACACTGCGAACAGGTTAGAAGGCCGTCACAAAGTGGTTTAGCAAAGGACTCTACATCTCAAAATAAGGAATATCCCCACGCTGTTCGATTACCTCGATGTGTTGGTGATAAGCTCTCTCCGCATGAAGGATAAGGTCTTGATACGTCAACACGGTGATGTTCGATTGTTTCAAAAGCCCCAGTTCGCTTTCACTAAGCTCAATAGAAAAACCGTGTCCAACAGCCCCCATTTTCTCCGAACCGATGAAGTATGCAGGTATTGCGTCTTCCTTTACAGCACCATCAGCGAGCCCTAGTTTCTGAAGAATAGCCTGTCGATAGGCATTAATCTGCTCATATATCCTTGAATAGTTGACATGAGAATAGGAAGTGTCAGCGTTTCGCTTCAGCTCAACAATAATCGGGTAGGTCTCTTCAGCGACATATATGCAAATGTCGATGAAGGTTCGCCTATATTCGTCATCCTTTACATCGGTGTAGAGCCGATTGAATTCCTGCGTTACTACTTGAACTTCTTCACTGGTTTTTGGCGTCTGGTTCCAGTATGGATTAATGAGCCACGGATTTTGAGCGAGATGCTCTTCGAACATCTTCTCGACAGAGCTATCATCATCCATCAAGCTCTGCAGAGTCTTGATGGCCCTGAGTCGCTCGCTCACGATCCCTGCTTGTTTGATGCTTTCACTAGCAGCAATACGATTGAGGAGTCGCGCCATTGCAACGAGCAGTTCATCTTGTGTGCAATCCGTTTCGGAAGATAGCTCATCGGCAAGCTGGTAAATCGCGTTGTTCTCCACAACATCGATGAAACTGTTGAGCAGGGCTCTCATTTCACTTTCGTCCTGCTCACTCTCATCCATCTTCACCGTGAGCGTCTTGACGAGACGGTTGTGCAGGCGCCTCTGACTTTTGCCAAGTCCAGCCAACCAATCCTGATAGCCTTTGTCATCTGTTGCCCATGCGGGCAGACGCTTGACTGCGCCATTCTCGCGTCGATTGTCCCAAGTGTTGATTACCGTGCTCCGGATGCTCTTGATTACGCTAATCAGCTCACGAACCTCGCTATCAGCATTGTCAAGCCCTTGTCTGCTGCTAGTGATGGGATCTTCTGCGTCGGCGCTGAGATAGTCGGCGAAGAACTCACCGACCACGTACTGGTTGGCAATCATCGAGTTGGCATGGTTCTTCAGTACATCCTCATCAGCAATCTTGCCATTGATATAGACCACGACATTTGCATTGTTGCCGTGTTCCTTGAGCTGCTTTGGCTGCTCAACTGTTCCAACCCAGCCTTTTAACCCCTTCTCGCCAATCAATGATTCGAGGCTTTCCCTAACCGCCTCGTCTTTGATGGTCTTTGGGTCATACTGCTCGAGCTCTATCGTGTCATCGTCGACATTGAGCAGCTCTCGAATCTCCTCACCAGTGAAACCGATATACGTCGCATAGTCCATGCTTCCGTAATAAGCGTTCAGTGAGAGGTCTATAGGCTGATCATTGATGTAAAGAGCAAAGTTACCGGTTCCAGACTTGATGTAGAAGCGCCGAGAGAGCTGGGTCTTCAGTGAATCGAATGTCTGAGAGTTCACACCACGGCGAAGCCCGCGGATAATGGTGATGAAACCATGGTCGTAGCTGCTGAATTGCTCAAGCTCATAAGGCAACTTGCATAGCTCGGACTCGACCGGGTATTCGGAGTCATCCCTGATGAAGTCCGCATACTTGACGGCGAAGTGGCGCCACTGAGTACCGGTTGCGGTCTTCGTGTAGACCTCGTACTCGTCGCCAAGACTGAAGCTTGCGAGCTTTCCGATTCCCTTCTGGCCCATGGGCGAACGGCGGGTAAACCCCTCTGGCGCAGCTTCGGCTACCTTCTCTTTGCCAACAAGGGCATACTTCTCGTTCAACCCATCAAGACTCATACCCGTACCATTGTCAGCAACAATGATGTGGTCGATATCCTTATCGATGGTCACGCGAACCTCTGTGGCATAGGCGTCGTACGAGTTCGCAATCAGTTCCGCCAACGCAGGAGGCGTGGTCGAGTACAGCTTACGTCCAAGATGCGTTGCGGCACGATTCGCTACATGGAAGTTGATGATGCCTTCTTCGTTGACCGTCATAATCAAACATCCTTTCAACGAAGTCTATTGAGCGCAGGCGGCTATGATACTCCTGCCCACAGCCTCGCCCAGCTTGGGGGGTACGGCATTGCCAATATGGCGGGCGACTGCCTTTCGGCTAATCTTCTCGCCGTCCTGAATGAACTTATAGTCAGCGGGGAAGCTCTGGAGAATCGCACCCTCGCGAAGCGTGAGTGCACGGTCCTGCTGAGGATGCCCGAAGCGCCCCGTACCATAGCAGTAGAACTGAGTGGTGATGGTCGGGGCTGTCTCATCCCACGCCATGCGCCCGTAAACGGAAGGGTAGGTCTTGCCGCTGTCCTTCTTGTGGCAATCAAGCCTCAGTTCCTCAGGCCAGTCGCGCCACGTGCCGTTAGGCTTAGAGGCCCGAATTCGCTTAAGATTGATGTCGGTCAGGATAGACGCTGTCTGCAGCGGATCACCTTGGCAGACTCCACCAGCCTTAACGGGGGGCAGCTCGCCAATAGCCTGCCTAACCGTAACAGCGTCCTCCTCGTCGTTAGTCGGCCCGATAAGGCTAATCGCGCCTTCTTTCGACGCGAGCAGCAGCAGACGGCGTCGGCGTTGCGGAACGCCATACTCCTCAGCTTTCACAACGTTGTAGGTAACTGAGTAGCCGAGCCGCTTCAGCGTTGCGACGAAGTCCGTGAAAATACTCTCCTTCACGAGCTCGGGCACGTTCTCCATGGAGATGTAGTCTGGCATAACCTCCTCGGCCAGCCTTCCGAACTGAGCGAGGAGCCCCCAGTCCTTGTGGCGCTCGCGGTGCTTCTTGTCCTTGCGATGCGTCGAGAACGGCTGGCAGGGCGCACATCCGACCAAGACCTTGATGTCGAAGTCCTTAAGGCGCTCGTTGATCTCGTCTCCCGTGACTTCGCTCACGTTCTTGCAGATGAAGGTTCCCTCGCCGTTGTTTGCCTCATAGGCATACTCGCAGGAGCTGTCGAGGTCGTAGCCCGCAACAACATCAATACCGCTGGTGCGCAGGCCATACGTAAGCCCTCCGATGCCACAGAAAAGGTCGACAGCCCCGATGGAGGGGCCGTCATTGGTCGCTGATATGTTAGCCTTCGTGTTAATATCGGCTCCCATCCCATTTCGCATTCCGGCATCGTCACGGCGCTTGGGAGCCTGCTGGCGCACCGAACACCGTAGCAATTTAGCATACCAGCTAATGTAGAAATTGTGAACGTCAACCCGCCGAATCGCATCTACTCTCCATTGACGGCAAACGGCAGCACGATTCAGGCTACAAACCGTACCGTAATCGCCCATGCCAGCCTCGTTTCTGCTTCCATCGTTTTCGCTGGTATAGTAGGTTTGCGTCACAAAGTCAGAGCTACCTGTGAACCGTGTTGGAGTATCGTATGCAGTGGACTAACGTAGCCATATCCGACCTAGAATCTCGCCCTGAGTGCGTCCACCGCGCCTACATCGACCCAGAGGATACCTGGAACGGCTGGGCATGCCCCTACTTCGAAAAGCCCGAGGTCGAGCGCATGGCCGCGTGGCTTCACGATTTCGATGACAGCCTCGTGTTCGACGAGACAACCGACACATTTACCACCACCTACGACCCCGATGCTCCGGAATCATTCGCCGGTATCGACATCGATGGCATGCATCTCTATCCCATTGGTAACGGCTCGTGGACATGGACAATCGTAGAGGGGCCCACAGGCAGCCTAACATCGAATCATCCAAGCAACGATTCATAGATAGCGGAATCAAGCTCCCGCCCTCGTAGGTAGCAATCGAACACCTCATGCGCGGGCAGCGCCCACATATCGATATGGTCGCTAAACTTCTCGCTCGCTCCCGTGGCTGCCGACATCACGCCCGGGAACGACACGCTCGCCACCAGTGCAGGATTATCTTCCTCGGATGGCACGAGGAACGTGTTTACAACGCCGTCGAAGTCGTGTTCTTCGTCAAAACGCTGATAGGCCGACTGGTAAAGAAATTGCTTGGTTATCGATTCCACGCCAGGCTGGCCGTATATCCTGCCTTGCCTGCTCGGTGAGTAGTACTTTGCGTCGTAGATGCAGAAAAGACGCCGCCCGCGCACCTCGGTAAATGTGACAGTGTCTGGTATGAGGGTATCGACGTCACCCGCATCGTCCATGCCCTGCGCCCGCTTCCATAGGGGCCTCGGGATTATCTGCAGCAGCGTCTTGCTCTTGTCCTCGAGCCAAGCATCTGAAAGTTTAAGCGGCAGCTCCAGCAGTCTGTAATCGAGCAAATCCCCAAAGGCAGTCTTGCAAGCAGCCTCCCATGCATGATAGTAGCTCGTCGTACCCAGTCGCATGACCTGGCCTCGATCTGCATCAGCACCATGTTCTGCCAGGTAGTATCGCATCAGGTCGAGGACATCCTGCTTCCACGTTACATACTGGCTCGCGCGCTCGCGGTCGATGAGCCACTGGAGGTACTCGGCCTCCCCAATATCGGCAGGGTTCTCGTCAGTCAGTTCCACCGTGCCGATGGAGAGCAGAGACGAAAGGCCGGACCCCTCCAAGAACCGCGAGCACTCGCTGAGGATGGCCATATGCAACCGCATGATGAGGTCGTACTCGTCACGTCGGGTCTTGCGTGTCCATAGGTCTAGGTAGATGGGCGCACCATCCGATATGACGGGAGTCTCCATGTCGATGGTCCGCTGCCAGTCAATGACACCCGGGCCGTTCAGCACGCGGGTTTCCTCGAAGTTTGAGTAGATGCCGTACTCGTCGTAGAGCCAGAGCAGCCTAATCATCAAGGCGAGCTGGTCGCTGTGCGTCCCGCCCTCCTGCGGGTCGAGCAACTTGCCTTCCTGGCCAAGCTTGCGAATGACGTCGAGGACTTGCTTCATCTCGCTTTCGGGTCGGGTGGCGCTTCTAAGGTACTTTGGGTAGCAGACGATGGCGTGACTTCGCGCAATCACGATGCCTACGAAACGGAACTGATAGCGTTGCGCCGCGCTCGCTCCGTCTGCTTCGAGCAGCTCCTCCTCGTCGCGCTCGTCACCCGTGCGGTATCTGACGATGCCGCAGTCCATGAGCGCGTCGATAACCGCGCGGGTCTCATTGATGCCGACGGCGAGCTCGGCTCTGATCTCGTCTTCCGAGTAGGGGCGCAGCTCGCGGAAGTAGACCGCGCGCATTTGCTAACCTTCTTCGGTTGGCACGGACGTGGCAACAGTATCCGATGTTGCATAGACGTCTGCGAAGATATCTCGATGCAGTTCTGTGCTTTGCAAGAACACTTCAATGCCACGATCCTCGAACTCGTCACAGATGCCGGCGAAGGTCGCATTTCCATCTCGGAAGATGCTCCTGCGCTTCATCTTTCCAGCGTCTTCATACAGGTAGAGCAAAACCTTGTCTTCAAAAGCGCCCACAAAACGGCTCTTGCCATCGTCACCATACGGCTCGTCGTTCAGTGCTTCTGGCGAAAGAAAGAAGGGGCCGAGCAGTTTGTCCTCGTTGACGCCAACGTCGAGCAGCAGCATGTTGATGGCTTTGCGAAGCTCATTCCAGACGATGCGAGCACCGCCTACTCCGACAGTGTGTTCATCTAGTCTTTTGCCGCCAAGCGCAGTAGGAGTGGCGCCCTCGCCCTCGTCGATACCTATGTAGCGAAAATCCCAACGACGCTTAAATGCTGTATCCATAGGGAAGACACCCTGGTCGGCACTATTCATAGTCGCCCAGATATACATGTTGGGCGGCAACGTGAGGTATTCGAGCGTCGAGTCGCAAAATTCTTTGAAGTCCATATCCGGGTCGAAAAAGCTTTCGATGTCGCTCTGCTCGCTCTCGTCCAGCTTGTCGAGTGATGCTTTGATGCATGCAGACATCTCCATAGGCACGGAGACGTAGTACTCGCTTGCACCGAAAGCGTCCCTGTCAAGCAGCTGGAAAACGTCGCCGAATACAGCGGCAGGATTGGCACGGTTTAGCTCTTCAATAATGAGCAGGTAGTTCTTGTAAGGGTGTAGCGTGGCATCGATATAGGTCTCGAGGAAGGGGCCAGGAATGTAGCGGTAGCCAATCTTGTCACCCTCTGTGAAGGGCCTATAGCTGCCTACGAACTGCGAGTACGTGTAATCGGGATAGAAGGTTACGCGCCTGACTTGTTCTTTGGGGAAAATTCCGTCAGGGTTATCCTTCGCTCTGACACCTATCTTGTTAAGCTGGTAGGACTTGCCCGTACCAGGCGCACCGAAGAAGATAAGATTGCGGGGCAAGTTTACTAAATCGGCTATCCGCTGCATCTCAATGCTATGCTGCGTAGCCATGTACTCTTGCTCGCTCATCTCCTTGAGCGTCCCTAGTTCATGGGTGTTATTGCCAACATAGACAATGTGCTTCTTGCCATCTAGCTTAAGCCATTCCACATAGGGGAGATTGGCGAGAATAGTCTCTGGTTGGTTGCGGCTAGATCCCGAACCACCCAGTGCGCTGTCGACATGCACTGCCGTTTGCTTTCTCAAGGCATTCCAAAGACGCGTAATCTCAGAGAAAGATCGCCTTCCCGGTCTTCCGCTGACAGTATGCAGAACGATCGATTCCGCATCACGATCAACGTTGTCGACAACGATTTCGCTGCCTCTTTGTATGCTCTGAAGCTCTTTTCCTACAAGACCCTCGATGTCGTCTATCAAGGTATTGAAGTCCATAATAAGCCACCCTATTCGTCGTGCCCGCTCGATGTCTCAATGGCATTCACATTGATCGTATCGCTGAGGTAGTCATGAATTGTTGCGGCGATACCCTTTGCGAGGAGGTATGGTACGCCGTTTCCAATAGTCTTGAACGAATCCGTTAGCGTCATGTCGTTTGGAAGCTCGTATTCTGCTGGAAGGGACTGCAACGCAAGAGCCTCGGAAACGCTGAGCCTACGCTCACGGTAGGGATGCAGATGCACCTCGTTGTTGCCGTATGCGACGGTCGGAGAGTAACGCCATCGATGCAATCGCTTGTAAGACTTCTTGCTCACATCACCCTCGTCAACCGTTTGCATGCGAGCGAGACCTTGTCTGGGGGTGAAATACCTATCCGCATTGGGATGGTGTTCGACATCGTTCTTATCGAACCAGTATTGTACGGTGAGACACTTGTGCTCAGATACTTCATCAGGCACTTCTGTTACGGAGCCCTCATTGAATGGGTCTCTGTCTGGCCATGGCAGGCTCTTGATTGATTCAAGATCCTCTCTCATGTAACGTTCCCATGGAAAGTCTCGCAAGCTATCGCCATCAAATGCACCTGCTGGAAGCAGCTGCTTTCTTACTCCAAACAGAAGGATTCGATCGCGGTCTTGAGGAGCGCCGAACTCCAGTGAGTTGGTCAGTCGTTCGGTAGTGGCGTATCCTGCGAGCTGTAATGACCGCTTAAGCTCTTCGTAGAACTCTCTGTGCCGTGCAGTTCTCCACAGCCCCTTTACGTTCTCAAAGAGAAAGAAATCCGGCTTGTTCTCAATGATGAGGGAAACGTAGGTCTGCGACAGCTTGCCGTTATCGCCATTGCGTCCTCGGTTCTTACCTCCGACTGAGAAGTCAGGGCAGGGAGGACCTCCGATGAAACCAACGAGCCTACCTTTTGACCTAAGCTCTTCGACCATTTCTCGGATATGGCCACCATCGTCCAGGTAGCTATTAACGTCGTCGCATGAGTATCCGTACTCGGGCGCTTTCATGCCCATTTTCTCTCGTGAGTACTGGTATACGCGCATAAAGGGTTTGTGCCATTCATTAACGAAGCTGATAGTGAAGGCAGAGTGCTCGAAACCAAGGTCAAGAAAACCCGCCCCTGAAAAGAACGACAGGATGCTGTACTTATCAACTTGCTTAGCCGTCACAACTCACCCTTTCATAATCGCAGCGGCACTCTTCATGCCTTAAGCCAATCTATTTTACCAGTAAAGAGTGTCCGGCGAGGTATGGCTTGGGCCATCTGTC
>ENA-ORUF01002046-ORUF01002046.1-human-gut-metagenome-genome-assembly--contig:-NODE-2046-length-18955-cov-8.521746_pt1 | contig 18955 bp, 15 predicted proteins | sample MGYA00242077_ERZ509203 | MGnify/ENA primary metagenome ERZ509203 (study PRJEB26280, sample SAMEA2338834) | human gut metagenome | biome: human gut; feature: human-associated habitat; material: faeces... | reverse complement strand
CAATCAAACCCGGAGATATCTCGTTCTCCCCGAAATAGCTTTAGGGCTAGCGTCGCGCGTTCACCGCCGGAGGTAGAGCACCGGATGGACGAGGGGGCTTCGCCGCCTACCGAATCCAACCGAACTCCGAATGCCGGCGGCCCAGAGCGCGGCAGTCAGAGCATGTGGGCTAAGCTGTGTGCTCGAGAGGGAAACAGCCCGGACCGCCCGCTAAGGTCCCCAAGTTCCAGCCGAGTGGCAAAGGATGTGCGTCCGCCCAGACAACCAGGATGTTGGCTTAGAAGCAGCCATGCATTCAAAGAGTGCGTAACAGCTCACTGGTCGAGTGGACATGCGCCGACAATACACGGGGCTAAGCTGGACACCGAAGCGGCGGGATTTTGATTTTCAGAATCGGTAGGGGAGCTTCCCATGGGCGGAGAAGCCGGAGGGCGACCGACGGTGGAGCGCATGGGAGTGAGAATGCTGGCATGAGTAGCGAGAGACGAGAGAGTAACTCGTCCGCCGTGAACCCGAGGTTTCCTGGGCAAGGCTAATCCTCCCAGGGTCAGTCGGGGGCTAAGGCGAGGCCGGTAGGCGTAGCCGACGCGCAGCAGGCAGACATTCCTGCACCGCGCACGCGGCGCTACGACCGACGGGGCGACGGATGGGGGTGGCTCGGCGGGGTTCTGGACGTCCCCGTGATGGAGCGCGGCCCGCGGACCAGGGAAATCCGGTCCGCACGAGGGCGAGGCTCCGGACGAAGCGATTGAGCGAAGCGAGTGAGCCCGAGGTCCCTAGAAAAACCCCTAGGCAGGCGCGTGCGCGCCCGTACCGCAAACCGACACAGGTGGGTGGGTAGAACATACCGAGGCGATCGGGTCAACCATGGTCAAGGAACTCGGCACAATGGCCCCGTAACTTCGGGAGAAGGGGTGCCCGCGCGTACGTGAACGGACTTGCTCCGGGAGCGGAGGCGGGCCGCAGTGGAGAGGCCCAAGCGACTGTTTACCAAAAACACAGGACTCTGCAGAAGCCGCAAGGCGACGTATAGGGTCTGACGCCTGCCCGGTGCCGGAAGGTCACGCGGAGGGGTTAGCCGCAAGGCGAGGCCCCGAAGCCAAGCCCCGGTAAACGGCGGCCGTAACTATAACGGTCCTAAGGTAGCGAAATTCCTTGTCGGGTAAGTTCCGACCTGCACGAAAGGCGCAACGACTTGGGCGCTGTCTCGACCATGGACCCGGTGAAATTGCACTGGTCGTGAAGATGCGACTTACCCGCGGAAGGACGGAAAGACCCCGTGAACCTTCACTGCAGCTTGGCATTGGCCGCTGGTCCCGCGTGTAGAGGATAGGCAGGAGGCATCGATCCGGAGGCGCCAGCCCCCGGGGAGCCGCCCTTGGAATACTGCCCTCGCGCGACCGGCGTCCTAACCCGAGGCCGTCAACCGGCTCGGGGACCGTGCCAGGCGGGCAGTTTGACTGGGGCGGTCGCCTCCTAAAGGGTAACGGAGGCGCGCGAAGGTCCGCTCGGGACGGTCGGCAACCGTCCTTTTGAATGCAAGAGTACAAGCGGGCTTGACTGCGAGGCCCACAAGCCGAGCAGGTGCGAAAGCAGGCTCTAGTGATCCGGCGGCCCCGAGTGGGTGGGCCGTCGCTCAACGGATAAAAGGTACTCCGGGGATAACAGGCTGATCTTGCCCAAGAGTCCACATCGACGGCAAGGTTTGGCACCTCGATGTCGGCTCATCGCATCCTGGGGCTGAAGTAGGTCCCAAGGGTTGGGCTGTTCGCCCATTAAAGCGGTACGCGAGCTGGGTTCAGAACGTCGTGAGACAGTTCGGTCCCTATCCTCCGTGGGCGCAGGAGAATCGATGGAGGCTGCCCCCAGTACGAGAGGACCGGGGTGGACGCACCTCCGGTGAACCGGTTGTCGACCAACGGCACGGCCGGGTAGCCGCGTGCGGCGCGGATAACCGCTGAAGGCATCTAAGCGGGAAGCCGTTCCAGAGATTGGGTCTCCCTTCGGTAAGGGCACCGGTAGACCACCGGTTCGATAGGCCGCAGGTGCAAGGTCGGCGACGGCCTCAGCCGAGCGGTACTAATCGCCCGAGCTCTTCACCCGCTCGACGGGCCCGCCGGGATGGTCGGCGGTCGCCGCCGCTCGGGCGCTCCCCACGGGTTCCTGGAGGTCGCGTACGCGCTGTGCGGCCCTGAGGGCACGCGGGGGCGGATGTCCCCGGGCCGGCGGGCGCCGCCCACCGGTCAGCGGCCATGGCAGGGGGGGTACGCCCGGTCCCGTTCCGAACCCGGAAGCTAAGCCCCCGAGCGCCGAGAGTACTGCGGTGTAGACCGTGGGAGGGCAGGGCGCCGCTGACCGGTGGACGGCACCGAGCCGTTCGCTTAACATGAATGAGGGCCTTCGGCTGATGCCGGAGGCCCTTTTTCGTATATACCTATACAATGGTTGCGGTTTAGATGCAGTACAGATCTTGGAGGTAGCCATGGCAGAGGCTGGCATCGGCGTCGATATCGTCGAAATATCGCGCATGGAGCAGATCCTCAAGCGCACCCCCTCGTTTGCACAGCGCATGTTCACCGATGAAGAGCGTGCGTATTGCGAAGCTTCGGCCCGTCCTGCTGCACACTATGCAAGCCGTTTTGCCGCCAGAGAAGCCGTGCTTAAGGCTTTGGGCACTGGCTTCGCCAAAGGAATCGGTCGTAAGGATGTGTCGGTGTCGCGCGACGCTTCCGGGCGCCCGTCTGTCGTGCTGGCGGGGAGGGCTCTCGAGGTAGCCCATGAGCTCGGAATTATCGAGGTTGCTCTCTCGCTATCTCTTACCAGCGATCTTGCCGTTGCGAATGCTATGGCTATTACCGAGGACGCCCGACCTCGGCCGAAGGAGAAGCCCGAAGATGAGCGCCAGCGTATCGCGCGGTCTTTTCGAGAGGCCCGATCTGTGCTCGATGAACTTGAGCGAGTGCAGGATAATGAGCTGAGATCTGTTTCCGGTGAGACCATAATCGAGCATGGGGGTGTCTATGAGACCGGTTCTGAGCTGTGATGAGGTGCGCCGTCTCGAAGACGTAATTGAAAAGGAGGGCACGTCGAAAGCCGAGCTCATGGAGTTCGCTGGCGAGTTCGTTGCCTCCGAAGGGCTTAAGGGCAATCCGAGCCGCGTTGTGATTCTCGTTGGATTTGGCAACAACGGCGGGGACGGCTGGGTTGCTGCAGACATCTTGGCTCAAAAGGATGTTCACGTTGATGTGGTGAGCCCAGTTGAGCCCGATGAGATATCTGCACCCTTGGCGCGCCATGTTGCCCGACGCACCGCTGGTCGCGATGTCAATATTGTTGTGGGCCCATCTAAAGACGAGCTCAGTGAACTTATCGGCGAGGCCGATTTGGTTATCGATGCCATTCTGGGCACCGGTTTCCATGGAGAGCTTCGTCCGCCATTTTCTATCTGGATTCCTGTTGTGAACGAGCTGGAGCCTACCGTGCTTTCGGTCGACGTCCCTTCAGGTCTTGATGCGCAGACGGGTGTGGTTGAGCATGACTGTATACGTGCTACCCGTACGGCGACCATGCTCGCGCCCAAGCTTGGCCTATATAGCGCCGACGGTCCCGAATATGCTGGCGAAATCGTGTGCGGGCGTCTGTATGACCAGCTTGATGAGGTAATCGATGATGTTGAGCATGAGGCGGAAATTGTCGACCCCGCCGACTTGATCGATTTCTTCGAGCCTTTGCCGATGAACATCAATAAGTATTCTCGTGGTTCGGTGCTCGTCGTTGCCGGCTCCGCGACGTATCCGGGCGCGGCGATGATGGCCGCAAAGGCCGCTGCGCGCGCGGGGGCTGGATACGTTGCCGTGGCATGTCCTTCTGCCTGCGCGAATCTGGTTCGCATGGCCTTGCCGTCCGTTCCTGTTATCGACATCCCCTCAGATTCACGCGGTGCATTCGGTGCTGCTGCGCGCAAGGCTGTGTGTAAGGCCGCCGAAAAGTTCTCCTGCGTGCTCTGTGGCCCTGGCATTACGACTGCTGCGGGCTGCATCGATGTGGTATCGGGGCTTCTGAAAATGGATGTTCCTCTCGTGTTGGACGCCGATGCCCTCAACTGCCTTGCGAAGTATTCCATCGGCGGAATCGATAAGACGCCCGAGCTTTACCGGCGCGATGCACCCCTTATCCTGACGCCGCACCATAAGGAGCTCTCGCGCCTAATTGGCGACGATCCGGTCACTGACCTCGGTACGGCAATCGAAGCTTCGCGCCGGTTGCTCTGGGCCGCCGGCTCGGAAGATATGATCGTCGTGGCCAAGGGCCCGTCGACCGCTGTGGCGGGCGTGGAGAAGGTTCTCCTGCCCATGGCTGGGCCCGCTTCACTCGCCACGGCTGGTTCGGGCGATGTTCTTGCCGGTATCATCGCGGGCTCTGTCGCGCAGGCTCACAACTACGCAGGGCCCTGGGAGCTGCTATGCGCCTATGCGGTAACCGTGCACTCGTTCACGGGATTTGCCGCAGCTTCAAGATTTGGCGAGAAGAGCGTGATCGCGACGGACCTCATCGACCTAATCGGGGACGCTATGGAGCTTGCTGCGGAAAGTGCCCTCCATGATTTGGGCGTGCTCGATGAGGACTCGCAGGTAGAGGAGGCGTAAGGCGCGATGTCTCAGATGAAGGTGCCCGAGGGGCGTTGGTCGTGGGTTGAGATAGATCGCGGAGCACTCCGTCGGAACTTGCGGGCCTATAAAAGCCTGCTCGCTCCGCGACAAAAGCTGTGCTGCGTTGTCAAGGCAGATGCTTACGGGCACGGAGCCATCGAATGCGCGCGCGTGCTCCACTCGGCTGGCGCGGACATGTTCGCGGTCGCCACGGTTCGCGAGGGCGTCGAGCTGCGCGAGGCTGGAATCCAGGCTCCGGTTCTCATATTGAGCGAACCGCCCATAACCGCGATTCCGCAGCTTATCGAGAAGAACATCATGCCTACCGTCTATACCATCGAGTTTGCGCTCGCCTATGGTGAGTGCGCTGTGCGAGCGGGTACGGTGGGCAAGTACCACCTCGCAATCGAGACCGGCATGAACCGGATCGGCGTGCACTATGCCGATGTTCTCGAGTTCTGCCGCAATATCAACTTCCATCGCGGGATTCAATGCGATGGCGTATTTACGCACTTCGCAACTGCCGAAGACGTTGCCGGCTGGGATTACAAGCTCCAGTGCAAGCGTTTCGAAGAGGCGGTCCGCGCGCTTGAGGATGCGGGCTTCGATTGCGGCACGGTGCATTGCGACAACACACCGGCCACGATGCTCGACCCCTCGACGCACTACGATATGGTGCGGGTTGGCATCGGGCTTTACGGGCTCTACCCGTGTGATTCATCGCGTTCGGTCATCAAGCTCGATCCCGTTATGAGCGTTCGCGCACGGGTGACGCGCACTGCTCATCCGGCGATGGGCGAGGGCGTGAGCTATGGGTATACGTACCGCGTTCCGCGCACGGCGGTGCAGATATGCACGCTGCCCATCGGTTACGCCGACGGCCTTTCGCGCACGCTTTCAAACCGTATGGAGGTGCTGTACCGCGGAGAACGGGTACGCCAGGTGGGCAATATCTGCATGGACCAGTGCATGGTTGCTATCCAGCAGACACCCATCCATCAGATTCCCGAGGCGGAATATGGCGACGTCATGACCATTATCGGCCGCGATGGCGACGCCGAGATTAGCGCCGATGAAATGGCGCGGTTGCGCGGAACGATTAATTACGAGGTGGTCTGCGATTTCGGGATGCGCCTCGACAAGGTGTAACTCTAACGAGCCTCCCTAGGGCGTTTTGAGGCCCGCCTGCCAGCGCGCCTTCCACGCGCGGGGCGCCTGCAAGGGCGCGGGCATGCAGCGCTTCGGCGCATGGGGAGAGATAAGGAGCTGCCATGGGCATCATGCATATTCCAGGCCACACACGGCAGGCGCCGCGCGAGGTGGCGCTTGAGGAGATTCGCGCCGTCATGGGAGATTGCCGGCTCTGCGAGCTCTGCCAGACGCGCACGAACATCGTGTTCGGTGTGGGCAATCCGCATGCTCGCGTGATGTTCGTGGGAGAGGCTCCTGGGCGCAACGAAGACCTCCAGGGCGAGCCGTTCGTTGGCCGCGCGGGGGAGAACCTCAACAGCATCCTATCGTTGGCCGGGCTCACGCGCGACGAGATCTATATCGCCAACGTGCTGAAGTGCCGCCCGCCGGGAAACCGCAACCCGAAACCGGATGAGGTCCTTGCCTGCTCTCCGTTCTTGCGTGAGCAAATCCGGAGCATATGGCCAGACGTCATTGTGACGCTTGGCAATCCGGCGACGCATTTCGTGCTCAAGACCGAAACTGGGATCACCCGGCTGCGCGGAAGGTTCCATCAAACGGGGCACTTCACGGTTATGCCCACCTTCCACCCCGCGGCAGCGCTGCGAAACCCTGCTTGGCAGGAACTACTAGAGGAAGACTTTCGGATGCTGGGAGACTGGCTTGCGCGTCATCCAGCCAGCGGTGCGGGCGCGCATGCGCAGGCCCAGGGCGCGGGCGAGCCTAATACGGTGGAGGCCGAACACAATGCCGACGCGTTGCCGCGTCCGGAGGAGGGCTGATGGCGCTCGTACGGGAGGCGGCGCTGCGATATCGTAGCGGATCGCAGGAGGATACAGAGCGCTTTGGCGAGATTGTCGCACCGCTTCTCGCCGATGGTGACGTTCTTGTGCTTACCGGTGGTCTCGGTGTGGGAAAGACGCACTTCACCAAGGGCGTCTCTCGCGCTCTGGGTGACGAGCATCCGGTTACGAGCCCTACGTTCGCCTTGATGGCCGTACACGATGGCGGGCGTATTCCGCTCTTCCATTTTGACCTGTATCGGCTTGAACACGCCTACGAGCTGGAGGACACCGGCATTTTCGATGTGCTGGGCTACGAAGGTGCGTGCCTGCTGGAGTGGGGCGAACAGTTTCAGGATGAGCTGACGGACGAGTACCTGGGCGTTGTGATTACACGGACCGGCGAACATGAGCGCATGATCGCGCTTGAACCTCATGGGTCACGCGCTGAAGAGCTCGCGGCGGCAGTAGATGATGCGGTTCGCGCGATATCGTAGGGATGCCCCGTGGCCCCGCAGCCTGTTGCTGCCCTGGCTGCGGATTGCGATGGGCAGCAAGGCGGGCAGCGGTCTGATTTGTTGTGCTGCATGCGAGTTGGTTTTGCCGGCAGGACGGGATGAATGTGGATAAAAATGTCGATTTTCTTCGATGTGAGGCTGGAGCGCGGGCGGTCTAGTAGTAATAATCGGGTCCGGAACATGAAAAGCTCTGGAATTTGGACGGCGTGAAGCGATAGCGGGCACACATTCGCGTTTTTGAGAGCGACGGAGCGCCTAAAATCGACATTTTTAGCCAGAATGGGACGAAAGAGTGAATCAGATGTCGAGTGAACGCCTCGTGGTGGCAATCGATACATCGACGGACATGCTTGCGTGCGCGGTTGCGCGCGTAACGGATGCCGCCGGCGACGAGCGGATGACAATCGATGTTCTTGCGACGGGTGACCATATGTGTCGTCGCCGGGCGAACGTCGAGCTTGTGAACACGATTGACGCCGCCTTGGCCGATGCAGGGCGTTCGCGTGACGAAGTCGATGCCTATCTGGTTGGACGTGGCCCAGGCTCGTTCACGGGCGTTCGCATTGGCATCTCGACAGCGAAAGGGCTTGCCCGCGGCGCGAACGTCCCCCTTTATGGCGCGTCCACGCTCGATGCCTGCGCATGGACTGCGTGGCGTGCGGGTGTGCGCGGCCTGCTGGGCGTCGCGGCCGATGCGATGCGCGGCGAGGTATACCCTGCGCTCTACCAGCTTGACGAGGCTGGCGCGCATCGCATGTTCGACCGTGAGTGCGTCGTCAAGGCGGCCGTTGCGGTTGAGGAATGGGCCGCGCGCCCAGATGCGGCGAGCCTGCAGCTTACGGGCGATGGGCTTAAACGCTATGGATCCCGGTTCAACGAGGCGGGCTTGACCAATCGCATCGATGAGTCGCTCTGGCACCCGACGGGTGAGGGGCTGTTGCTTGCGTGGCGAGCTGTCGAAATGGGCGCGGTTGCAGGTGCCGGGGCTGTTGCTGCCGTTGACGCGGTGGCGGGTAACGGGGCTGTTGCCGCCATGGGCCCTGCCGCGCTGCATGGCGCGCGCACATCGTGCGACCCCGCGCTCGTGCTGCCCATCTATACGCGCCTCTCGGATGCTGAGGAAAATGAGCGCAAGCGCTTAGGGCTCGTCCAGAGTGCTCAGAGCGAAGTGACGGGCGTGGCAGATGAGCTCGCCGGCCGTCACCTGCAGTTTAGGCCCATGGGTGCGGCGGACGCGGAGGCGGCATCTGTCCTCGAGGCGTCCTGTTTTGCCGGTGCGGCTCATACGCCGTGGGCGCCAACCCAGTTCCTTTCGGAGTTGGGTGAGGGCGCCACCGTGCCGCGTAGTTGGTGGGTGGCTCATGACAACGGCGAGCTCGTTGGTCTTGCGGGCGGCATGGTCATCGAGCACGACGTGCAGATTCTCGATGTTGCCGTGGCGCCCGAGCGCCGGCGTGCGGGCATAGCTCGAAAGCTTCTGGCCCATGTAAGCTACGATGCCCAGATGCTTGGCTGCACGACGGCGTCGCTCGAGGTGGAAGACGGAAACGCTCCCGCCATGGCGCTGTACGAGCACCTTGGCTTCAAGCAGATTGGCCGGCGCCGAAACTACTATGGCCAGGGTGTCGATGCACTTGTGATGCAGGCGGAGCTTCCGTTTGCCCTTCCGGTCGATGCTGCCTCGCCCGAGCCGACATCGGCCGTGATGCGTGCATGGCCCCTTGCGCCGGTTGATCGGACGGAGGATGAGCGAACCGAGATTGAGCGACGCAAGCTCGTGCTCGCCATCGAGAGCTCGTGCGATGAGACGGCTGTCGCGATTATCGATGCCGAAGGCTCGATGCTCGCCAATCAAGTCTCGACGCAGATCGATTTTCACGCTCGCTTTGGAGGCGTGGTGCCCGAAATCGCTTCGCGCAAGCACGTTGAGGTTATCGTTGGCGTGGTGGACGCAGCGCTTGAGGAGGCATCTCAGGCGCTCGGCCTTACCGGTGGCACCCTCGAACCGAAAGAGCTCGCGGCTGTGGGCGTGACGCAGGGTCCAGGCCTTGTTGGGGCGCTCGTTGTTGGCGTGGCATTTGCCAAAGGCTTCGCCTATTCAGCCGGAGTGCCGCTCATAGCGGTCAACCATCTTGAGGGTCATCTCTTTGCCAACCTTCTGGCCCAGCCGGACCTCAAGCCCCCCTTTATCTTCACGCTCGTCTCGGGCGGTCACACCATGCTTGTTCATGTGCGCGACTGGGGGGACTACCGGGTGCTGGGGGAGACCCTCGACGATGCGGTGGGCGAGGCGTTCGACAAGGTGGCAAAGGCGCTCGGCCTGGGCTATCCCGGAGGGCCCATCATCTCGCGTTTGGCCGAAACCGGTGACCCCAAGGCAATCGACTTCCCGCGCGCGCTCAACCGCAAAGGGGATTACCGCTTCTCGCTTTCGGGTCTCAAGACGGCGGTGGTCAACTATATCGAGCAGGAAACGGCCGCAGGGCGCACCATCCATCTGCCCGATCTTGCGGCCTCGTTCGAGGCGGCGGTGTTCGACGTGCAGTACAAGAAGGCTTGGAACGCCTTGCGCGAAACGGGCGCACGCGAGTATTGCATCGGCGGCGGCGTGGCGGCCAACCCGCATCTCCGCCAGATGATGGTCAAGAAGCTTGGGCGCCAAGGCGTGCGCGTGACGCTGCCGCCTCGCGATGCCTGCACTGATAACGCCGCAATGATTGCCGAGGTGGCGCGCCGAAAGCTCGAACGCGGAGAGTTCTCCGGTTTCGATATCGACGCAGACCCGAATATGACGCTGTAGCCCAGACGGGCGGGGCCGCTTTCGGCGGCGTGCCGGGCGTTGGATACTCGCGCAGAACGCTAACAGGCAGGAAATCGCAAAAAAGAGGGGGTATAAAAATACGAATTTCGCGATTTCGTGCCCGCAAACTCGGAAAACGTTCTCGTGGCAGGTGTCGGGGGCAGGTGCCCGGGCTGGGGACAGGCCCCCCGGCTCCGCCGCCGGTTCCGGTCCTCGGCCTGGGCTTACAGCTCGATGACGAGCTCTACAGGGCAGTGGTCGCTGCCGAAGATGTCGCTGCGGATGGTTGCGTCGCGAACGCGGTCGGCGATGGCATCGCTCACCAGGAAGTAGTCGATACGCCATCCCGCATTGTTCTTGCGCGCGTTGAACCGATAGCTCCACCAGCTGTAGGCGCCCTCCTCGTCTGGGTGCAGCAGGCGGAAGGTGTCCGTGAAGCCCGCATCAAGCAGTTCGGTGAACTTACCGCGCTCCTCATCGGAGAAGCCGGCATTGCCGCGGTTGCTCTTGGGGTTCTTGAGGTCGATCTCTTCGTGCGCAACGTTGAAGTCGCCGCAGGTTACTACGGGCTTGCCGGTTTCGCGCTCAAGCTCTTGCAGGAATGCTCGGTAGGCATCGTCCCAGGCCATGCGCGTATCGATGCGCGCGAGTTCGTTCTGCGCGTTCGGCGTGTAGACATCGACGAACCAGAAGCGCTCGAATTCAAGCGCGCAGACACGGCCCTCGGTGACGGCTGTCGCGACAAGTTCGGATGCTGCGCCTTCTGCGGCGAGGGGGAGCAGCTCTTCGGCATGGCGCACCGAAAGCGGCGCTCCGAGTGCCTCCTCACGTACGAACACAGCGGTGCCCGAGTAGCCTTTGCGCTCGGCGTAGCTCCAAACCTGCAGATAGCCGGGAAGATCTATGTGCGCCTGGCCTTCCTGCATCTTGGTTTCCTGGATGGCGAGGATGTCTGCATCCAGCTCCTCGGCGATCTGGGTGAAGCTCGGGTCTTTCTTGAGGACGGCGCGAAGGCCGTTGACATTCCACGATGCGAACTTATACGCACGCTCCGCAGCGACGGGGGTGATTTGAGACATGCATGCTCCCTCGAACGGGGGTGGATACGAAACGCTGCGTCCATCCTAGCGTATCGTGGACCAGGTGGTATCGGGGAGGCTTCCTGCCATCAAGCGAGCACAGTGCGCATGGATGCCGGGGGCGTGTTGCGGAATGGGCATAGTGCGCGCACGCCAAGCGACGTGTTTCGGAGCGAACGTAGTGCGCGCATACGCCAGGCGGCGTATCGCAGAGCGAACATAGTGCGCGCGGACGCCGGGCGACGTATAGTGGATAGTGCGCTTGCTGCCGGCGCGGCGTGCGCGCATGCGCCCGATGGCGCGTGCATTTTTCGCTGCCGCCGGCTTGCGCCGACCGCATGCAGAAGGGAGGCCCCATGCTCGGGCAAGGATGGACGACATCTGATTCGGATGAGGCGGCGGAGAAGCTACGGGATTTGTTCGATACCCATGCGCGCTCGGTCTTCTTTGGCGGGGCTGGCGTGTCCACGGCGAGCGGCATTCCCGATTTCCGTAGCGCGGACGGGCTCTATAGCCAGCGCTTTGCCTACCCACCGGAAACCATGCTCTCCCATTCCTTCTACGAGGCCCATCCAGCGGACTTCTTCGCCTTCTACCGCGAGCGCATGATTGCGCTCGATGCTCAGCCAAACCAATGCCATCGCAAGCTCGCCGAGCTTGAGCGCTCCGGAAAGCTCGATGCCGTGGTAACGCAGAATATCGACGGGCTGCACCAGGCAGCGGGAAGCCGCTGCGTGTGGGAGCTGCACGGATCGGTGCATCGCAATATCTGCCAGCGCTGCGGGACGGTATATTCGGCCTGCCAGATGGTTTCTCGCGAACTCGAGGACGAGGAGGGCATTCCCCGTTGCCCTGCATGTGGCGGGAGAATCAAGCCGGATGTCGTGCTGTACGAGGAACCGCTCGACCAAGATGTGATCGAGGGGGCCGTGCGCGCCATTGCCTCGGCTGATGTATTGGTGGTTGGAGGAACATCGCTTGTGGTGTATCCGGCAGCCGGGCTGCTCCAGTATTTCCAAGGCGATACGCTGGTTATCGTCAATCGCGATCCCACGCCGCAAGACGCACGGGCAGACGTCCTCATCTCGTGCGATATCGCGCAAGCGTTCGCGTTCTAGCTGCCGGTTCTCGGCGGTGGCCGCTTTGATGCTTTGCGCCGTCCTGGCCGGCGCGCCCGTGCCTGTGTGATATCCGCGCGTGGCGAGGCTTTTGCGCCTCAGGCGGATACAATAGAACTAACTCTGTATCGACCGGTGCGGCGGGCTGCGCGGCGCCGAGGCGAAAGGACCTACATGGCGTACGACACCAAAGTCTGGCGTTGCGGAAAATACACCCTTACGTTCGACCGACCGCGCATCATGGGCGTGCTCAACGTCACGCCCGATTCGGTTAGCGACGGGGGCGAGCACTTCGATACCGATGCGGCCATCGCGCACGGCCTGGCCATGCTCGATGCCGGAGCCGACATCATCGATGTGGGTGGGGAGTCGACGCGCCCCGGCTTTCGCCCGGTGAATGCCGACGAGGAGGCTCGCCGCGTGCTGCCGGTCGTTCGAGCGCTCGCCGCCAAGGGGGCCGTCGTGTCGATAGACACGCGCCATGTTGAGGTCGCGAAGGCTGCCGTGCGCGTGGGTGCTTCGATCGTAAACGACGTTACCGGGTTCACCGACCCTAAGATGGTTGAGTTTGTGGCCAAGAACACCTGTGGCGTGATCATCGTCCACGCCGGCGAGGTGTCCGAGCAGCCGGCGCGTGCGCGCACCGCAGTCCAGTTGGATACCTCGGCCGCGGCGTTTGTTGCCGAGAGAGCGCGCGAGGCGGAAGAGGAGGCCGCTGCGGCAAAGAGCGGAAAGGCCAAGCGGGCGCGGGGTAAGCGCACCGGCAAGCTGGGAGCCACGTTCGTGCAGCCGCAGCTTCCCTTCGGCGAGGCGTTCGGCGCGGAGGAGAAGGAAGCCGCGCCATCTGCCGAGGCTGCCCCGGCGGCTCACGATGAGGTGCCTGCGGATGGAGCCGTTTCGGGCCAGGACGCCTCGGCGGGCGCGCAGGGCGCTGACGGCCAAGAGGCCTCGCTCGTGGTGGATGAGCTCGCTGCGGTGATGCGCCGGTCTGCACTCCGTGCTGAGGCATATGTGAGTACGTATCAGCCGCGCCGTTTCACCTTGCCGGATTCCGCCCCGATCATGCGCCGTGTCATGGGCTTTCTCTCCGACCAGGCTCGCGCCCTCGTGCGCGCGGGCGTGTCGCGTGACCGCATCTGCATCGATCCGGGCGCCGGTTTTGGCAAGTCGGCCAACGAGGACGTCATCATTCAGCGTGAGACCGCGAAGATGGCCTCGCTCGGCTATCCGCTGCTTTGCGCTGTCTCGCGCAAGCGCTTCATTGGCGCTGTGTCCGGCGTGGAGGAAGCTGCGGACCGCGATGCGGCCACGTTCGGCGTGTGCCTGGGTGCTATCGAGAACGGGGCGAACATCGTGCGGGTGCACGATGTCGCCGGGTTCGCGCAGTTCCTCAATGGCTTCTGGTCGGTGGCGCGTCCGCAGCCGCGACGCGCGTTCGTGGCGCTCGGCTCCAATATGGGCAACCGCACCGACAACATTCGGGCAGCTCGCGACCTTATCGCCGAGATTCCTCTCACCTGCGTATCTAATTGCTCGCGCATCTATGAGAGCGAGCCTGCATACGAGACCCGCCAGGCGCCGTTCGCGAACGCCGTTGTAGAGATCAAGACGGAGCTTGCGCCCTTGGTGCTGCTCGACGAGCTTCTCTCCATCGAGAACTCGTTGGGCCGCAACCGCACCAAGAGCGCGCGCCCCAATGGCCCGCGCGTGATCGATTGCGACCTGGTGTGGATGGACGGCGAGCGCCATGGGGGCGATAAGCTGCGCCTGCCTCACCCCAAGCTCGGAGAACGCGATTTCGTGCTCGTTCCGCTCGAAGACCTCATGCACGACCCAGCCCGCTTCTTCCGTTATGAGGGCGTCGAGGTGCTCGAGCCGGAGGAGCGCATGGGGCATGTGGTCGGCGAGCTTGGTTCGCTCTAGTGCGACGGTAGTGCGGGCGGGCGTGATGATGGCAACACGGACGGGTGCAGCGATGGCCCGTGTGAGCGGGCGCGGGTGGCGTGTCGTTGCCGGGTGCTGCCGATGACGCGCGATGAAGCATGGCAGGTGCTGGGCCTTGCCGAAGGAGCCTCGCGCGAAGAGGTTTCGCTTGCCTATCGCGAGCTCGCGCAGATGCTCCATCCCGATAAGTTTGGCGAGAACAAGCGGCTGCGCGCTCGTGCGGAGCAGCAGATGCGCCGCATCAACGAGGCGCGCGACGTGCTGCTCAAGGGTGGCGGGCGAGCATCGCACAGTGGTGCGCGGCCTCGCGGGGGGGCTCGCTCGGGTTCCGGGCGCGGAGGTGCCGCTTCTGCGAACTCGCCTGAGCAGATTCGCCTCGAGGCCGAGGCGCGGGTTCGCGCCGCCGAGACGGCGCGCCTTACCGTGGTGGCTCAAGCGCGCACCATGCGGGAGCGTCGCCGCAGCATGGGAATGCTTGCGGGCGGGGCGGCTATCGTCATGCTCCTGTGTTCGCGGATGCGCGGAACGATCGGGGTGCTTGCGTTCTCCGTTGCTTCGATGCTCGTGGTGTGGGGCATCGTCGATGTGGCGAGTCTTTCCGGGCAGATTTCTGTGCTGCAGAAGCGCTCCGCCGAGCTGCTGCGCCAGCGCGATGCCGCCGCCAAGATTGCCGAAGAGGCGGCGCGGCTGTAGCCTTCGCTCGCGGCGGAGCTGGTAGGCGGGGCTCCCGCGCATGGATTGGTGTATTTGCCCCGTGCTAGAATGGGGCGCGTGACAGGCGGCAACAGGGCGAAGGGAACGCGATGGCGCAGAATACACAGGGGCCGGGCGCGGTATCGCCCCAGCTGGACGAGATGGTGTGCGACCTCATCGGCTTCATGCTTGATGAGCTCGCCGCGGGCTGCGACCCGGGCGTCGTGGCGTGCATGGAAGATTCCCAAGGCAACCGGAGCGAGGCTGCATTTAGCGATGATGGCGAAGAGGAGTGCCTTGAGGCAGCGCGTGCGCTCGTTGCCCGCAGCGCGCAGGGTGTTCCCGAAGATGGAGTGGGGCCAATTGCCCGCTATGCCATCGGCTGCGTCGGTGGCGTTCAGCTCGAGGACGGCTTTGCGGACGCCGTGCTTGTGAGCTTTTACGAGCACGGCCTTGCGACGGAGGTCGGTGCGCCCACGGGCTACTCTGCCTACGTGCTCTATGAGGGATTTGGCTTGGGCGACGATTTTGCCTATGCTGATCCGATGCCCGCGGGCGAGGAGCCGCCGCTCATAGAGGGATAGTGGAGCGCATTGAGCGGTCTATTTAATTAATAACTCCCCTCCAATTGCCATTTTATCCAAATGTGCGCTACGTCGGTCTTTTTTCCAGCGATATGCTTGCGGTTCTCTAAGCGAGCTGGTAGGCACCCGTATTGCAAGGCTTCTACCAGCGCGATGGGAAAACCGCACCGCCATTCTGCAGGTTGAAAGACCGACATAGCGCAAATTTGGCTAATTTTTTCAAGATAGTGGGGTTATTAAATAATACGCTGGCCCAACAATTCATCCACAAATGAAAGCTATCGGCCGGGTGGGCCTGTGCACTTGCCGTTTGGCGCTATAATCTGCTAGTTCGCCGAAATGAAGCTTGTTTTTATATGCAATGGGAGTAGTAATGCGCGTCGAAAATCTCAGGAATATCGCCATCATCGCCCACGTCGACCACGGCAAGACCACCATCGTGGACAAGCTGCTGCGCGCCACGGATGCCTTCCGCGCTAACCAGCAGGTTGAGGACCGCGTGCTCGACTCGAACGACCAGGAGCGCGAGCGTGGAATCACCATTCTCGCCAAGAACTGCTCGATTGAGTACAAGGGCGTAAAGATCAACATCATCGATACCCCCGGCCACGCCGACTTCGGCGGCGAGGTCGAGCGCGTGCTCAAGATGGCCGACGGGGCGCTTCTGCTCGTCGACGCCTTCGAGGGTCCCATGCCCCAGACGCGCTTCGTGCTGCGCCATGCAATCGACACCGGCCTTGCCATCATGATCGTGCTCAACAAGATCGACCGCCCCGGTGCCGATCCGGAGAAGGCGTACAACGACTGCCTCGATCTTATGGCTGATCTTGGCGCCACCGACGAGCAGCTTGAGTTCGCCATGGAGCACGTGGTGTATGCAAGCGCGGTGAACGGGTATGCCCGCCGCGATCCCGATGACGGCAACATGGACATGTATCCGCTGCTCGATATGATTATTGACGATATGCCCGCGCCCGAGGTTGACGAGACGGCGCCGCTCGCCATGCAGTGCATGACCATCGATCACTCCAGCTATGTGGGGCGCATCGGCATCGGCCGCGTGTTCTCGGGTAGTCTGCATAACGGAGACACCATTCTTGTGGTAAAGAACGACGGTTCGAGCTCAACCGCGGTCGTCAAGCAGCTCTTCACGTTCGACTATCTTGGCCGCACCGAGTGCCAGGAGGTCCAGGCCGGCGACATCGCCGCTGTGGTGGGTATCGATCGCACGGACATCGGTGATGTGTACACTGACCCCGACAATCCGGTGCACCTCGGCCCCATCGAGATCGATCCACCCACGCTTTCCGTTGTGTTCGAGGCGTCAACCTCGCCGCTCGTGGGTCGCGATGGCGACATCGTGGGCGCTCGTCAGCTCAAGGAGCGCCTCGAGCGCGAGGGCGAGAACAACGTGACCATGCGCATTGAGGAGCTTGAGGACAAGAGCGGCGTCGAGGTCTCCGGTCGCGGCATCTTGCACCTGTCCGTTCTCATGGAGACCATGCGCCGCGAGGGGTACGAGTTCCAGGTGGGCCGCCCGCGCGTGCTCTTCAAGAACGACGAGAGCGGCAACAAGATGGAGCCCGTTGAGCAGGCTGTAGTCGAGTGCCCCGACGAGTACTCGGGCAAGGTCATCGAGGTGTTCGGCAATGCCGGTGGCACCATGGTGAGCATGCAGGCTGGTTCGACCGTTACCCATCTCGAGTTCAAGATTCCTACGCGTGGCATCATGGGCCTCAAGAACCGCATCTTGAACGTCACCCATGGTGAAGGCGTGTTCTACCACACCTTCCTGGAGTACGGCCCCTATGCCGGCGAGCTCGGCGGGCGCAACAACGGCGCCATGATTTCCATGACCACCGAGAAGGCGGTCGCCTACGCCCTCGGCACGCTTCAGGAGCGCGGTCAGCTCTTTGTTGAGCCGGGCACCGAGTGCTACGAGGGCATGATCGTGGGCGAGCGCAGCAAGCCGGGCGACATGGTGGTGAACATCGCGCGCACCAAGAACCTGGGCAACCAGCGCTCCTCAACGGCAGATATTGCCGTTCAGCTCACGCCTCCGCGCACCTTTACGCTCGAGGAGGCGCTCGAGTACATCGCGGACGACGAGCTTGTGGAGGTTACGCCCAAGAACATTCGTCTGCGCAAGCGCATCTTGAACGCGACCGATCGCAAGAAGGCTGCGGTGCGCTCCGGTCAGGTGAAGAAGTAGCCACTGAAGGCCTTGCCCGTGCGGCAGAACGCGTTACATGCCAAAGTACGCAATAAGGGGTCGATTTAGGCCCCTTATTGCGTAATTCGGCATGCAAGTTGCATTTTAGCGGTCGACGCGGGTGCACGCTGCCGCTATAGATGCGCGCAGCCACGGGCAGGGCGCGACAGGTGCGTGGTCCGCGACGAGCTTTGGAGGCTTGTGGCAGGTCGCGTGCCATCGCCCAGCCTGTTCATCGCTACACATCGAGCTTTCTCTGGCCGCGCTTGCGACGCATGCGCTTGAGGCGCGAGAGCGCTTCCTTGCGGCGCTCTTGTTCGCGACGCTCCTGGATATCGGCGAGGGTGCGCTCACGGCGGTCGGCGAGGGCATCTGCGGAGCGCGCGGTAACCTCTCGGCGCGCGCCGGCAACGTCGGCGGTGCGGTGCCGGCGCGGCACCATGCGTGTGAGGTCGACCTCGGTGGGGGATTGGATGTTATAGTGCAGCGAAAGCCATCGCACGAACATGGTAAGCGCTGTGCTGAACGTGAGCGCGGCGATGTTGTTCACGCTGCACCCCTGGACCAGAAAGATGTAGGCGGTGGAGCCGGCTATGGCCGCGATAGCGTAGAAGTTGCCGCGCTTAAAGATCGAGGGGGTCTGCGCGAGGCAGATGTCTCGCAGCAAGCCGCCGCCCACGGCGGTGAAGAAGCCCATCATGACGCAGACGGTCGGCTCGAAGCCATAGACCATTGCCTTGTCCGCGCCAACGGCTGAATAGAGGCCGACGGCAAAGATATCCAGGATGTCGATTATGCGATCTTGTCGCTCGACGATCATGGGGAACACAAAGGTGATGGTTGCCGCGATAAGCGAGGTGGGGAGCGCGAGCGGTTGGTTCAGGATGTAGACGTCGCCCACCTGCAAAATGATGTCGCGCAAAAGACCGCCGCCCAGGCCCACGAGAACGGCGAGCCAGAGCGCTCCAACGAAATCGAGCTTGTGCTGGCGCGCGGAAAGCACGCCGGTGACGGACGAGACCACCACGACGAACATCTCGATACCCAGCGGTACGGCGGCTTGCTGCGAGGCGACGCCGGATTGGGCGACGGCGACGGCTGCTGCAGGGGCGGCAGCGAAGACGGGGTGCATCGGCGGTCCTCTCCATGTATGGCATGCGGGCGAAAGACTGAGTGCTATCTTACATCGCTTTTGATGGGGTCATTTTGAGTCATTTTGGGACGGGTCCGTTTTGACTCATCATGTACACGGATTTGTGTCCAACGCCACGATGAGTCAAAACGGACCCGTCCCATAATGACCCACGGCCGTGTCAAGCGGAAAGAAGGGTTGGGGCAATGGGTGATTTGGTTTTGGAAAAGGAAACTGGCGGAGGAGGAGGGAT
>ENA-ORUF01002038-ORUF01002038.1-human-gut-metagenome-genome-assembly--contig:-NODE-2038-length-19000-cov-6.039008_pt1 | contig 19000 bp, 18 predicted proteins | sample MGYA00242077_ERZ509203 | MGnify/ENA primary metagenome ERZ509203 (study PRJEB26280, sample SAMEA2338834) | human gut metagenome | biome: human gut; feature: human-associated habitat; material: faeces... | reverse complement strand
GCCCTGCTTGCCCTCCTGGATGGCGTTGGCCATGACGGAGGAGATCAGCTTGATGGCGCGGATAGCATCGTCATTGCCGGGGATGACGTAGTCAATCTCATCGGGGTCGCAGTTGGTGTCCACGATAGCGACGATGGGGATGTTCAGCTTGCGGGCCTCGTTGATGGCGTTGCGCTCCTTGCGGGGGTCCACCACGAACAGGGCACCAGGGAGCTTCTTCATCTCAGTAACGCCGCCCAGGTACTTCTCCAGCTTGGCGATCTCGCCCATGTGCTTCATGACTTCCTTCTTGGGAAGCATATCGAAGGTGCCGTCCTCCTGCATACGCTTGAGCTGGTTCAGACGATCCACACGGCCGCGCATGGTCTTAAAGTTGGTGAGCATACCACCCAGCCAGCGGGCGTTCACATAGTACATACCAACGCGGGAAGCCTCTTCCTTGATGGCCTCCTGAGCCTGCTTCTTGGTACCGACGAAGAGGATGGTCTCACCCTTCTCACCCAGAGAACGGACGAAGTTATAAGCCTCTTCCAGCTTCTTCACGGTCTTCTGCAGATCGATGATATAGATCCCGTTGCGCTCAGTGTAAATGTAGGTGGCCATCTTGGGGTTCCACCGACGGGTCTGGTGGCCGAAGTGGACGCCGGCCTCCAGCAGCTGCTTCATAGATACGACTGCCATGATTGTTTCCTCCTAAAAATTCAGTTTGATCTTTCTGGGTGCTTCATATCCCCCGCCAACCGAAAAGTTTTTCCGGCACTGGGCGGAAAATCAGCAATCCCAGGCATAATGCCCTGGTAGTATAGCATAGACAAGCAAAAGTTGCAAGTAGTTTCCGAAAAATAGGCAGACAGAATTTGTGCGGCGAAAACGATAAAAAAAGGTTGACATCTGTTCATGGCTATGGTAACATAATCATCGCGCTAAGGAACAGCGCTGTTCAACCACTTGCGCGAGTGGTGGAATTGGTAGACTCGCTGGCTTCAGGTGCCAGTGCTCGCAAGGGCGTGCGGGTTCGACTCCCGCCTCGCGCACCAACGTCGGAGCAAAGTACTCTTTGCTCCGACGTTCTTTTTTCAGCAAATTGAAAGAATATCATTTATCCGCCTTTCCCTTTTTGATTCTTAGAGTCAAAGCCAATTCCACTTTACAGTGCATAGCGAGAATACGTTCCATCTTAACTGTTCTTTACATATTATACAGATAAACCAAATTATCAAATATATAACTCAGAAGCGGAAGCACCTTGTTTGTTAAGATGCTTCCGCTTTCCAATTTTATCCATATTTGTGTGGAGTTCATACTTTATATCAAGGCAGGCTGATTTCTAATGCCTTGAAGTTCGCCTGAATACAGCCCAAAATATGGTGATTATCTCTTATTTTCCCATTTCTGAACAGTTCCTTTTTCCTGCCCATATCTTAGACTGCGTTCTCCTGCCCGCTGCCCATTCGGTCCTATCTTAGGATTTCTTCCAACCAGCTGATACATTCGGCTGCACACCGTTTCAGTTCCGGCTGTGTGGCTCCCCGTCGAAGGACTCCCGACATGGCCTCAATGCATTGGAGCAGGCAGGCAGAGGCAGCCTGCTCGCAGTCCGTCTCTCTATCCTGTTCCCGCAGTAGACCAGACAGCGGTACCTGGTAACTCTCCGCCAGAAGCATCACCGTGCGCAGGGTGGGATTTCCCTCGCCTCGCTCATACGCGGAGAGACTGCTGGTGGAGACCCCGGAACGTGCCTCCGCCTCCTCCAGCGTCATTCTGCGCTGCTCTCTGAGCCACCGCAGCTGTACGCCAAAATCACGCAGGAGAGTTTCCTCCCGCTTTTCATCCCGATGTTCCACTCTCCACCTCGCTTTTCCTCTCAAAGTGATTATCTGTCTGCGTATTTTATATTTTCAAACATCTCTTTAACAACAGGATAATGGATTCCCGTTTTTCTGTCAACACATCAAAGCGTAAATTAACTGCCCTGATTCTCAGATACGGCCAAGCTCACTTAAAAAATTTAAAATTTCACTTGACTCACTCACCTGTTTATGTTATATTAACAGGTACCTGTGAAAAGGGGCTTTTGTCGTGCGCATTTTTACGGTGTAATGCCGCCCGACCCCCTCCTCCAACACCTTTGGAACACAGGGAGGCAATCGCCGGATCCCACCGTAACGTTTTGGTACAGTGATATCTGTGCCTGTACGTCGCTGGATTCGGCATCAGACCGCATCCGGCGTTTTTCGTCTTATGCGGGATTCAAAGCGGAGAACTTTCTTCGCAAAACACTAAGGAGGTGCCGAACCTATGGCAAGCAAAGCCGGCGCGCGCATCAAGATCACCCTGCGGTGCTCTGAGTGCAAGCAGAGAAACTACAACACCATGAAGAATAAGAAGAATACCCCTGACCGTCTGGAGCTCAACAAGTACTGCCCCTTCTGCAGAAAGCACACCGTCCACAATGAGACGAAGTAATTCCTCTGGAATGGCTGAAAGGAAAGAAGGGTAACTAAGATGGCTGAGAACGAAAAGGTGGAGCAGAACGTTTCCTCTGCTCCTAAGGCCGAGAAGGCCAAAAAGGACCCTAAAAAGTCCGAGAAAAAGTCCAAGCCCGGCATCTTTGCCCGCATCGGCCGTTGGTTCCGGGAACTGAAGATCGAGTTGAAGAAGGTCGTGTGGCCCACCGGCAAGCAGACCGTCAACAACACCCTGATCGTCATCGCCTGTGTTATCGTCGTGGGCATTTTCATCTGGCTGTTTGACGCGGTGGCCGGCGGCCTGATCCAGGCCCTGTTCCACCTCGTGAATGGGTGATCGGCATGGCTGACAATGTGAATTGGTATGTAGTCCATACCTATTCTGGGTATGAGAACACCGTCAAGGCCACCATTGAAAAGTATGTCGAAAACCGTCACCTGCAGGATGTGATCCACGAGATCAGCATCCCGCTGGAAACTGTCACCGAGATCACAGACAACGGCCCCAAGGATGTGGAGCGCAAGGTGTTCCCCGGCTATGTGCTGGTCAAGATGGTCATGAATGACGAAACTTGGCATGTAGTGCGGAATATCCGCGGCGTTACTGGTTTCCTGGGCGAAGGCAACAAGCCCATCCCTCTGTCTGAGGACGATGTCGCCGCCCTCGGTGTCGAGAAGCGCGAAATCGTGGTGGGCTATCAGGTAGGCGACAGTGTCAAGATCACTGACGGCGCCTTGGAGTCCTTCCTGGGCACCGTGGAAGAGTTGGACCTGGAGCGCGGCAAAGTTCGCGTGATGGTGTCCATGTTCGGACGGGAAACCCCTGTAGAACTGGAACTGGAGCAGGTCGAGCCCATAAGCCAGTGATCTCCCGCCGCCAACAACAGACGTTTTCTCTGCGGCATCGAGCCGCAGAACGTGGGAGGGACGGTTCAGTCCGTCCCGCCAAATGGGCGCAGACCGCCCAACACAACCACATTTTTCATTATGGAGGTGCTCTTTCGTGGCACAGAAAGTAACTGGATACGTAAAACTGCAGATCCCCGCCGGCAAGGCGACTCCCGCCCCCCCTGTTGGCCCCGCTCTGGGTCAGCACGGCGTGAACATCGCCGCCTTCACCAAGGAGTTCAATGAGCGCACCAAGAACGACGTGGGCATGATCATCCCCGTCATCATCACTGTGTACGCTGACCGCTCCTTCACCTTCATCACCAAGACCCCTCCCGCCGCTGTGCTGATCAAGAAGGCCTGCAACATCGAGTCCGGCTCTGGTGTCCCCAACAAGACCAAGGTGGCCACCATCAGCAAGGAGGATGTGCGCAAGATCGCGGAGACTAAGATGCCCGATCTGAACGCCGCCAGCGTTGAGGCCGCTATGAGCATGATCGCCGGTACTGCCCGCTCCATGGGCATCGTCGTGGGCGAGTAAGGAGGGTGTAAACAATGTTTAGAGGCAAGAAATATCAGGAGAGCGCCAAGCAGATCGACAAGAACGCTCTGTACGATACCAACGAGGCCATGGAGCTGCTGGTCAAGACCGCTCCCGCCAAGTTCGATGAGACTGTTGAGCTCCACGTGAAGCTGGGCGTTGACTCCCGTCACGCTGATCAGCAGGTCCGCGGTGCCATCGTTCTCCCTCACGGCACTGGTAAGACCCAGCGCGTTCTGGTTTTTGCTAAGGCCGCTAAGGCTGACGAGGCTCGTGCCGCTGGTGCCGATTTCGTTGGCGATATGGACCTGGTGGAGAAGATCCAGAAGGAAAACTGGTTCGACTTCGATGTGGTCGTGGCTACCCCCGACATGATGGGCGTTGTAGGCCGTCTGGGTAAGGTCCTGGGCCCCAAGGGTCTGATGCCCTCCCCCAAGGCCGGCACCGTCACCATGGACGTGACCAAGGCCATCAACGAGATCAAGGCCGGTAAGGTGGAGTACCGTCTGGATAAGACCAACATCATCCACTGCCCCATCGGCAAGGTCTCCTTCGGCGCCGAGAAGCTCACCGAGAACTTCAACGCTCTGATGGGTGCCATTGTCAAGGCTAAGCCTTCCGCCGCCAAGGGTCAGTACATCCGCTCCTGCGTGTGTGCTTCCACCATGGGCCCCGGCGTGAAGATCAATTCCGCGAAGCTGATGTAACAAGAAGCGCGGGGGCCCGTGGAGCAGCTGCACAGCGCACCCCGCAGACGAAAAAGCAGTTGCGCCGCAGGCGCAAGGTGTTTTTCGCGGAGGGGTAAGCAGTGTGGCGTCGCGCAGCAGCCGCAGCGTGACAGAGAAGCGCGGAGGGTAGGCGCATAGGGGACCATAGAGGTAAAAAACAGGCCGGGCGGAGCCCGGCGGCATTTCCGGCAGAGCGGGGAACAGGGACCGCGGCAAGTCCGGCGCACCGCAGTCCGGGGTGGCGTTGCCCAGGCAAGTACAGCGCACATGCCGCCAAATTGGGTGGGTAATCCGCCGGGGCCGTCAGGCAAAGCATCGACACGCGCCGGCCGATACGGGCCGCAACCGCCTTCAAGTCTCGCCGCCATCGTGCAACGTACCGCCGCCCGGCTCCATGGGGTTCCGGGGCCGCAGCCCCCAGTCCCAAGCAGGTAACGGGGAAGCAGCGCCGATCCCGGACCGGTGGAAAAATCTTTAAAAAAGAGATTCTTTTTTTAGTAGTATACGTTGCTTTTAAGGCAATTTTTTGGTATAATAAAGTGCTATTGATATTTTCCGAAAGAGGTGGTCTTTCCGTGAATTTCCCGGCCGATATCTGGCCCAAGGTGCTCTCCCTCATGGAGGGGGATATGACCGCCACCACGATCAACACCTGGTTTGACGACGCCACCCCCGTGGCGCTGGACGCCAACCGGTTTGTGCTCCACACCCCCTCCAACTTCAAGCGGGACATCATCGTGGCCCGCTATCTGCCCGTGATCCAGAAGGCGCTCCACGAGCTCTTCTCCGCCGACTTCGAGGTGGTAGTCCTGGGAGAGGGCGAGCTGGAGGACTTCGGCAAGAAAAAAACCGACGATGTCTTTCTGCCGGGCACCGAGGAGTACACCTTTGAGCGGTTCGTGGTGGGCGCGTCCAACAAATTCGCCCACGCGGCGGCCCAGGCGGTGGCCGAGCGGCCCGCCCAGACCTACAACCCCCTGTTTATCTACGGCGAGTCCGGCCTGGGCAAGACCCACCTGCTGTACGCCATCGCCCACAAGATCCACCAGAACCACCCGGATTACCGGATCGTCTATATCAAAGGCGACTCCTTCACCAACGAGCTCATCCAGGCCATCCGTGAGGGGCGCAACCCCGAATTCCGGGAGAAGTACCGCTCGGCGGACGTATTCCTCATGGACGACGTGCAGTTCATCGCCGGCCGCGAGTCCACCCAGGAGGAGATGTTCCACACCTTCAACACCCTGTACGAAGCGGGCCGACAGATCGTGTTCACCGCCGACCGGCCGCCCAAGGAGATGCTGCGGCTGGACGACCGGCTACGCACCCGGTTTGAATGGGGCCTGCCCGTGGACATCCAGCCGCCCGACTACGAGACCCGGGTGGCCATCATCAAGAACAAGGCCATCCGGCGCGGCATGAACCTGCCCGACCCGGTGCTCCAGTACATTGCGGAGAACATCACCTCCAACGTGCGGCAGATTGAGGGCACCGTCAACAAAATCCTCGCCTTCCAGGAGCTAATGGGGGAGAGCGTGGACGTGGACACCGTCACCCGGGCGGTACGGGACATGTTCAAGGACAAGGCCGACTTCCTCCCCTCGCCAGACATCATCATCGACGAGGTGAGCAAATTTTACAACATTGACGCCGACGCCCTCCGGGGGCAGGGCCGCACCAAGGACACCGCCCTGGCCCGGCAGATCGCCATGTACCAGATCCGCCGCATGACCAACCTCTCCCTCAAGGAGATCGGCAAGGAGTTCGAAGGCCGCGACCACACCACCGTCATGCACTCCATTGACCGAATCGAGAAGCTAACCAAGACCAACCCGGAGATTGCCGAGGTCATCAAGGACATCAACGCCAACATCAACGCCCGCTACGAATAATCGACCGTTATGTCCACATTTCCACGGTATTTTGTGAAGATGTGGACAACCCTGTGTGGAAAAACCCATCCCTTCGTCCTCATCGGTGGAAAGGCGACAAAAACATCCCCACCCCCTGTGGAAACGGGATCCCTTCCCCCGCAACGGGTTCCGCCGTTTTTCCACATCATTTTCCCCTACGGCTTACTATTACGATCTCATTCTCCCCTTTCTCCGGGGATCCACGCACACTCACTACAAAATGGAGGTCACCAATCATGAAATTTTCCTGCGAAAAAGCTCTGCTACAGGCCGCCATCTCCACCACATCCAGAGCAGTATCTCCCAAAAGCTCCATTCCCGCTCTGGAAGGGATTCTGCTGGAGGCCGGCAGCGACCTCCGCCTCACCGGCTACAACCTGGAGACTGGCATCCGCACCATTGTCCCTGCCGACATCCGGGAGGAGGGCACTCTGGTTCTGGGCGCACGCCTGTTTGGTGAAATTGTCCGCAAGCTGCCCGATGATATCGTCACCTTTCAATCAGAAAACTATATGGTCAACATCAAGTGTGGTATGAGCGAATTCAACATTCTGGGCACCGATCCGGAAGAATTCCCCGAGCTGCCCACCGTAGAATACCAAAATTCCCTGATTCTACCGCAATCCAGGCTAAAAGCCATGATCAGCCAAACCCTTTTCGCCGTCAGCGACAACGAAAGCCGCCCCATCCACACCGGCTCCCTGTTTGAGGTGGACAGCGAGGGGCTGACCATCGTGTCGGTGGACGGCTACCGCCTGGCCCTCCGCCACGAGTCCATCGACAAGAAGGAGGGAGCGGAGACCTTCTCCTTCGTAGTGCCCGGCGCGGCCCTGTCCGAAGTGGAAAAAATTTGCAGCGACGTGGACGAGCCGGCCTCCGTCACCCAGGGCGCCCGCCACGTGATGTTCAAGGTGGGGGACACCATGCTGGTGTCCCGCCGGCTGGAGGGCGAATTCCTGGCCTACCGCCAGGCCATCCCCCGCAACAACACCATTCATGTGGAGGGTGACACCCGCGCCCTGCTCTCCTCCATCGACCGCGTGTCCCTCATCATCAGCGACAAGCTGAAAAGTCCCCTGCGCTGCGTATTTGACAGCAATCTGCTGAAAATCTCCACCAAGACCGCCATCGGCGACGCCTATGACGAGTGCCCCCTCAGCGGCGACGGCGGCGGGCTGGAGATCGGCTTCAACAACAAGTACCTGATGGACGCCCTCAAGGCCGCCCCGGCGGACAAAGTGCGGCTGGAGCTGACCACCGGCGTGTCCCCCTGCGTCATCCTGCCCACCGAGGGGGAGGAGAACTTCCTCTACATGGTGCTGCCCGTGCGGCTGAAGGCGGGCGAGTGAGCATGGAGATCAAGCCCTACCTTCGCCGGCCCCAGTTCTACGAGACCGACGGCATGAGCATCATCTGGCACGGCAATTACGTCCGCTGGATGGAGGAGGCCCGCACCGATTTTATGGATCAGCTCGGCTTCCCCTACGCCAGGGCGGTGGAGGCGGGCATCGACTTCGCCCTGACGGACATTTCCTGCAAATACCGGGCCATGACCCGCTTCGGCGAGGAGCTGGCCATCACGGTATTCATCCGTCGCCTGTCCCCGGCCAAGCTGGAGCTGGGCTACGAGATGCGGGAGGCGTCCACCGGGGAGCTGAAGGCGGAGGGCACCTCCGGCCACTTCTTCTATGACCGGGCCAAGGGCCGGCCGGTGGCGCTGAAAAAGGCCCTGCCGGAGGTCTACCGGCTGCTGGAGGCCCTCACCACCCCTGACTGAGAGAGGAACGAACTATGGAACAACGGCAAGTCAAAATCACCACGGAATTCATCAAGCTGGACGCCCTGCTCAAGTTTGAGGGATTGGCGGGCACCGGCGGAGAGGCCAAGGAGCGCATACAGGACGGCGAGGTGCTGGTCAACGGCGAGACCTGCACCATGCGGGGCCGGAAAATCCGCCCAGGCGACACCGTTTTGCTGGACGGCGTGACGCTGGAAGTGGTATGATTGTCCGCTCCATTGCCCTGGATTTTTTTCGCAACTACGTCCACCTTGACGCCCGTTTTTCCCCGGAGGTCAACGTCATCTACGGCGAGAACGCCCAGGGAAAGACCAATCTGCTGGAGGCGGTGGCCTATCTGTCCACCGCCTCCTCCCACCGGGCTCGGTACGACCGGGAGCTCATCCAGTTCGGCGTGGACCATGCTTTTGTGAAGGCGGAGGTATCCGCCCGTGGACGGGACTTCACCCTGGAGGCCCGTCTGGGCCGGGGGGTGCGGCGGCAGCTCTATTCCAACGGGGTGCGCCTCAAGTCCGCCGGGGAGCTGTCCGGCGTGCTCAACACCGTGCTCTTCTGCCCGGAGGACCTCTACCTCATCCGGGAGGGAGCGGCTACCCGGCGGCGCTTCCTGGACGGGTGTATCTGCCAGCTTCGGCCCAAGTACGCCGAGGCCCTGGCGGAGTATCGCCGCCTCTACGAGCATAAGGTCCGCATACTCCGGGACTGGGAGGAGCACCCCTCCCTGCTGGACACCCTGGACGAGTTCAACCTGCGCATGGCCCAGACCGGGGCCCTGCTGATCCACTACCGGGCCCACTTCGTCAAGCGCCTGCGGGAGGTGACGCCCCCCATCCATCTGGACTTTTCCGGCGGGCGGGAGAAGCTGGGCCTGGCCTATGAGACGGTATCCACCGTCACCGACCCGGAGGACAGCCCCCGGAGCATCCTCCCCCAGCTCCTGGCCCATCAGGAGAGCCACCGGAAGGCGGAGCTGGAGTCCCGCCAGTGCCTCTCCGGCCCCCACAAGGACGATCTCACCGTGGAGCTGAACGGCATGAGCGCCAAGACCTTCGCCTCCCAGGGGCAGACCCGCACCGCGGCGCTGTCCCTCAAGCTGGCCTCCCGGGAGATCTTTTATCAGGAGACCGGCGAGTGGCCGGTGCTGCTGCTGGACGATGTGCTCAGCGAGCTGGACGCCCGGCGGCAGGAGTTCGTGCTCCGGCGCATCAACGGCGGGCAGGTGTTCATCACCTGCTGTGAGGACGCCCGGCTGGAGGGTCTGGAGGAGGGGAAGGTCTTCCACATTCACGGCGGGGCGCTGAAGCCATAGGGGAAGGTGTCCGTACCCCCTGCCCATATAGGGCGGGATAACGGCGGCCCGTGCAATCCTTCATTCCACACATGGACGCATCCAAGGAGAAGCATATGCCCATTATTATCGGTATCTTTTGTGCGCTGCCCTTTCTGGCGGGGCTGATTGCAGAATATCTGGTGTGCCGGCTGACCCGGCGGCGTTGGTGGAAGCTGCTTCCCCCGGCGGCGGTCGTCGCGCTGACGGCTGCGGTGGCTGTGGGGCGGGCCGGAGTTTGGGAGTCCGACCAGTCTCCGCTGACCCAACTGCTCTTTGTGCCGGGATTGCCGGCGCTGTTTGCCCTGCTGGGCCTGCTGGCGGGCTGGCGGCTGTGGAAACGGCTGTGGGGCCCGCGGGTGGTGAAGGATAAGGGGGCTCGCTGAATGTATCTGCATCTGGGCCAGGGCGTTGTGGTACCCTACCGGGACGTGCTCGCCCTCTTTGATCTGGACAACACCAGCGCCTCCCACCTGACCCGCAGGTTCCTGGAGCGGGCCGAGCAGGCCGGGCAGGTAGTCAATGTGGCCGAGGATCTGCCCAAGTCGTTTGTCCTCTGCCGCCCGGCGGGCGGGGAGGCCACCGTCTATCTCTCCCAGTTGTCCACCGCCACGCTGCTCCGGCGGGCGGAGAACAACAGCTTCGAATAAACAATCCAAACGGGCCGCCGGAGGCGGCTCCTGCGGCGGGGCCGCAGGGGCGGCCCCTGGCCGCCCGGATATCCCAATGGAGGTTTTCAAATGTCTGAAGAATTCGAGAACAGCACTACCCAGGTGGAGCACGAGTACGGCGGCTCTGAGATCCAGGTGCTGGAGGGCCTGGAGGCCGTCCGCAAGCGCCCCGGCATGTATATCGGCTCCACGTCGGAGAGCGGCCTGCACCACCTGGTGTACGAGATCGTGGACAACTCCATCGACGAGGCCCTGGCCGGCTACTGCGACGAGATTACCGTCAAGATCGGAGAGGGGGACATCATCACCGTCATCGACAACGGCCGCGGCATTCCCGTGGATATCCAGCCCCAGACCGGCCTGCCCGCCCTGGAGGTGGTGTTCACGATCCTCCACGCCGGCGGCAAATTCGGCGGCGGCGGCTATAAGGTGTCCGGCGGCCTCCACGGCGTTGGCGCCAGCGTGGTCAACGCCCTGTCCGAGTGGCTGGAGGTGCGGGTTCACAAGGAGGGCAAGGTCTACGAGATGAAGTTCTCCCGGGGCAAGGTGACCCAGCCCATGCAGGTGGTGGGTGACACAGACCGCCACGGCACCGAGGTGGTGTTCAAGCCCGACCCCGAGATGTTTGAGATCACCGAGTACAGCTACGACACCCTCCACACCCGCATGCGGGAGGAGGCCTTTCTCAACGCCGGACTGAAAATTCATACCATTGATGAGCGCCCCGGCCGGGAGCAGGAGGACACCATGCACTACGCCGGCGGCATCCGGGAGTTTGTGTCCTTCCTCAACCAGTCCAAGGACCCGGTCCACCCCGATGTGGTCTACATGGCGGGACAGAAGGACGACGCCATGGCGGAGGTGGCCTTCCAGTACAACGACGGGTACAGCGAGAACATCGTCTCCTTCGCCAACAACGTCCACACCCCGGAGGGCGGCATGCACGAGGAGGGCTTCAAGAGGGCCCTGACCACGGTGCTCAATAATTACGGCAAGAAGATGAAGATTCTCAAGGACGATGACAAGGTATCCGGCGAAGACTGCCGGGAGGGCATCGCCTGCGTCATTTCCGTCAAGCTGACCGAGGCCCAGTTCGAGGGCCAGACCAAGGCCAAGCTGGGCAACAGCGAGATCCGCACCCTGGTCAACAACATTGTCACCGACAAGCTCTCCGAGTATCTGGAGGAGAACCCGGCGGTGGGCCGCGCCATTCTGGACAAGGCCCTCATGGCCAACCGGGCCCGGGAGGCCGCCCGCAAGGCCCGCGAGTCCATCCGCCGCAAGACCGCCCTGGGCGGAGCCGCTATGCCGGACAAGCTGCGGGACTGCAACGAGGTCAACCCGGAGCTCACCGAGCTCTACATCGTCGAGGGCGACTCCGCCGGCGGCTCGGCCACCCAGGGCCGGGACTCCCGCTTCCAGGCCATCCTCCCCCTGTGGGGCAAGATGCTCAACGTGGAGAAGGCCCGGGCCGACAAGGTCTACGGCAACGACAAGCTCACCCCCGTCATCACCGCCCTGGGCGCGGGCATTGGGGACGACTTCGATCTGGAGAAGCTGCGCTACCACAAGGTCATCATCATGGCCGATGCCGACGTGGACGGCTCACACATCCGCACGCTCCTGCTCACCTTCTTTTTCCGCTTCATGCGGCCCCTCATTGAGCACGGCTACGTCTACGCCGCCGTGCCCCCCCTGTTCAAGCTCAGCCGCGGCAAGACCACCCGCCTGGCCTTCTCCGAGGAGGAGCGGGACGCCATCTCCGCCGAGCTGCGGGGGGACAATCCCAACGCCAAGGTGGACATCTCCCGGTTCAAGGGCCTGGGTGAGATGAACCCCCATGAGCTGTGGGAAACCACCATGGACCCGGAGCGGCGCACCCTCAAGCGCATCGAGCTGGACGACGCTGTCCGGGCCGACCAGACCTTCACCGTCCTCATGGGGGAGAAGGTGGAGCCCCGCAAGGAGTTCATCGAGCGCAACGCCAAGTACGCCGTCAACCTGGACTATTAAGGGATTGGGGAACGGACAACGTGGCCGGAACGCGTATCGTAGGGGCCGATGCCCACATCGGCCTGACGTTCCGGTGCCGCCCAGGCAACAAAAACGGGCGGAGGAAGGCATCCGCCCCTACAAAGGAAAAAATCGCCGGGAACAGCGAAACGCCCACCCGCAATTTGTAGGGGCGGCCCTTGCGGCCGCCCGCCGTGAACCACCCTATCACGAAGAATGTGAGGCAGATACATGAGTAAAAAGCCACAGTATGATCCGGAGGAAATCCGGTTTCCAGACCAGAAGATAGAGACCTCCTATCTGGTGCACGAGATGGAGCAGAGCTACATCGAGTACGCTATGAGCGTCATCGTGGGCCGGGCGCTGCCCGACGTGCGGGACGGCCTGAAGCCGGTCCACCGGCGCATTCTCTACGCCATGTATGAGGACAACCTGACCGCGGACAAGCCCTTCAAGAAGTCGGCCACCTGCGTGGGCGACGTGCTGGGCCGCTACCACCCCCATGGCGACGCTTCGGTGTACGACGCCCTGGTGCGCCTGGCTCAGGATTTCTCCATGCGCTACCCCCTGGTGGACGGCCACGGAAACTTCGGCTCCATCGACGGCGATCCCCCGGCCGCCTACCGTTACACTGAGGCCCGCATGGCCAAGATCTCCGACGAGATGCTGCGGGAGATCGAGAAGGACACGGTGGACTGGGACCCGAACTTCGACGAGAGCCGGAAGGAACCCCGGGTACTGCCCTCCCGGTTCCCCAATCTGCTGGTCAACGGCTCCTCCGGCATCGCCGTGGGCATGGCCACCAATATTCCGCCCCACAACCTGCGGGAAGTAATCAATGCCACGATCTGCGTGCTGGACAACCCGGAGGCGGAGCTGTCCGACCTGATGGAGCACGTGAAGGGCCCCGACTTCCCCACCAGGGGGATCATCATGGGCCGCTCCGGCATCCGGGCGGCCTACGCCACCGGCCGGGGCCGGGTGTGCGTCCGGGCCCGCACCGAGTTTGAGGAGTTCGGCAACAACCGCACCCGCATCATCGTCACCGAGATCCCCTACCAGGTCAACAAGCGCATGCTCATCAAGAACATGGCCGACCAGGTGGAGGACAAGCGGCTGGAGGGCATCTCCGACATCCGGGATGAGTCCGACCGCAACGGCATGCGGGTGGTCATCGAGCTCAAGCGGGACGCCAATCCCCAGGTGGTGCTCAACCGCCTGTTTGCACAGACCCAGCTCCAGACCACCTTCGCCATCAATATGCTGGCCCTGGTGCAGTCCGGCGGCCAGCCCCAGCCCAAGATCCTCTCCCTGCGCCACATCCTGGACGAGTACATCGCCTTCCAGGAGGAGGTCATCGTCCGCCGCACCCGCTACGATCTGCGCAAGGCCCAGGAGCGGGCCCATCTGCTGGAGGGCCTGCTGATTGCCGAGGACAACATCGACGCGGTGATCCAGACCATCCGGGAGAGCTACGACGACGCCAAGGAGAACCTGATGAACCGCTTCGGCCTCAGCGACGTGCAGGCCCAGGCCATCCTGGACATGCAGCTCAAGCGGCTCCAGGGGCTGGAGAAGGAGAAGCTGCAGAACGAATACAAGGAGCTGGAGGCGCGCATCGCCTACTTCAATGAGCTGCTCTCCAGTGAGGAGAAGATCCGCGGCGTGCTCAAGGACGAGCTCACCGCCATCCGGGACAGGTACGGTGACGACCGGGTGACCGAGATCCAGGACGTGGAGGACGAGATCGACATCGAGGATCTCATCGAGGAGGAGGAGTGCGTCTTCACCCTCACCGCCGGCGGCTACATCAAGCGCACCGCCGCCTCCACCTACAAGGCCCAGCGCCGGGGCGGCAAGGGCATTACCGCCATGTCCACCAAGGAGGAGGACTATGTGGACACCGTGTTCACCGCCTCCACCCACGATTTCATTCTCTTTTTCACCAACAAGGGCAGGGTCCACCGCAAGAAGGGCTATCAGATCCCCGAGGCGGGCCGCACCGCCCGGGGCACCAACCTGGTCAATGTGCTGCCCATCGAGCAGGATGAAAAGGTCACCGCCATGATCCACCTGCGGGAATTCCCCGAGGACCGCTATCTGGTGATGGTCACCCGCAGCGGCACCGTCAAGCGCATCCAGCTCTCCTCCATCTACACCGCCCGCAAGGCGGGCATCCGCTGCATCACCCTGGACGAGGGGGATGAGCTCATCTGCGTGCGGGAGACCGACGGCGACCAGGCCATCCTGATCGTCACCCACGACGGCATGGCCATCTGCTTCAAGGAGACCGACGTGCGCTGCATGGGCCGTGACGCCGCCGGTGTCCGGGGCATCAACCTGCGCCCCGGCGACTACGTGGTGGGGGCCGCCCGGGCCAAGCGGGACCACCAGGTGCTGATGATCACCGAAAACGGCTACGGCAAGCGCACCGACATGGACGAGTATATCCGCGCCGACGGGCCTCAGAAGCGGGGCGGATTTGGACTGAAGGGCTATAATATCACCGAGAAAACCGGTCCAGTGGTGGGGGTCAAGGTGGTCAGCGACGGGGACGACGTGCTGGTGATCAACGACGCCGGCGTGATCATCCGCATGGCGGCCGCCGGCATCTCCACCTACGGCCGCACCGCGCAGGGCGTCAAGATTATGAATTTGGAGGAGGGGGTCAAGGTGATCTCCTTCGCCCGTACCGACCACGAGGAGGAAGAGGAGGCCGCTGAAGGGGAGACTCCCGCCGGCGGCCCGGAACAGGCGTAAGCACGGGCCGCAGGGGGAAAAGCGCCGGCAGTTCCCGGATGACCCCTGAACGGCAGGGAGGAGCAGAGCATGAGATATGTGCAGATGGCCCGCGCCCCCGGCAGGGTGAGGATCATCTTGAGCCGTGTTCTGGGCGGAGGGCTGGCCGCCGCCGCGGTACGCCTGATCGTGTTCTTCCTGGGGCAGAGGGATTTCTTCTACCTGGGTATCGTGGGTGTGGTCTGGCTTCTGGTTTTGGCCGCCGCGGCCGTGGTGGGGGTGTACAGCGTCTTTCACGAAAAGGGCCTTTACTTCCGCTGTCAGTGGCCGGAGGAGCATCCCAAGGTGGATCAATAGGGCCTTCCCCTGGGGGAAGGTGCCCCAGTGCGCACACTGGGGCGGATGAGGGGAATAGTACGAATATGGAACAGAAGGAAAAGCCCCTTACCCGTGCCCAGGAACTGCGCAAAAACGCCACAAAAGAGGAAAATCATTTGTGGTATGATTTTTTGCGGACTTATCCGGTCCAATTTCTCCGGCAAAAACCATTTGGCCCCTATATTGTAGATTTTTATTGCCATAAAGCGAAATTAGCCATTGAATTGGACGGCTCCCAGCATTATGAGGGGAATGGTCCGGAGCAGGATAAGATTCGGACAGCCTATTTGCAAGAGGTTGAAAAAATAAGAGTCCTGCGCTTTACCAACCTGGAAATCAAACAAAATTTTGAAGGTGTGTGCGCTGCCATTGACCGGCAGGTCAGGGCGGCGCTCCCCTCATCCGGCCCTGCGGGACACCTTCCCCCAGGGGAAGGCCATAGGAGATTTATGAAAACAGTCACGATCTATACCGACGGGGCGTGTTCGGGCAATCCGGGCCCCGGGGGGTGGGGGGCCATCCTGCAATACGGGGAGTTCCGCAAGGAGCTCTCCGGCGGGGAGCCCCACACCACCAACAACCGGATGGAGCTTACTGGCGTCATCACTGCCTTGGAGGCGCTGAAGGAGCCCTGTGAGGTGGAGCTCTACTCCGATTCCAAGTACGTCATTGACGCCCTGCAGAAGGGCTGGGCCAAGGGCTGGAGGGCCCGTGGGTGGATCAAGTCGGACAAGAAGCCGGCCCTCAACCCTGACCTGTGGGAGCGGCTTCTCGCGCTGTGCGAGCGCCACACCGTCCGTCTCCACTGGGTCAAGGGCCACGCGGATAATCCCCATAATAACCGCTGTGACGAGCTGGCGGTTGCGGAGAGCAGAAAATATAAATAAGCCCTTGGGGCCCCGCTCTAGCGGGGCGGCGCTTGCGCCGTACATAACACTTCATGTGCACAGGGCGCGCCACGAAACGGTGCAAAGGCTCAGGCGCATGAAGTGTTTGTGCATGTGGGCCGTACCGGCCTACGCGCTGTCATCCCATGGCCGTGCCGCTGTAAGCGGGCGTATGGCCAATTCTGCGATGCTTTTGCATAGCAAATAAAGCGGGGCTTCCGCCAGTTGGGGATCAATCCCGCCGGACAGCGTATTGCGTTATTGCCACCGCAGGGACGGCCCTTGTGGCCGCCCGCCGTTTTTCAGAGGAGGACATGATGAAAATTGCCATTGTATACGCCAGCGAGACGGGCAACACCGCCCAGATTGCCCAGGCCATCCGCGAGGGATGTCAGGGCCATGAGATTGTGGCCTTCGGCCCGCTGCCCCGGGACGTGGGGGAGGCGGAGCTGATCTTTGTGGGCTCCTGGACGGACAAGGGCACCTGTGCCCCGGCGGTAAAGGAGTTTTTGCAGGGACTCCACGGGAAGCGGGTGGCCCTGTTCGGCACGGCGGGTTTTGGCCTGTCTGAGATGTATTTTGCCTCTCTCTCCGACCGGTTCCGGGCGGAGGTGCCGGAGGAAAATCAGGTGTTGGGTACCTGGTTCTGTCCGGGGCGGATGCCCCCTGCCGTCCGGGCTCGGTATGAGGCTCAGCTCAAGGAGAAGCCCGGCGACGCCCGGCTGGAGAACATGCTCCGGGCCTATGACCAGGCCCTGTCCCACCCCGACGGGACGGACCTGGCGGATGCGCGGGCCTTTGCAGCCGCTATGCTGGCCAAATAAAAAAGAGCTCCGCCATAAGGGCATGGCTTTATAAAGAAGTTAAGGGCAAGACAAACCATTACGGTCTGTCTTGCCCTTTTTATAGTATGTAACCCACTATGACACTTTCGGGGAAAGTACTCGTGGGAAAGAACAGTAAACTGGAAGCTGTCAATGGATCACCTGGTAACGCAATCTGAGATACGAGTTTTCCAAGACCATACATTCCTGCAATTTCAGCACGCCTAATTGGGATAATTCACTTTCTGACAGCAAAGACCTCCCGTCGATCAGTGTGGATGTATCCTTGCCGCCGACTAAAATAGGGGCGATCACAATATCAATATAATCAAACAGTTTTTCCCGAAGAAACAGCCCGTTCAATGTACCGCCGCTTTGTATGGTGATCCTTTGACAGCCATATTCTGACTTGAGTTGTGCAAGCGCGTCAGGTAAAGACAACTTGCTCTGACAGATGATATGAAGGTTGTCCTCATCCATCTGAAACGCTGGATGGTCTGCGTTGGAGGTGACCAGCACAAATTCTTTTGAGCGGGCGCAAAAATAGCGAATACCTTGTTTGGTCAAATGATGGTTGTCGATCATTACAAAGGAAACAGGCAACTTGTTCGGCATTTCCTTGGAGTTGACGCCTAGCTTTTCCTGTACTCTCCCAGAATTGAGCGACCACAGATCGGTTGTCTGCTCTATCTCATAATACTGGTGCAGTCCTTCTTGAACGCCCGCAATTTTGGGGAGATCTCTGTCTAAATCTAAATTATCTGTTGCCCCTGTGCTGATTTTTCCGTCAACAGACATAAGCATAAATAGCGTTGTGACCGGTCTATCCATTGTATCTCTCCTAACTCCGCGTTGTCGGTGAAATTAATATAAGGCAACACCCGCCGAAAAGCAACTTCTTTTGGCGGGTGTTAACTTCCTTACGGTATGGGCCCCAAGGCGGAGCTCCTTTTTTGCATTTAAAGGGTGCGGATGGGACGGCAGGGGTTGCCGACGGCCACAACCCCCTCGGGAATGTCATGGACCACCACGCTGCCCCCGCCGATGACGGCGCGGCTGCCGATGGTGACGCCGGGCAGAACGGTGACGCCCCCGCCGATCCAAACGCTGTCCCCCACGGTGATGGGCTTGGCGTACTCCAGCTCCTCGTCCCGGAGGGTGTGGTCCAGGGGGTGGGCGGCGGTGTAGAAGCCGCAGTTGGGGGCCACCATGACGTTGTCGCCGAAGGTGATGGGGGCGCAGTCCAGCATCACGCAGTTGTAGTTGCAGAAGAAGTTCTCGCCGATGGTGATGTGCCGGCCGTAGTCGCACCAGAAGGTGGATTTGATGGTGAAGTGTTCGCCGGTCCGGCCCAGAAGCTGCCGCAGCAGGGCGCGGGCCTCCTCCTTCTGATTGGGGTTGAGCTGGTTGAGGGCGTGGCAGAGCTCCATGGCCGTCCGGTGCATGGCCTGGAGCTCGCCGTCCTGGGCGTTGTAGAGCTGGCCGCCCAGCATTTTCTGATATTCCGTCATAGCAAATCACCTCAAACAAACGGGCGGGCGCATACAGCGCCCGCCCGTCTCATGCCGGTCAGGATTCCGGTTTCGGGCCCTGGGGCCTGTCGCCCTTGGGCTTGCCCCGGTAGCGGCGGCGGTGGGGGCGCTTTTTCTCACCGGTGGGAAGGGCCGCTGTCCCATCGGAGGCCGGGGATGGTGCGGCGGGCGCCTTGGGCTGCTTTTCCGGCCGAGGCGGACGCTGCTGCTCCCCCTTTTGCTTCTGCCTGGGGGGCTGAGCCTGCCTGCCCTCCTCGGCGGGCTTTTTGGCGGCGGACTCGGCGGACGGCCTG
>ENA-ORUF01002028-ORUF01002028.1-human-gut-metagenome-genome-assembly--contig:-NODE-2028-length-19084-cov-3.501708_pt1 | contig 19084 bp, 19 predicted proteins | sample MGYA00242077_ERZ509203 | MGnify/ENA primary metagenome ERZ509203 (study PRJEB26280, sample SAMEA2338834) | human gut metagenome | biome: human gut; feature: human-associated habitat; material: faeces... | reverse complement strand
GGGTGCTGGACATCCACATGGGGAACTATGCCTCGGGAGGACGCTGAATGAACGGTGTTGTGCTCCTGGTGGGCGGACTGCTACTTGTGGCGGTAATCAAGCTGATTATGGATCGAAATTGGATTGGACTGCTTCTCTGTGTTGCTGCCCTATTCCTGGTCTTTGGGACTGGACACCATACAAAATAGGCTGTTTTCATGCGTGTGGGAAGGGTAAGTGGAGTGCAGGTCTGTACAAGTTGCTTGTGAAATAATTGTATTATTTGGTATTATCAAGTGGTGAATACTCAAAAATGGCTCAGAGAGAACGCGTTTTCGTCACTAACTTTACTGGGCAAACATGAGAAATCATATCGAGTAATTTCAGAGAAATACGGAACTGATAAGGAGTTGTAAGAATATGATAAAGATACTGTTTGTGTGCCACGGCAATATTTGCAGAAGTCCCATGGCAGAATTTGTGATGAAGGAACTGGTGCGTCAGGCTGGGTTGGAGGAGAAAATCCAGATTGCATCTGCTGCTACCAGCACAGAAGAAATCGGGAACCCGGTCTATCCGCCGGCTCAGCGTAAACTTGCAGAGCACCAAATCAGCTGTGCGGGCAAGACAGCGCGACAGCTCCGGCGGGAGGACTACTTGGAGTATGATTTCTTAGTTGGAATGGATCGTGCTAATTTGGAGAATATGAAACGGATGTTGGGTGGGGATCCAGAGGAGAAGCTATCCATGCTGTTAGATTATGCCGGGCGCAGGGGAGAGGAGGTTGCTGATCCCTGGTATACCAGAGATTTTGATGCGACCTATCGGGATGTTCTGGCAGGCTGTAGAGGGCTTTTGGATCAGATCAAAAAAATCTGTCTATAAAAAGATAAAGAGTCCGAGCTGCAGGCGGTGTGCCTGCGGCCCGGACTCTTTGGGATTGATTCAGGAATAAAAACAGGAGAACTGCGCAAAATCTGGCTTTGTATGAAAATTTGCAAATCTTGACACAGCTTGGCTTAACGCTTGGAACCTTCGGGCAGGACCAAAGCGTTGCTGCTGAGGTACTCCCGGGCGTATCGGCCGGGAGAAGTGCCAGTGAGATGACCGAAGGTACGGATGAAGTGAGAGTTGTCGGAAAATCCGGACATTTCACCAGCTTGCTGGACGCTGATTCCCTCTTTGAGCAGTTGTCGCGCCCGGAGTACCCGACTGTATATGATGTATTCCATCACAGAAAAACCGGTTGCTGACTTAAATACGCGGCAAAGATAGTGCTTGCTGATAAAAAATTTCCCGGCGATCTGATCCAGAGTGAGGGGATCGGCCAAATTATCACGGATATAGTCCAAAATAGGAGCGACGCGGAGAAAATCCTTGTTGCGGATGGCCTCTCCAGCGGTAGCGGCATTGAGGAGGGGGGCTACCTGGATCAAAAGATCCAAAAGAGCCACTGTTTGGTGGATATCGCTTCCGAAACTACCGTCATTTTTGTTGCGCTCCAGGGCTTGAAAGCGTTCGATGATGCTGATCATTTGTTCATTGGTCATTCCAGCCCGGAGGAACGAGGCATTGCCGATCTGAGTGAAGTCGGTCTGGGGGGTGGAAAGAGCAGTGAGTGCTTTTAGGCCGATGTGAAGCACATAACGGGCATGAAAACCGGTGGCGATGGTGCGGTGCAGGGTATTTTCTCCAATCAGATAGAGGGTTCCCCGGCGCAGGGGATAGACTTGATCATTCACAAAAATATTGCCTGGACTGGTTAGGGGGAGCAGCAGTTCACAATAGTCGTGGAAGTGCAGGCGGCTCATGCTCCAAGTATCATTATGGTTGAGCTGAAGGTGGAAATCCACATTGGTCATTCTGGGGCCTCCTATGGATGTACTGTACAAAATGAGCAAAAAATCCTGAAAATACTTGCTCCTTTTTGTTTTCTGTGATATTATAGCACAGGAAGCGAAGATATGCAAACTTTTTGCCAAATTCCCCAAAGACCTTTTGCATATCTTGTGCTACACTGGCCCTTGATGAACCGCGCATACCTCTTTCAGAGCCGCGGCCTCAAGCGCCGCGGGGAGTACATCAAAACAATTAGTGTAATGGGGGTTTTATTTATGAACAAAGTATACACCTTGCACGACGCGGTCGCGAAATTCGTCGAGAGCGGAGACTGCATCTGCTTCGGCGGCTTTACGACGAACCGGAAGCCCTACGCCGCTGTGGGTGAGATTCTGCGCCAGGGTCAGACGGACTTCACCGTCTGGGCCGGTCCTGCCGGCGGTGACTGGGATATGATGATCGGTGAAGGCCGCGTCAAGGCGTACATCAACTGCTACACCGCCAACTCCGGCTACACCAACGTCTCCCGCCGCTTCCGTGCCGCCATCGAGAAGGGTGAACTGACTTACGAGGACTACTCTCAGGACGTCCTGATGCTTCAGCTCCATGCTGCCTCCCTGGGCCTGCCCTTCCTGCCTGTTCGTCTGATGCAGGGTTCCGGTCTGATGAAGTACTGGGGCATCAGCGAGGAGCAGCGCAAGACCCTGGAGAAGGTGGATGACCTGAAGTGCGTCGAGATCGACAACCCCTTCAAGCCCGGCGAGAAGGTGGTCGCGGTCCCCGTGCCTAAGCTGGATACCGCTATCATCCATGTGCAGAAGGCCAGCCCTGACGGCACCTGCATCATCGAGGGCGACGAGTTCCACGATGTTGATGTGGCCGTGGCTGCCCGCAAGGTCATCGTGACCTGTGAGGAGCTGGTGAGCGACGAGTATATCCGCCGCGATCCCACCCTGACCCGTATCTTTGGTGAGTGTGTCAGCGCTGTTGTCCACTGCCCCTACGGTGCCTGGCCCTCTCAGTGCTATAACTACTATGATAACGACTCCCACGCCCTGAAGGAGTATGACAAGGCCTCCAAGTATCAGGATGCCGAGGACGCCAAGGCTCAGCTGGCCAAGGCTGCTGCTAAGGCTGAGAAGGCTGCTGCTGCCAAGCCTGAGGACGCTAAGCTGGCTGAGGCTGCTGCCAAGGCTAAGAAGGCTGCTGAGGACGCTGCCGCCGGCGTGGCCATCCCCGAGACCTTCAAGGATTACCTGGAGAAGTGGGTTTACAGCGTGAAGGACAATGAGGAGCTGCTGGACAAGGTAGGCGGTTCCCGTCTGATGCGCCTGAAGAACGAGCCCCACCTGGGTTATTCCACCAGACACTAAATTGAAGTTGGGAGGTTATGACAATGTCTGATTATACAAAGTATACCAAGCAGGAAATGCAGGCTTACGCCATTGCTAAGAACATCAAAGAGAACCAGATCGTCATCGTGGGCACCGGCCTTCCCCTGATCGGCGCCTCCCTGGCCAAGCGGGCGGTCTGCCCCTCCTGCCACCCCATCGTGGAGAGCGGCCTGATGGACTGCTCCCCCGTGGAGGTTCCCCGTTCCGTGGGTGACAACCGCTTTATGGCCCACTGTGCTGTGCAGTGGCCCAACATCCGCTTCATCGGTTTCGAGGCAAATGAGTGGCTGCACGACGAGGACCGCCTGGTCGCCTTCATCGGCGGCGCCCAGATCGATCCCTACGGCAACGTGAACTCCACCTGCATCTACGGCAAGGGCGATTATGTCAAGCCCCAGACCCGCTTCACCGGTTCCGGCGGCGCCAACGGTATCGCCACTTACTGCAACACCATCATCATGATGCAGCACCAGAAGCGCCGCTTTATGGAGAAGATTGACTACATCACCTCCTGCGGCTGGATGGACGGCCCTGGTGGCCGTGAGAAGGTTGGCCTGCCTGGCAACCGCGGTCCTCAGATGGTGGTTACCGATCTGGGCATCATGAAGTTCGACGAGGAGACCAAGCGGATGTATCTGGCCTATTACTATCCGTTCTCCTCCCCTGAGATGGTTCAGGAGAACACCGGCTTCGAGGTGGATGTGTCCCGCGCCGAGCTGATGGAGGGCCCCGGCCCCGAGATCATCAAGCTGATCCGCGAGGAAATCGATCCTGGTCAGGCCTTTATCAAGGTTCCCAAGGACTGATTCAAGATTTATGATCCCCAGGTGCGGCGGCTCCAGCCGCCGCACCTGCTGAAATCAAACGTATATAGGAGGAGTTAACATGGGTAATTATTCCATGCCCCGCTATTTCCAGAATATGCCCACTGTCGGCAAGCCCGTCCGTGCTAATGCGGAGAACGTGGCTGAGCTGCGGGCCATCGAGGATGACATCCACGCCCACGTTGTGGAGGGCCTGAGCAATGGTAAGGCCGACGAGGCTATGAATGCCAAGGGTCAGCTCACTGCTATGCAGCGCATTGCCCTGCTGGTGGATCCCGGCACCTGGTGCCCCCTGAACAGCCTGTATAACCCCGAGCATAACAAGACCGGTACCACCTCCATTGTCAAGGGCCTGGGTCGCGTCAACGGCAAGTGGTGCTGCATCATTGCTTCCGATAACAAGAAGCACGCCGGCACCTGGGTGCCCGGCCAGGCGGATAACCTGCTCCGCGGCTCTGACACCGCCAAGCGTCTGCGTATTCCCCTGATCTACCTGCTGGAGTGCGCCGGCGTGGAGCTGGACAAGCAGGAGAAGGTGTACCCCAACCGCCGGGGCGGCGGCACCCCCTTCTACCGCAACTCTGAGCTGAACCAGATGGGCATCCCCGTCATCGTGGGTATCCACGGGACCAACCCCGCTGGCGGCGGCTACCACTCCATCTCTCCCACTGTGCTGATCGCCCATGAGAAGGCCAACATGGCCGTAGGCGGCGCCGGCATCGTGGGCGGCATGAACCCCAAGCCCCATGTGGACATGGAGGCTGCTCTGGCTCAGATCGAGGCCACCAAGGGCCTGCGTGCCGATCCTCCCGGATCCGTCTCCATCCACTACGGTGTCACCGGCTTCTTCCGCGAGGTGTATACCGAGCAGGAGGGTGTCATTGCTGGCATCAAGAAGTATGTAGATATGCTGCCCACCTACGATCTGGAGTTCTTCCGCGTGGATGAGCCCCAGTCTCCCGCTGCCTCTGATGTGGAGCTGTATGACCTGGTGCTGAACAACAAGAACCGTCCCTATGATATGTACTCTGTCATTGCCCGCCTGTTTGACGGCAGCCAGTTCATGGAGTACAAGAAGGGCTATGGTCCTGAGATGATCACCGGTATCGCCAAGGTAGACGGCCTTTTGGTTGGTGTTGTGGCCAACCAGCAGGGCGTGTTCCCCAACTACCCCGAGTACAAGATGGAGAAGTACGGCCAGTCTATGGGCGCCGGCGGCAAGCTGTACCGTCAGGGCCTGATCAAGATGAATGAGTTTGTTACCCTGTGTGCCCGTGACCGCCTGCCCATGATCTGGATCCAGGATACCACTGGTATCGATGTGGGTGATGACGCTGAGGTCGCTGAGCTGCTGGGTCTGGGCCAGTCCCTGATTTACTCCATCCAGAACAGCAAGCTGCCCATGATGGAGATTACTCTGCGCCGCGGCACCGCCGCTGCTCACTACGTTCTGGGTGGTCCCCAGGGCAATGACAATAATGCTTTCTCTCTGGGTACTGCTGCCACTGAGATCAACGTGATGAACGGCAAAACTGCCGCCAATGCCATGTACACCGGCCGTCTGGCCAAGGATCAGAAGGCGGGCAAGGATCTGCAGCCCACCATCGATAAGATGAATGCCCTGATCGATGACTATGATGTCAAGTCCAAGCCCCTGTACTGTGCACAGGCCGGCCTGGTGGACGAGATCGTGGATATGCCCATGATGCGCAACTACATTGTGGCATTTACCGATTCCTGCTACCAGAACCCCGAGAGCATCTGCCCCTTCCATCAGATGCTGCTGCCCCGCACTATCAAGGACTACGACAGCCTGAAGAAGTAAGGGCCTTAATGCGGGCGCGGGAGCGATGCTCCCGCGCCCGGAGAACAGCGTTTTTGGGGCGGAGGGTTCCCCGAACAAAATTTCAAAGCATGGAGAATCATCAGATATGAGTATTTATACCTTAGGAATCGATATCGGGTCCACCGCCTCCAAGTGTGTGATGCTGAAAGATGGCAAGGAGATCGTGGCCAAGTCCTTGATTTCCGTGGGCGCTGGCACCAGCGGCCCCCAGCGTGCCATCGCTGAAGTGCTGGAGAAGGCTGGAAAAACTGAGGCGGATATGGCCTATACCCTGGCCACCGGCTATGGCCGGAACTCTCTGGAGGAAATCGCTGACCATCAGATGAGTGAGTTGAGCTGCCACGCCCGGGGCGCCACCTTCTTGTTCCCAGAGGTCCACACGGTGATCGACATCGGCGGCCAGGACGTGAAAGTGCTCCAGATCGACAATGGTGTAATGACCAACTTCGTAATGAACGATAAGTGCGCCGCTGGCACTGGCCGGTTCCTGGATGTTATGGCCCGGGTTCTGGAGGTGAAAGTGGAGGATCTGGGGACCTTGGGCTCTCAGTCCACCAAGTATGTGGGCATCAGCTCCACCTGCACCGTGTTCGCCGAGAGCGAGGTTATCAGCCAGCTGTCGATGGAGACAAACAAGTGCGATATCATCAACGGCATCCACCACTCTGTGGCCAACCGGGTGGCCGGTTTGGCTCACCGGGTGGGAGTACGGGACCAAGTGGTTATGACCGGCGGCGTTGCACAGAATATCGGCATCGTCAATGCGCTTCAGGAGCAGCTGGGCCATACCATCCACACCTCGCCCCTCACCCAGTATAACGGCGCTCTGGGCGCCGCCCTGTTTGCCTACCAGAAGTATCTGAAGGAGCAAAAGGGATAATAGATTCTATTTCATAGTGATCCACAACGCAGCCCTTCATCTGCGGGGGCTGTGTGGAAACCAATCCAATCAACCTCACAACAAAATTCGGTTAGGAGGAATTTACAATGGCTAAAGAAGTAAGTCCTGGCGTAAAGGCTCTGCGCAAGGTCGTGGACGATGTTCATGCCGATGCCCGTCGGGCCCATGCTGAGGGCAAGCTGGTGGGCTGGTCCAGCTCCAAGTTCCCTTGTGAGCTGGCTGCTGCCTTTGATCTGGACGTGATGTACCCTGAGAACCAGGCCGCCGGCATCGCCGCCAACCGCGACGGTGAGATCATGTGCCAGGCCGCTGAGGATCTGGGCTTTGATAACGATATCTGCGGCTATGCCCGCATCAGCCTGGCCTATGCTGCCGGCAAGCGTGCTTCCCGCAAGTTTGACCCCGAGACCCTGGAGTATATCATCAACCCCAACAGCGGAAAGCCCCTGAAGGACGAGAACGGCAACGTAGTGATCGACCCCGAGACCGGAAAGCCCAAGAAGGACCCCAAGACCCAGGTGCCTTACACCGTGCTGGACGATATCTTCGAGATCGAGGCTCTGCCCGAGACCACCGAGAAGGAGATCGCCTATAAGAACTTCCGTCGGGAGGCCATCAAGCCCTACCGTCAGATGCGGATCCCCCAGCCCGATTTCGTGCTGTGCTGCAACAACATCTGTAACTGCATGACCAAGTGGTATGAGAACATTGCACGTATGTGCAACATCCCCCTGATCATGATCGACATCCCCTACAACAACACCGTGGAGGTCCATGACACCAATGTGGCCTATGTCCGTGCCCAGTTTGACCAGGCCATCAAGGAGCTGGAGAAGCTGACCGGCAAGAAGTTCGATCAGGAGAAGTTCGACCAGGCCTGTGCCAACGCCAACCGTACCGCCAGCGCTTGGCTGCGCGTCTGTGACTACCTGCAGTACAAGCCCGCTCCCTACTCCGGCTTCGACCTGTTCAACCACATGGCTGATATCGTGACCGCCCGTGCTAAGCCTCAGGCTGCCGAGGCCTTCGAGCTGCTGGAGAAGGACCTGGAGAAGGCCATCAAGGAAGGCACCTCTACCACTCCCTTCCCCGAGAAGTACCGTGTTATGTTCGAGGGCATTCCCTGCTGGCCCAAGCTGCCCAACCTGTTTAAGCCTCTGAAGGCCAACGGTGTCAACGTCACCGCCGTGGTGTACGCTCCCGCCTTCGGCTTTGTGTATAACGGACTGGATGAGATGGCCCGCGCTTACTATAAGGCTCCCAACTCTGTTTGTATCGAGCAGGGTGTGGATTGGCGTGAAGGCATTTGCCGGGATAACAAGGTGGACGGTGTTCTGGTCCACTATAACCGCTCCTGTAAGCCCTGGTCCGGCTACATGGCCGAGATGCAGCGCCGCTTCACCAAGGACCTGGGTGTGCCCTGCGCCGGATTTGACGGCGACCAGGCCGATCCCCGGAACTTCAACGAGGCCCAGTATGAGACCCGTGTTCAGGGTCTGGTCGAGGCCATGGAGGCCAATCAAGCTGCGAAGGAGGGCGCTGAGAAATGAGCACCGAAGTTTTTCTGAACGAGTTTGCGGAGATTTCCGAGCATCCTTACCGGATCCTCTCCCAGTACAAGAAGGAAGGTAAGAAGGTCATCGGCGTGCTGCCCTACTACGCTCCTGTGGAGCTGGTAGTCGCTGCAGGTATGGTTCCCATGGGCATCTGGGGCAGCAACAAGAAGACCATCGCCCATGCCAAGGAGTACTGTGCTACCTTCTATTGCACCATCGCTCAGCTGGCCCTGGAGATGCTGCTGGACGGCACCCTGGATCAGCTGGACGGCCTCATCACTCCCACCATCTGCGACACTCTGCGCCCCATGAGCCAGAACTTCCGCGTCGCGATGGAGGGCAAGCTGCCCTGCATCTTCCTGGCCCATCCTCAGCAGCGCAAGCCCGCTTTCGGCCTGCAGTTCACTATGGATCAGTATCAGCACATCAAGACTGAACTGGAGAAGATTGCCGGCAAGACCATCACTGACGACGACCTGCGCGCCGCCATCAAGGTGATGAATAAGAACCGCGCCGCCCGCCGCGCCTTCGTGCAGCTGGCTAATGAGCACTGCGATGTGGTCTCCGCTGTGAAGCGCTCTGCCGTGCTGCGTGCCGCCTGGTTCATGGAGCCCGCCGCCTATGCTGAAAAGCTGGAGGCTCTGAACGCCGAGCTGGCCAAGCTGCCCGCCGCCGACTGGAAGGGCAAGAAGATCGTCACCTCCGGCATCATCTGCGACAATCCCAAGCTGCTGCAGATCTTCGATGACAACAAGATTGCCATCGCCGCCGATGACGTGGCACAGGAGAGCCGTGCGTTCCGTGTGGACGCCAGCGAGGAGGGCGATCCCATGATGGCCCTGGCTCAGCAGTTTGCCGATCAGGATTACGATATCCTGCTCTATGATGAGTACTCTGAGCAGAACCGCCGTGCAGATTTCGTGGTTGACAAGATCAAAAAGTCCGGTGCTCAGGGTCTGGTGCTGTTCATGCAGCAGTTCTGCGACCCCGAGGAGATGGAGTATCCCTACCTGAAGAAGGCCTTGGATGCCGCCGGGATCCCCCACATCAAGCTGGGCGTGGATCAGCAGATGAGAGACTTCGGTCAGGCCAGCACTGCCATCCAGGCATTTGCGGACGTTCTGTAAGAAGAAGGCAGATAGGATAAAAAATCTGCGGAGATTCTTGACAGTTATCCTGCAAAAATGATACAATAAACCCAATTTCGGTTCCCCACCTGAACAGAAAATGGCAGGTGGGGAATCGTGGCAAACGTCCGGGGCTGAATAGCCCTGAAGGACAGCACGCCATATTTTTCAGAAAAGGGGAAAACAACTATGAACTACAATGTGACCGTCAACGGTAAGGTGTACAGCGTGACCGTGGAGAAGACCGGCGCCGCTGCTCCTGCTGCTGTTGCCGCCCCCGTAGCTGCCGCTCCTGTGGCCGCCGCGCCTGTGGCAGCTCCGGCTCCCGCTGCTGCCCCCGCTCCCGCTGCTGCCCCCGCACCTGCTGCCGCTCCTGCTCCTGCTGCTGCTCCCGCCGCTGTTGCCGCTGGTGAGACCGCAGTGAACAGCCCCATGCCCGGCAACATCTTCAAGGTGGAGTGCTCTGTGGGTCAGAGCGTGAAGGCCGGCGATGTGCTGATCGTGCTGGAGGCCATGAAGATGGAGATTGAGGTCTCCGCTCCTGTGGACGGCACCGTCAAGTCTGTGGCCGTCAATGTGGGCGCCACTGTGAACACGGACGATCTGCTGGTTACCCTGGGCTGATAGGGGGGACATGATCCATGCCAAGTGTTGATAAAGCGATTATTAACCCCTTTGAGCCGCTGACCGTTGGCGAGGCTCTGCTGGTGGCCGCTTCCGGCCTGCTGGTGGTATTCGTGATGCTGGCTATGTTGATGGCGGTCATTTGGGTCATTTCCAAGATTGTGGCTGCTATTGAGGGTAAGAAGCCTGCGGCGGCTCCCGCCGCCAAGAAGGCTGTTGCCCCTGCCCCTGCTGCCAAGCCGGCCGCTCCTGCGGTGGATGAGGGCGAGCTGGTGGCCGTGATGATGGCTGCCATTGCAGAGGACTCCGGGATGTCCCCCAACTCCTTCCGCATCACCAGCGTGAGCGCGGCTCCTGCCGCTGCTCCTGTGTCTGCCGCACCCGTGGCCGCTCCGGCTCCTGCCCCCGCTCCCGCCGCGGCTCCTGCCGCTGCTCCTGCCCCCGCTCCCGCTGCGGCTCCTGCCGCTGTGGCTGCCGGTGAGACCGCAGTGAACAGTCCCATGCCCGGCAACATCTTTAAGGTGGAGTGCAAGCCCGGCCAGGCTGTGAAGGCCGGCGATGTGCTGATCGTGCTGGAGGCCATGAAGATGGAGATCGAGGTCTCCGCTCCTGTGGACGGCACTGTCAAGTCTGTGGCCGTCAATGTGGGCGCCACTGTGAACACCGACGACCTTCTGGTCACCATCGGTTGAAAGGAGGGGTAAAGTATGGATTTCTTAGTTGAAGTTGTTACCAAAATCGCACAGGGTTCCGGCTTTGCCGCTCTGGACATCAAGACCGTCATCATGTTGGTCATTGCTTGTGTTCTGCTGTATATGGGGATTGGAAAGGGCTTTGAGCCCCTGCTGCTGGTCCCCATCGCCTTCGGTATGCTGCTGGCCAACCTGCCTATTACCGGCCTGTTTGCTGAGCCCGTCTATGACGCGGCCACACACAGCGGTACTGTAGGCTTTATGTGGGTGCTCTATCAGGGTGTCCAGTATGCCATCTATCCGTCGATCATCTTTATGGGCATCGGCGCGATGACTGACTTCGGCCCCCTGCTGGCCAATCCTGTGTCCCTGATGCTGGGCGCTGCTGCTCAGCTGGGCATCTTTGCTGCGTTCCTGATGGCACTGGTTCTGGGATTTGAGCCCGCCGAGGCCGCCGCTATCGGTGTTATCGGTGGTGCTGACGGCCCCACCGCCATCCTGACCGCATCCAAGCTGGCTGTGCGTCTGTTGCCTGCGATTGCCATTGCGGCCTACTCCTATATGGCCCTGATTCCGATGATTCAGCCTCCGCTGATGAAGCTGATGACCACCAAGAAGATGCGCCAGGTCAAGATGCGCCAGCTGCGCGTGGTCTCCAAGACCGAGAAGATCATCTTCCCCATCGCCGTAACGATCTTTGTGGTGCTGCTGATTCCCGATACCGCCCCTCTGATTGGCATGCTCATGCTGGGCAACCTGTTCCGTGAGTGCGGTGTCACTGAGCGTCTGTCCGATACTGCTCAGAATGCTCTGATCAACATTGTCACCATCCCCCTGGGCCTGTCCGTGGGCTTCAAGGCTACTGCGGCTGAGTTCTTGACTTGGGATACCATCTCTATCATCATCCTGGGCCTGACCGCCTTCCTGCTGTCCACCGCCGGTGGCCTGCTGCTGGGCGATCTGATGTATGTACTGACCAAGGGCAAGGTCAATCCTCTGATTGGCTCCGCCGGTGTGTCTGCCGTGCCCATGGCTGCCCGCGTGGCCCAGACTGTGGGCCAGAAGGAGAATCCCTCCAACTTCCTGCTCATGCACGCTATGGGTCCCAACGTGGCCGGCGTGATCGGCTCCGCCTGTGCGGCCGGTTTCATGATCAAGGTGTTCGGCGGCTGATCCTGTTTTCAAACAAAAATATCGGACAGAGCAATGCTCTGTCCGATATTTTTTAGAGTCATCAAAAAGGCCGGTCCTCAGGGACCGGCCTTTTCGATGCAAATTAGAAGATACTCAGGTACATCCTTCTGGACAGGCGCTCCAGAACTTGGATCCCGGCCACACTATTGCCCTTCTCGTCCAGGGCTGGGGCAAAGATACCAACCCCCATGCGGGTGGGGACGACACCCATAATTCCGCCGCCTACACCGCTTTTAGCCGGGATACCGACCCGGATAGCGAAGTCTCCAGAGCCGTCGTACATACCACAGGTCATCATGATGGCGTTGACATAGCGGGCATACTCCGGGGGGAAGAGCTGCTCATCTGACTGTGGAGCTTTTCCATGGTTGGCTAAGACAAAGGCGATATTGGCCAAGTCTTTGCTGTTGACACGAATGGAGCAGGCTTTGAAGTAGCAGTCCAGAACCTCCTCTACGCCGTCCTCCAACATGCCATAGGACTTCAGAAGGAAGGCCAGAGCACGGTTTTTACTGCCGGTACGCTTTTCAGAGAGGTAGACAGCCTCGTCCAGGTCGATCTCTGGATTGCCCGACAGCTGTCGAGTAAAATTAAGCAGTCGCTGGAAGCGCTCCTCATAGCTGGAGCCGTGGATCAGGGTGCAGATGGCAATGGCCCCCATATTGACCATTGGGTTCAGATGGGCGCTGAGCAGGGGAGAGTCTGTTACATTGATCGCGTCAAAGGGTTTTCCGGTGGCCTCTACGCCCACTTTGGCGCGAACCACCTCTTCACCATTGTCCAGCAGGGCAAGCAGCAGCAGGATCGGTTTGATGACACTTTGAATTGTAAAGTGCTTGCGATAGGAACCAGCCTGGTAGTGCCGTCCATCACTGCGCAGAATATAGATCCCCAAATCACTGGGGTCGCCCTTGGCCAGTTCTGGGATATAGGTGGCAACTTTGCCCTGAGCTGTGTAGGGTTGGCATTCCTTGAGCAGGGCATCCAACAGTTCTTCCATGGTACTCCATTCCTTTCTGGGCAGGATGCGGATCCACCGCATCCCCGGGTCATCTAATATGTCTATTATATGTGAAGTTGTGGAGCTTGTCCACTGTGTCAGAAAGAATCGAAACGCCCGCCGGTCCCAGATATGAGGAGCGGCGGGCGTTTGAAGCCATTCCCCCGAGTTAGAAGAGGGAAGTCAGGCTGTTGATGCCGATGATCAGAGAGATCAGGAACACGGCAGAGCCCAACACATTTTGGACCATGTTGTTTTTGTACTGGCCCATGACGCGGCTGCGGCTAGTCACATAGACCAGAGTGAACACAATAATGGGGAGGAAAATGCCATTGACGGCCTGGGCAGTCATGATGATCCAAATGGGGTTGAAGCCAGTGGCGGCCACAACGATACCAGCCACAACGACGGCAATATTTGTCCAGAAGAAGCGCTTATCCTTCTTGCTCATTTCCCAGCCAAACAGACCAGCGAGGACATAAGACACACCAAGAGGAGTAATGACTGCGGAGGAAATCCCGGCAGCGATCAGCCCCATAGCCAGGAAGGGAACGGAGAAGCTACCCAAAGTGGGTTCCAGCTGAACAGCCATATCGATGGCAGAGTTAACACCCATGCCACGCATCACGGTGCCAGCGGTGATCATTACGGAGCCAGTGATGAGGCCTCCGATGATCATAGAGACAGTAGTATCGAAGCGGGCAAGCGGGATCTGCTTGGGGTCGTGCCAGGTCTTGCGGGAGGAGGTGGCGTGGATGAACATATTGTAGGGGACAACGGTGGTGCCGATGAGGGAGACACAAGTCATGATAGAGCCTTCGGGAACACTGGGAACCACTCCAGAGAATACTGCTCCCAAATCTGGCTTAACAACGATCATGGTTACCACAAAGACAATGGCCATCACGGAGACACAGACAGACAGCAGCTTTTCCAGGGACTTGACAGCGTCACCGATGTTGATGATCACCAGGATGCAGCAACCCCAAATTGGGGCGATGATGTTGGAGGGAATCCCGGTGATGGCAGAGAGTCCGATGGCAGTTCCGGTGAGGTCGCCGCCCATATAGGCAAACCCGCCCAGTGTGATTGCAGCTGCAACCAGAGCTATCATCAACCATTTTAGGGGAGGACGGTCAGAGAGGTCTTTTACAAGTTCCTCAGCCAGGCCGTTCTGTGTTACAATGCCTAACCGGGCAGCCATCTCCTGCATGACAATAACGGCGATAACAGAGAATACTACCGTCCAAAGCAGAGCGTAGCCATAGCCTGCACCCGCCTTGGTGGCGCTGGTGACAGTGCCCGGACCGATGAAGGAGCCGACCACCAGAATGCCGGGACCCATTGCCTTGAGCTTGTCCTTTAATGTGTAGCGGTCTTTGATTTCCATAGAGATCCCCACCTTAAATTTTGATTGACCGGGCGGCCCCGGCCCTGCTCTGTTCACACTTCTTTCTACTCACACTTGAAACGACATTATCGTTTCAAAAACTATATTATCATTATAATGTCGAGCGAGCGAGTTGTCAAGAAAAAAGAGTGTAAGGCCATCAAATTTGTGGATCTTAACAGGAGAATGGAAAAACTATTGCCGCAGTGGAGAAAGTATTGTAAAATACCATACAAAGGACCCGGTATCTGGCTGATGTGCTACGGGTCTTACGGAGATTGAGAGGGATCCAAAATGCCGGAGAAAGAGGTACGGGTGATTCAGTCTGTCCAGCGGGCGATCGACATCATCAACTGTTTCAATGAGCACGAGTTAAAGCTTACGCTGCCGCAGATCAGCGCTAAGCTAGAGTTGAACATCAACACAGTCAGGGGACTTGTGAATACACTGGTAGCCAATGGTTATTTGGAGCATGTGGCGGATGGGAACTGCTATATGCTGGGTCTGGCTTTTCTACCGAAGGCGGACTTGGCTGGGTCCAATGATATTGACCGTCTGCGTAGTCGGGTTCGTCCAAAATTGGAACTGATTGCCGATCGCTTCCAGGTATCGGCCCGGATGCAGATCATCAGTAACGATAATATTTTTGCGGTGGAGGTGGTCAACCCCATCGATTCCCACTACATTTTTCTGACTCGGCTCAATGCGGTGTTTACTCTGAATGCCACCGCTTCTGGTAAGCTGGTGCTCTATTACATGGATCAGCCCAGGCGAGAGGCATTCTACCGCACTTTCACCCCGAACAAGTATACCCGTCACACTATGACTACTAGAGAGGAACTGGAGGCAGACCTGGAGCAGATCCGTTTGCGGGGCTACTCAACAGAGTTTGACGAGTTTGGGGTGGGGATCAGTTGCATTGCGGTGCCTATCCTGCGAGGTAACGACAGCCTTTATGGAACCGTGAGCATTGTGGCTTCTTCTTCCGTGGTGCAGGAGGTAGCACAGCAGGTCCTTCCTCCTATGCGGGAGTTTGCCGCATTTGTCCGGGAGGAACTGTTGTGACCAAATGGCTTTGGACAGTGTAAGCGTATTAAAAATGGGACCGCCCAATTGGGCGGTCCCATTTTTAATACGACGAGAGGGAAGAAAATGTGGTTTACTTATTTGCAAAGCGGTGCTGTGCCACTCCATTCATAAAGTAGAGGGCCATCCAGCAGGCCGTGTGGGCGGACTGGTGGGCGCCGCAGGTTTCCGGATAGATTTCAACAAAGTCGAAGGCACCTGCTCCAGCCTTGCCGGCCTCGTGGAGCATCATAGCTACCTCAAAGGAAGTGGGACCGCAGGGATCGAAGGGGCCCTGGGGGTTGGCGGCAGCATCCAGCACATCGGAGCAGACGGTGACGTAGATCACGTCGGTATCCTTGCTGACGATGTCAATGGCTTTCTGAATGGAGGCCTGCCAGCCATTGAGCTTGATTTCCCGGGCGGTGATTACAGTAGCACCAGCTTTCTGGGCCTCAATGCGCTCCTGATGGTGGTTGCGGGGGCCGCGGATACCGATGTGGACGATCTTGGTGGAGTCAAAGTTCTCGTCCCCATACAGACGGTTGAAGGGAGAGCAGCGGGAGTACAGGTCATCGCCGAAGGCAGGCATGGTGTCAAGGTGAGCATCAAAGTGCAGCACACCCACGCGCTTCTTGTGGCGGGCGCACAGCTCACTAATCAGAGGATAGGAGATAGAGTGGTCGCCACCGAAGGTGATGGGCACACAGCCGGCGTCCAGGATCTCGCCAATCCCTTTGCGCATAGAGGCAAAGCTGTACTCATAGCTGCCGTTCTGGATGGGGATATCACCATAATCGCAGCAGCTCATATAGTCGAAGGTATCAAAGTCATAGTCGGGGAGATAGCCCACATAGCGTGTGGAGACGGAGCGGATGGTCTTGGGAGCCACCACACAGGAGGAGAATCCTCCGTAGGTGCAGCCGCCCTCAAAGGGCACACCCATGACCGCAAAGTCGTACTGCTTCAGTTCCTCCACGGTTTTGGCGGTGGGCATCCCCATAAAGGAGGGAACACCACTGTAAATTTCATTTGGGACGACACCGGGCTGATAGATGGTAGGTACCGTTTTCAAATCGAACACACCCCTTTATCTTATAGTTAACGATATTATCGTTTTAATCACGATAATTACACGCATATTATGGCACGAAGGAATCGTGATGTCAAGTGTTTTATCCCAGCCTGCTCAGCGGTCTGCCGCAGTTAGTGCCTGGATCGCATCTGGGGTGTTCCCAGTACTAATCAGGAAAATCGTGTAGTTGGTGTGGCTGGAGACCTCCACATAGTCGGAGGCCACAACATTGGCGGGGGGAGTAGTACCCAAAAAGGCAGAGTCCAGGGTCTCGATGTCCGCATAGAAGGGGATGGGAGAGAGGTTAGTTTCAGCAAAGAAAAATTCGTAGGTACCCGGACGGATACGTTTATAAGTTGTGGTCTCCTTAAACCGGAGATCGGCATAGATTACACGGCCATCTGCCAGAAGCACATCCAGGGGATGGCTGTGATAAGCCAGATTGCTGATCCGAAGATTGGAATAACGGCCGTTGGGAGGGCAGCATCGGTCTGAGATTTGAATCAGATCCAGCCCGCCGGCCCGAAGGATGACGGCCAGGGTGGACACACTGCCAGCGTCAAAGGGAATGCTTTTTTGCAGATAAATATAGCCGTCCCGACCGGACACCGATACAGTATGATACCCGGCACGTAAACGGCGATAGGAGGAGAGACTGCTGCTTCCCAGGAAGCGGACGGCTCGGATTCCGTCAATGAGGATCTGGAAGGCAGGATAGCCATAGGTAGCGTTGAGAAAGCGAGTTTGGGCTGCAGCAGGCCAGATTGGGATGGAGGGGATCCCGCTTATTTGGCCGCCTGGGTAGACAGGTCCTCCCTCACCTGGGTTTGGGAGTGGGATTACAGGGACGCCGCCGCCGGAATCCACAGGCCCTCCCTCACCTGGATTGGGGAGTGGGATCACGGGGATACCACCGGAGTCCACAGGTCCTCCCTCGCCTGGGTTGGGGAGGGGGATAACTGGAACACCGTCACCAGAAGATTTGCTGGAGTTGAGTTGAGAGAAATGATACATGATATGGATCGGACCCGCTGAAAGATGGCAGGTCCAGCCTCCTTTCTATTCGATGTTCCATCCTATTCCTGGTTCAGGAACCTGGTGAGAAGAAAGGGACGGGATAAAAAACAGCCCTCCGAGTGACTCGGAGGGCTGTAAAATTCATTTTCAGGTTAGACCACGCCGTCCAGGACGGGGGCCAGCAGGACACGGCCTGTGCCGCGATATACATTGACCAGGCCCTCGCCGGAGGCAGCGGAGCCGACCAGGGACTTGCCGGAGCGCTCTACTGTAAAATTCAGACTTCCGCTCCAGGCGATGGCCATGTTGCCATCCACCTTCAGCACGTCATCCTGAAGGGTGATCTCCACCAACTCCTCTTTGGGGCAGAAGGATTCCAGGCAGACTACGCCGCTGCCCACGATCCCCAGGTTAAACAGGCCTTCATTTCCGGCCACTGCTGAGGAGAAGTTGGACCGCATAACCGCCTTATGTTTTAGCTTGGAGTCACATGCCAGGAACAGGCCGTCATCAAGAACAATAGAGCCATTCCAGTCGGCCAGATCCAGCAGGAGGATATGCTTGTAGGTAGGTTCCAGGACTAGTGTGCCATCCCCTGTATACTCCGGTTTGATGGCGCTTTCACCAGTGACACTGCCACGGAGGGCCTTGCCAAACAGGTCGCCGACGCCCTTGACACCGGTTGTGGCGTTGACATTGCCCACTGTCCACTGCATGGCTCCGGCCTGGAGGGTGATGTTTGCCTTACTCAGGTCGCAGATGACTTGGCGTTTGCGCACGTTCATAGCGTTGCAATAATAGGCCAGTTGAGCGTTGCCGGGCATGACACTAAGGTCCTTTTGATACTCTATCACGGTGAAGGGACCCAGAGAGTCGAGGAGTCTGATGTCGTCATTGTTGGTAAAGTTATTGATCTGATACATGGCATTCATCCTTTCTTCTGCGGCTACTGGAGTGAAACCGGGTAATCTTGTCTGATTATAGCATATACTCCTAAAAATGCAAAGACTTCACAGTTTGAACCAGTGTCAGACCGGACTTTTTCAGGTTTCAGTTGTCAAATCTCCGTTTGCGTGGTACAATAACAAAAAATACCCGAGAAGGAACTGTAACGTATTGTAAGGAGCGTGACCATCCGTGAGTGAGAACAAGGAGTATGTCTCCCGCTCTGACGAGCTGGGCAATATCCATATTTCTGAAGAGGTGCTGGCTGGTATTGCTGCCGCCGCCACCCTGGAGGTAGAGGGGGTCAGCGGCCTGGCCGCCAACCTAGGCAGCGACATTGCTGAGCTGTTGGGCAAAAAGACGCTGGCTAAGGGCGTCCACATCCAGATGACGGACGAGACGGTGACTGCCGAGTTGTCTATCCTGGTGGCCTATGGCCACACCATCCCTGAGGTGGGCAAGGCAGTACAGGACGCGGTGAAAAATGCCGTGGAGTCTATGACTGGTCTGGAAATCGCCGCCGTAAACGTCAACGTGGGTGGGATCACCTTCCCCGCCGAAGCTAAGGCCTGATTGGAAACTAGAAACAGAGCCGGGCATCTGCATTTTGCAGATG